>Ga0194044_10000501_pt1 | contig 19217 bp, 17 predicted proteins | sample JunL4417m_MetaG_FD_155460 | JGI IMG/M metagenome (GOLD analysis project Ga0194044, IMG submission 155460) | Anoxic zone freshwater microbial communities from boreal shield lake in IISD Experimental Lakes Area, Ontario, Canada - Jun2016-L442-17m | ecosystem: Environmental > Aquatic > Freshwater...
CTTCTGGACCCAGGACCCGACTGAGATGGCGACTATCAGGGACACGCTTTCGTCCGACTACGTTCTCGAAGGCATCGCCTACTACCACGGGCAGTAGCCTCACGGAACGTATACGAAGTACGGTGTTGCCTCGGGTTTCGCGCTCTACTTCCCCGATTAGGCGAGAACCCGAAACCAGCAGGAACCCAGCGACGACGACCAGGCCGCCGAAGCTTTCGACCGCACCCCTGTAGCCAGACTTGGAAATGCAACGCCAAGCTGACTGTAGCAGGTGCAGTTCGTCTCTATGGAACGCGACACACGCGACCACTACAGTCCCCAAGTCAGCCTCAGGGCCGTGGTGATGTATTTCAAGCAGGGATGCTCCGCCTCGAGCGTCGTTGAGATGCTTGGGCTCTTGAGCATCTAAACTCTGGAGAGTTGGCCCGACCAATACGGGTGATTGGGTGCTGAGGGGCTGCTGAGATCGGAAGCGAACAAGTTCTAGAGCATTAGGACGAAACTCGCCGTGGTGAGAATGCACGTCGATGGGGACCCAGCCCTCCCAGCGGCCATGCACCATATTTGTGATCAGGAACAGGATCAAGCCCAAGGGCTGGCGTGCCCTGAGCTTCCCAGGAGCGCCCATCACTACCACCGTGCCCGCGGTGGAAGGCCCGACGGGCACGACTTCGAGCGTGGGGCTGTGACCAGAGTATTCGGAGAGAACCGCGAGCGTCACGGATACCGATGGATCGCACTCGCTCTGCGTCACCAGGAGGGTCTGTGTCTGAGGGGCAGCTGTCTCGACAACTTCTGCACCGAGAGCTTCCTTACGAATCTGAGGTGCAAGGTCTATCGAGGGGAGGGATTCGACGACGTCGACACGTTTGGGACCGCGCTCGCCGAGTACATCGAGTGCTACAACACCAAGCGAATCAAGCCCAAACTGAAGGGACTGAGCCCTGTGCAATACCAGGCCCAGTCCCAATGGGCCGTAATGGCCCTTCCCTCCAACAAAACGGGGTGCAGTTCAGAATCTAGTCTGCTTGGGGCTTTCTCTTTGACAGTTGTGAGCACACTCAAGCCGTGCGGTTCGTCTCTGCTCAAGAACACGTAAAACAGCGGTTCTCTATTTGACCAGAGTGACCTGACTCAGAATCGGAAGGAGCTTACTGCCGTCCGAACGGAAGGTGATGGTAGCCGCGTAGGTGCCGCCTTTGGTGACCGTTCCGCCGTTTGTGGTGTCGGGGGTCACCAGCAGGTTCGCGTTGACAATCTTATTGTTGACAGGCTCGCTGCCCACCGGTTTAGCCGAATCCACGCGAATAACCAAGCCCGAACCCCAGATGGAGTCCGGCCCCAGTCCGTACGGGCGCATTACGATTGTATACTGACCACGGGAGAACACCTCGCCGAGCTTCAGGGCATAGATGGTCGACGCCGGCGCCTCAAGAAGTGGAGCTAGCGTCTGACCGGAGTTGGCAGGTGATGTGAGCGTCTCGGCCGGAATACCCGGGTCGGGCAGACGTGGCATCGGTTTGAGCGGACCGGAATCGAGATTGGCCTGAGTGCCTGCACTCTTATTCGGGCTTCCGCTGATGCTTCCAGGGCTCGTGAGGCCGCTCGTGCTCGAGGTTGTCGAAGCTTGCGCGGTGCTGCTCGTGAGGCCGCTCGTGCTCGAGGTTGTCGAAGCTTGCGCGGTGCTGGTCCCGGTGGTACCGGTAGCAGTGGCGCTCGCCTTAGTACTGGATGTGGTGATCGTGTTGGGCGAGGATGTCTTTCGGAACGTCGCAAGCGTCACCGCAATGAGCACAACTGCGATGAGCGCCACAATGCTGACGACAACCATCGACTTCTTGGACATAGGATTCCTTTCGGTGAGAGTTAGCTCGTGAAGGGCAGTATACAACGCTGAGCCGGCGGTTCGGGCACAAGGGGCATCACCTACACAAGAAAACAACATCGAGCTGGTGGTTTCTTCATAATCCAACAGGATTCTGCTAATCGTGGCCTAGGCAACCGCGATGGACTATATCGAGCGCACCCTCATGAGTGGGCGAGATCGCATCGTGTCGCGCTTGTCGCGGCGGTTGATTGACAAAGTAAGTGCAAAACGATGACGACATTCGTTCTTGTCAGAGTTATTGCAAAGAATCCCTGATGAATGCCGCTTTTCTCCCAAGGAGAGGAGCGGCATTTGCTCGTGATCGGACCCACGTGCGCGTTTCCGAGGCGCTTGAGGGTGCGACCAAATAGGCCTTCGCCAGAGTCGTTGTCAGACTTAGTGCAAAGGCCCGCCGGTGCATATTCCACGGATGCCGCACACCTGTTCCAGCTGATGCCGGACACCGTTCCACTTGATGGCGGACGGGCTGAACCAAGCGACGCGTTGTCTTGTCAGAGTGACGTGGTGTCCGGCATCAGGTCAACTTCCTGGGGCGTTGGGGGGTCTGCTTGCGCATCGATCCTCCCTTCAGCTCGATCCTGACCGAACGGTGCACGAGCCGGTCGAGCAGCGCGTCGGCGACGGATGGGTCTGCGATGAGGTGGTGCCACTCCGAGACCGGGAGCTGGCTTCCCACGATGGTGGACGAACGTCCGGTCCGGTCGTCGATGACGTCCATGAGATCGTTTGCGGCCTGGGCCTCGATGGCCGCCAGTCCCCAGTCGTCTAAGACGAGCAGATCGATCTTCGCGAGCTTGTCGACGGCCTTGAGGTAGCTCCCGTCGGCTCGGGCCAGTGAGAGCTCGAAGATCAGGCGGGGTATGCGCTTGTAAAGCGCGGTGTGTCCGCGGCGGCACGTCCGATCCGCGATCGCGCAGGCCAGGTAGGTCTTTCCCAGCCCCGTGGCACCGGTGACGATGATGTTGCCGGCTGACCTCAGGAACGAGAGTTCGGCCAGGTCGGCAATGACGGAGCGGTCCAGCCCCCTGGCTGCGGTGTAGTCGATCTCCTCGATGGATGCGTCGACCTTGAGGTCCGCGTTCTTCAGGCGTCTGGCCAGACGCCCCTCCTCGCGCATGGCCCACTGGTGTTCGACCACGAGGCCGAACCTCTCGGCGAATCCCAGGGCCGGATCCCCGCTGCGCGCCAGTTCGGTGGTGAAGGCTTCGGCCATGGGACCGAGGCGCATGTCGTAGAGTCTCTCGACCGTGAGTGTCGTGTTCATGGGTCTCTCCTTCTTTCAGACGTAGTAGTCAGGACCGCGCAGGTTGTCGTGCTCGGGTACCGGCGGCGCCGTCGGTGGTGCGGGGAGCGGCACGGTGTCTAAGCCCTTCTCCAGGATCGACTTCACCGACTGGTAGCGGTTGGCACCGCACGCCAGCGCGCGCTCACAGGCTGCCTCCAGGCGCCCGTCACCGTACTTGCGCCCCAGGTTCATGAGCCCCATGCAGCCCCGAAAGCCGATCTCGGGGTGAGCGCGGCTCTCCATGATCCTTGAGGCGAACGCGGCGCACGCAGGTCCGGTCTGGGCCGCCCACTTCTCCATGCGCGCCTGCGTCCACTCGGCGTGAGCTCGATGCGTCGAGGGCATGTGCTCGGGTGTCGTGGAGAAACCGCCGCGCACACGGCTTCTCACATGCAGCGCCACGCGTTCACCGGCATGGTAGATCTCGGCGGTGCGCTCGTCGATGAAGACCTCGACCTTCTCACCGATGAGGTGGAAGGGCACCGAGTAGCGATGAGCGGCGACCTCGACGTGGTAGTCGATGCCCACCTTGGCGCTTCTGTGCTCGCGGTAGCGGTAGGGGTGCTCGGGCAACGGACGCAGGAGCGGGGCCTCGTGCTTCAGGAACACGCTTCGCCTCGAACCGGACATCTTCTGGAACGGGCGGTCGTTGACCTCCTCGAGCAGGTCTGAGATCGCCTCGTTGAGTTCGGAAAGTGAGAAGAACGTGCGATGGCGAAGCGGGGCCAGGATGCTGCGATAGGCATGGCGCACGCCGCTTTCCACCTTGGCCTTGTCGCGGGGCTTGGCCACCCGAGCGGGCATGACCGCCGTGCCGTAGTGGCTGGCCAGGTCGGCGTAGTCGGTGTTGAGGTCGGGCTCGTAGCGATCAGGGCGCGTCACCCCGGTCTTGAGATTGTCGGGAACCAGGAGTGCGGGGACGCCCTGCATGTAGGCAAACGCATTGACGTGCCCGGCTAAGAAGGCCGCTTTCGCCTCGTCTCGAAACGCCTCGAGATACGTGTAGTTGCTGGCCCCGAGCACCGCGAGGAACAGATGTGCTTCGGTGATCTCACCGGTGTCGGCGTCGATGAGGGGCACGGTGTCTCCTGCCCAGTCAACGAACAGCTTGTCGCCGTACTTGTGCGTCTGGCGCATGACCGGGTCGGCAGTGCGAAGCCATGTGCGATAGTGCGCGCAAAACCAGCTGTAGCCGAAACCGTCGGGGTGCTCGGCTCGGTACTCACGCCACGCCAGCTGCAGGGTCATGTGTTTGAAACCGAGTTCCGTGCGTACGTGGCCCCAGTCGGGAACGCGCGGGTCGGGGGCGGTGTGGCCCCGCTCGCGGTACAGCCGCCGCTCGAGCTCGGACTCCGAGAGCGCACAGGCACTCTCCCACGTCAGCTCAGCGGCCTTCAGGCGCGCTATCGCGTCTCCGACCGTCGAGTTCGACAACCCGAGTGAGCGGGCGATGGCACGCCCCGACAGGCCGGCACCGACAAGCCGACAGATCTCTTTGGTCCTTCGCATGGACAGTCTCCTCGTGGGCATCCACGTTCCTCTCGTCTCGTCAGTTGAGAAGATGAGTGTGGCGCCCGGTCCATGCGTCGTCTTGGCTCGAAGACCCGTCCTACCCGATTCCACGGAAAGGGCCGAAAACGTCCGGCATCAGCTGGAACGGTGTCCGGCATCGTGTGCATCGGTGTCCGAGATCACGTGGAATGCTGTCCGGCATGGCGTGGAATGGGTGTCCGGGATCGCGTGGAATATGCACGGTTCTTCGATTGGAGGTCGACCTCGATGGACGCTCTCAGGCTCTCCGGTGCCTCCGGATAGCTACCGAGAATCGACTGCGAGCCGAAGATCAGCAGCTCGGTGTCGCCTGAGATATCACAGGCGGCGCGTATGGCGTGTTCTAGCTGATCGTATCTCATCGGCGGGGCCGCTCCATCTCCTTCATCATCCGGTCTCGCTCGTCGGGCGTGAGAATGGCGAAGAACGGCGAGCTGCGTCGCAGCCTATCAGCGCGTGAGCTTTTCGACACGAGCAGCTCTCTCAGTCTCTCGGGAGAGTAGGCTTCCAGCAGCTGCCGCCATTCGCCGATGTCGCTATTGGCCGTGCCCTGCCCCTCCCGCAGGAGCCGGTTCGTGTACTGAAGAGCCCTCTGGACCAGGGAGGGATCCGTCCTGATCAGTTCCGCGAGGGCGCGTGACATCCTGAGCGAGCGCTCTTCCGACTCACTGTGGGTCTGGGCTCCCGGAATTCGGTCGGCTCCTACGACGTCTCCGGAACTCCAGAGCACGGTCGCTCCTCGGGGGACTTCCTGATTGTCGGCGCGAGTCGAAACAGCCACTTCGATGATGAGATCAAACTGCTTCTCGGTCTCGATCAATCGCGTGCGGAGTTCCGGCCCTATCCAGCTGATCGCCTTGGTCTCCGCGACCACGTTCAGCTGAAGCGTCCGCCCGGAACCACCGGGAACGGAGTCTATCCAGGCGTCTCGAACCTCAGGCATGGCGGCCATTGTCCTCTGCAGCTGTTGGACCATGCCCTCATACTGCGCTTGCTCTTGCTCGAACAGCTGACGCAGGAGATCTGAGTAGGGATTTGCCTTCTTCGGGCCATATTTCTGGGCCCGTCCTGTCCCGACCCTCTCGGCCATGCCCAACCTCTCCAGGTTCTCCAACGCCTTTCGGGCGCCGACAGTGGAAAGGCCGGCCGCCTTTGCGGCATCTGTCACGCCCACTGGTCCCGCAACATCATGAACAAGAACGCGTATCAGACGCACAAGCGCTGGGGAAGCGAAGATTTCATCGAGCGGATACCTCAGAATACTGCGCTGGATTCTGGGAGACCTCATGAGATACTCCAATGTCTATATGACAACTTCAGTTATCAATTAGATACTTTAGTGGAAACCGTGTTCACTGTCTACTCGTGGCTGGCCACAGGGGATCGTCTACCACCTGGTAGGAAGCGAGCGTCAAGTCCTGCGCCGGAACCAGGAGGACCTATTCCCGCAAGACCGACGCCCCAATGACTCCATTGGAGCACTTCAAAAGCGAGCACTTGACCGTCCGCTCCATCCTGTTATTATACTGACCAGTCAGTGTGGTTACGCCATCCGAGAGACAAGAAGGTCGTCACCCGTGAAGACACCACCAGCCGCGCTGTTCGCGCGCAGACTCGAACTCCTCACTCGCCAGGGCCACGTGTTCGGACCGGTCTCCTTCGAGGCGCCGCCGGGATCGGTAACCGCGGTTCTCGGCGCTTCGGGCAGTGGGAAGACCGCACTTCTCCTCGCCATGACGGGCCGCATGCGGGCCACAGGCGGAACAGCGCTGGCCTGCGGCTACGATATCGGACGCCAGGCGAACAAGGTCCGCAGAATCGCCGGTCTCGGCCTGATCTGCGGCGTCAACGACCTCGAGCCGGGCCTCACCGGCCAACAGCACGTCGCTGAGCAGCGCCTCATCATCGGCCGCGCCTGCCGCACCGACCGCGATGTCCTGGCAGCAGCGGGCCTCAACGTCGCGGGGAGTCTCCGCGCTCGGGAGTTGAGCGCAGAACAGCGCATCCGCCTCGGCCTTGCTCTTGCCTTGGTCGGCCAGCCGCGGATCATCGCCCTCGACGACCTCGACCGGGACCTGACCACCGAGCAGATCGCCTCGGTCGGCCGCACGCTGCGATCTCTCGTTGACGACGGACTCACCGTGCTGGTCGCCTGCCTCGACGAACGTTCGGCCGGATTCGCCGACTCGACCGTCTGGGCAACGAGTCAGTTGGTTCCGTTCGAAGACGCGCTCGCTGAGACCGAGGAGGTTGCTCATGCGTTCGCTTAGGCTTGCCGCCCTCCAACTCAAGCGCCTGTTCTCGGATTCGCTCCTCGTTCGCGCCGCCGTGGTTGCGATCACGCTGGTGCCGCTGCTTTACGGCGCGCTCTATCTTTGGGCGTTTTGGGACCCCTACGGCAATCTGGACAAGATGCCGGTGGCGTTGATCAACCTCGATCAGCCCGTGAGCGTCGACGGCGAGCTGCTCTCGGCGGGTGCCGATCTGACGAGTGAGCTGGTCAAGGCCGAGACCTTCGGATACGAACAGGTCTCCGAGCAGGCCGCCGGTGACGGCGTGCAGTCCGGCCGCTACTACCTTTCGCTGACCATCCCTCCCGACTTCTCGGCCAAGTTGGCGACGGCGAAGAGCCAGAACCCGCAGAGAGCACGGCTCAAGGTGGTCGCGCACGAATCGGAGAACATGATCGCTTCCATGATTGCCGAGCGTGCGTTCGCCGAGGTCCGTGCGGCAGCTGGCGAAAGCGCTTCCCAAGGCTATCTGGACAAGATCTTCGTCGGGTTCTCCGATGCCCATGGGGGGTTCACCGACGCGGCTCTTGGCGCCAAGGACCTCGCGTCCGGCCTCGCGGATGCTCGATCAGGCGCCAAGAAGCTCGCGAGCGGCACATCGAGCGCTTCCAGAGGAGCTTCGACACTCACCGAGGGGCTGCACACTCTCTCGATTGGTGCTGGGAAGGCCGACGCGGGCGCGACACAGCTCGCGGGTGGCACCGGTTCGCTAGCCGCAGGTCTGACAGCGGCCAAGAGCGGCGCCATGAAAGTCGCCGGTGGGGCGGTCGCCCTCGACGACGGCGGGGCGAAGCTGACGACGTCCCTCGGCACGCTCTCGGATGGGGCGGTCGCCCTCGCTTCAGGGGCCGACGAGCTGTCCGGGGGCGCCGACCGCCTGAAGTCCGGAGTCCATAGAGCACTGGGTGCCGTGGACTCCGCCGAGACCGCGTCCAAACAGGTCAGCGATGGTGCCGCGGGACTCGACTCCGCATTGAACGACTACGCGAGCGCCCACCCTGATGCGGCGAGCGACCCCTCGTTCGCGAAGGCGCTGGGTATCTCGAGCCAGGTGAAGTCCGGCTCCGCTCACCTTGCCACCGGTCTCAAGACGGCGAGCGCGCAAGGTCCAGCTCTTGGCGAGGGCGCGGATCAGGTTGCCGAGGGTTCATCCGCACTTGCACACGGCGCGAAGAGGCTGGCGGGCGGGCTGAACCGAGCGCACAGCGGTGCCGGCCAGCTCGCGTCCGGCGCCCACACGCTGGCATCCGGATCGACACAACTCTCAAGCGGGGTGGACGGCGCCGCCGACGGCGCCACGAAGCTCGCCGCAGGTTCGGCCGCCCTCGCCGACGGCACGCATGCGCTTTCGTCTGGTGCTAGGACCGCAGCGGCCGGCGGGGGCTCGCTCTCGGTCGGCATAGACAGGCTTGATGATGGTGCCCACGCATTGGCGGCCGGCCTCAAGCCTGCCGTGAGCGGGTCTGAGAAACTGGCGTCGGGCCTTCGCGACGGCGCAGCCAAGGTACCCGCCTACGACACAACGCTGCAAGCTCGAAACGCCGAGATGATGTCTGCGCCGGTCGCACTGGACACGACCAAGTTGGGCGAAGTCTCCAAGTACGGCATAGGTTTCGCGCCGTACTTCATCCCTCTCGCCTTGTGGATCGGTGCGCTGCTGACCTTCTTCATCACCAAGCCGCTGTCCGAGCGCGCGTTGGCCTCGGGTGCACCGGCACCGATCACGGCGCTTGCCGGGTTTCTGCTGGCGTCGGCGATCGGCCTTGCCCAAGCGGTCGTGCTGCTCCTGGTGGTGCAGTTCGGGCTCGGCCTGGCTCCCGTTCAGCCTCTGGCGTTCTACGGTGTCGGACTGGTGAGCGCCTTGGTCTTTGTCGCGATCCTGCAGTTCCTGAACGCTGCGTTCGGCGCCGTCGGCAAGTTACTGTCGATCGTGCTGATGATGCTGCAGCTGACCTCGGCGGCGGGAACCTTCCCAATCCAGATGGTGCCCGGGTTCTTCCAGGCCCTCAGCCCATGGATGCCGATGACCTACGTCGTGGCCGCGTTGCGCCAGGCGATCTCCGGCGGTGACCTCTCTAGTGTCGCCCAGAGCGTCTGGGTCCTGGCGGTGTTCGGCGCACTCTCGCTCCTGGGCACAATGCTCGCGGCACGGCGCGGGCAGGTGTGGACGATGGAGCGGCTGCACCCATCGCTCGTGCTCTAGCGCGGCATCGAAGGGGTACAATCCGACCGACCAGTCAGTCTAGCAAGGAGACACCCTGTGTCCACCAGGTCAGATGCGACCAAACGAAAGCTCTTTGACGCGGCGCTGGAGCTCATCGGCGAGCGTGGATTCGCTGACGCCTCGGTCGATGAGATCGTCGGCCGTGCCGGCGTTGCCAAGGGCACCGTCTACTACCACTTCGCGGGCAAGGCCGAGCTGGTCGAAGCGCTCATCGCCGACCGGATGAGGCCTCTCGCCGAGCACTTCCGTGAGGCGGCCGCGGACAACTCCGACGACCCCGCCGGGGCCATCGAAGCGATCGTGCGAGCCGAACTCGAGTTCCTGCTGGAGCATAGGTCTTTTTCGAAGCTGCTACTCACCGAGATGTGGCGTACGGACCGCGTCTGGCGGCAGACGCTCGTGATGTTTCGGACCGAGCTCATGACGATCATCCGCGACGTAATCGAACAGGGCATCGCAAGCGGCGTATTCCGCAAGGACGTCGATCCCGCATTTGGCGCCTCGGCGCTGTTTGGGATGACGGCCACTGGCGCGCTTGACTGGCTCGCCTTCGAGCCTGACAAGCCACTTGAGGACGTGCACGACCAGATCACCAAGGTCGCCTTCAACGCGCTGCGCCCGACCGGCTAGGAATGGGCTCGGCATGACTCAGTCTCCACAGCCAGAACTCGGGCAGCCCGCTCGCCTGAATGGACGCCGAACCCTCCACCACGCTCTCGAAGCTGGTTGGGGTCGTCGTGACGACCCTTTGCGGGACGCAGCCGTGAATCCGCCTCATCACTAGGGTCGTCTAGTGATAACTCTAGTGATATCGGGCGTCGTTTGGCCGCCGAAATGAGACTAGACAGCCCAAAGTAGGCTGTCTAACTGGGAAACTCATGGTGGGCCCGGCTGGACTCGAACCAGCGACCTCACGGTTATCAGGAGTAAGGTGCGGGTGCTGCTCAGTCGTATCCGCAGGCCTGAGTCCTGGAGCAGGCCATATGAGTCCTGCCAGAGGCCGTGATTCCTGTCAGCGGTTAGACAAACGGTTAGATAGAACCTGCTCGAATGCCTAACACGTTTGCCGCACTACCGATCCCCGATGCTCACCATGTGCGCTCGGACCCATTCGGCCAGCGCGTCCTCAGGGAGTTCGCCTCCAGCGAGGTCCAGCATGACCACCACGACATCGGCCTCCGGAGCCTCGACCTCATAGCCGTTCAGTCCCATGAACACGCCCATCACCACGAACGCGACGCGTTTGTTGCCGTCGTTGAACGGGTGATTGCGCGCCAGCCCGAAGCCGTAGGCGGCGGCAAGGTCGGGCAGGTCCGAGTCGGCTTCGTACGCGAAGCGCTGGCGCGGGCGGGCGAGTCCGGACTCGAGCGCGTTCTCATCACGCACGCCGGGCATGCCTCCGTGTGCGCGCAGCTGATCAAAGTGCACGGCGTCAACCACGAGACGGTCCACCCAGCGCGGTTCCTGCGTCAATCCCACGGCGCCTACTTCGCCAGCTCGCGCAGCGCGTTGCGGTACTTGCCGGCGACCTTGGCCGCGATGGCGAGCGCTTCTTCGGTGTCCGGGTCGTACGGCGTCAGCAGGATGCCCCGGTCCGTCTCGATGGCCAGCACGGTATCGCCTACAGCAAGATGTAGCCTGTCGGCCATGTCCTTGGGCAGTGTCGCACCGATGGACCCGCCCACTCGGCGCAGCTTGAGTCCCTGAGTCATGTATCCTCCAATACGGCGTGACGTTTCGGACAGTTCCGAGTGTAGCACACGAATGCTACTGGGTGTGGCGGGCGCTCGGCGAACAGTTGCAGACGCCGCTAGCTGTGTCATCCCGTCAGCGCATGAGCGCCGCGCATGCGCACCACACTGGACAGAGGGGCAACGGGACAGGGGAAACCGTGATTCTCCCCAAAGTCCGCGACCCCCGCTTCATTGCCATCCGCCGCGGGGGGACGCTCGCGGACTCCGACCATCAGCTCATGGTGTGGGCGGCTGTGTGCGCAGAGCACGTCCTGCGGCTCTTCGAGTCGGTGCAGCCCCTAGACCCGCGACCTTGCCCCGCCGCTACTGACTCACCGAGTAGTACAGCGCGTTGGATGCGGCGTTCCAGGCCTCGTGCACCTCGATGAAGGTGTTCGAGTAGGCATATGTCACCTTGGGGTAGGCGCCCATCGTCCCGCGGTCCCAGCTTGTAGCCCAGTTCACGCTGCTCGCCGGAGGAGCACCCAGCGTTCCCTGTTCGACCCAGAACTCGTGGTTGCCGAGTCTGCTGGGATAGACACAGACGAGCGTCGTCTGGTCGAGGCCGGGTGGCACGTCGCCGAGCGCCACGGAGGTGTAGTAGTTCCCCTGGTTGAAGCTGACCGCCGAACTCCAGCTGACGGTCTGCGCCGCCGGGTTCAGGGTTCCCACCTCGTACCACATGCCGGTGCCCTTCTGCCATGAGTTATGCACGCACACCAGCTGGTTCCTGTCGTTGATGCTGATGCTGGGTGCCCAGCCATCTGCGAATGTCCGTGCCGTTCCCCAGTTGACGCGCTTGTTCTGGATATCCACGCTGCCGACGCGGTACCAGAGGTGCACCGGATTCCCGGTGTAGACCCCGGAGTCCTGGTATGCGACCACGACGGTCTTCCCGTCCCTCGAAATGGCGACGCTGGGATAGTAGCCCGGACCGGGGGTTCCGTTGGACTGGTAGGCGAACCACTGGCTGCCCCCGAAGTCGATGCTCTGGCTATAGACGGTGCCGATCGCGGTGTAGAGGTTGCCGGTCTGGCCTCCGTTGTTCTCGGGCCAGGCGAGGGCGACGATTCCACCGTTGGAGACGGAGATGGCCGGGGAGACCGCGCGTCCGACCAGCTTCGAGGCATCCTGCTGAGGACCCCAGTTCACGCGGGCGTTGTTCGGGTCCACGGTGTTCACGGTGTAGAGGAATCGCCCCTCGTTCATGTGCGCTTCGATGAGGAGGTTGGCGGACTCCACGCCGGCGATGGCCGGGTCGTAGCCGCTCGCGTAGTTGATGACGGGTCCGAACGGGCCGCTCTTGGGCGCGGCGGACTTCTTCTTGGCTGGTGAAGTGCCGGTGGTGGCGACCGTGCCGGTCGGTTCGTCCTCGGCGAAGGCTTCGGAGCTGACCGGGACGGTGCCCAGTTCGGATTCGATCTTGCTCAGCTCTGCCTTGGCCTCGCTCTTGACCGCCGACGTGGTCGCCTGCGAGCAACCGACGAGTACGGCGATGACCATCGCCCCCGCTAACACGATGCCGGCGCACTTCGTGATACGAAGGGCTTGACTGGTCCCCGTGGTGTATCTCCTCATGTCGCCCTCCCCCGTGAATGCGGCTCACCGTACGCTTCCCAATGCCAGTAGGCAATCCCCTCTGGCCGATACTAACGTGCTACCGAACACCGGTCAAAGGTCCCGCGAGTACTCTCTTTCTGAGGCAACGCGGGGACTTGGGAAGCGAAGCGCATGTGGGTAAGCTGTTGGACGGCCTTCCCTCCGTGTATCGGCAGCGCGGGCCTGTTCCCGCGGCTGATCCACGCCATTCGCGGACTCGGGCCGGCCAACTCATTGTGACCAGACGTAAGCGTATGGTCGTGGAAGGGGCAGACGATGGTGGATACTGGGCTATCAGGTCGGGTCGCACTGGTGACCGGCGCAAATCACGGAATCGGCGCGGCGATAGCCGTGGCACTGGCGCGCGAAGGCGCGAGGGTGCTCGTCACCTACTTGCGCCAGAGTCCTGACGTCTACCTAGTTGCCCCGGAGGACGCGGAAGCCGCAGCGAGCCCAGGCAGCGCGTACTATGCGCGCGAGATCGCACAGACGTCCGAGTCCGTGGAATCCGCGATCGCTGCATTCGGCGGAGTGTGTTTGGCGCGCGAAGCCGACCTCGCAGACCCGCAGTCGATCCCGCAGCTGTTCGACGCAGCGGAGAGCAAGTGGGCGGGAGTCGACATTCTGGTGAACAATGCGGCGCTCGCCATCCCTGACACGTTTCTACCGGATTCGATTCTCGGCGATGATTCCAGATTTGCGGACGAATACGCTCTCCGTACCCTGAGTGCTGAGGGGCATGACGCGCACTTCGCCGTCAACAGCCGTGCCGTCGCGATGATGATGGCCGAGTTTGCACGGCGCTGCACCGGACGTGATGGCACGTGGGGCCGCATCATCAACATCTCCACAGACGGGTCCTACTGCCATCCGTCGAACGTCTCGTACGGTGCGAGCAAGCATGCGGCTGAGAGCTTCACCCGCTCCGCTGCTGCTGAACTCGGTCCCTACGGAATCACCGTGAATGCGATTTCGCCCGGTGCGGTCCAGACCGGCTGGATGACTCCCGAGTTCGAACGCGACATCGCTGCCGCCTACCCGCTTCGCCGAATCGGACAGCCAGAGGACATTGCAGATGCGACAGTCTTTCTGGCCTCGGAGCAGGCGGGATGGATCACCGGACAGATTCTGAACGTCGGTGGCGGGAATCGAATGTGAGCAGGCAGACGTTCGTGGCCCGGAGTTGGCGCTCGGGCGCGTAAGCAAGAGCATCAAGCTGACGCGCAGAAGGTAGAGTGGAACTGCAAGGCATGTGGCGCAGCTTATGCGGCCGTCGAAGTAGGCTCGGCTCTGCTGCTTGACCGAGAGCACGCACTCGCCCGGCTTCGGTAGCGCGTCGTCGTGCCTTCAGGTTCGAATGTCGTGACTTCGCTCTCGGCCAATGGGCGCTTCGTGCGACACCTGGTCGGGCATTCTCAGCGCGAGAGACTATAAGCACCATCTTCGGCGAAACAGACGCTTCTGTGGGAGAAGGACCGCCCATTCCCTCAGCAGCCGAGGAAGCAGCCCTTCCGACGCCCTCTCGACTCACTCCCTGACCAATATGCCGGAGTGAGGGCGGGACCCAGCGGGTACAGACCGGGGTGAGAGCTTGGGGCACTCGGAAAGCCCCCCCCCCGTGACTCTGGGGTAGAGATGCCGCTCAGGTGTCTGCCAAGCCCGGCGAGCGGGGGAAGCGAGTGAGAACCGAGCAGTTCATCTCAGACAACACCGTGGACCATCTTGCGGTCACCGGCAGTGAGTGGGGACGCGTGATGGCTGACGCAGAACAACCGCGCAAAGGGAATGCTGTACCGCGTTCCGCCGATGAGCTGCGCCGCCATGCCGAGGAACTCGTCGACAGGCTTGCCGACGCACAGGCCGATTCGGCCTCGACCGACGACACCGCGGTTACCCTCCACGAGCTGCGCGTGCACCAGATCGAGCTGGAGATGCAGAACGATGAGCTGCGCCGCACTCAGCTGGAGTTGGACGCGCAGCGGGCGCAGTACTTCGACCTCTTCGACCTGGCACCGGTTGGTTCCCTCATCCTCAGTGCGAAGAGTATCGTCGAGAATGCCAACCTGACCGCCGCACGCCTCTTGGGAGTGGACCGGCGCCTTCTCGTCGGGCAGCCCTTCAGCGCGTTCATCTCCGCCGAGGACCAAGATGCCTACTACCTCCTTCTGCAGGAGATGAAGAGGAATCCGGAACCCCGGAGCTCCGAGTTGCGGATGCGACGTCTCAGCGGAAGACCGGATATCGAGGATGGCGACTTCTGGGCACTGCTCAAAGTGGAACCGGTGGATTCCGGATTGGAGGAAACAGGAGGCATCAGGATCGCCTTCGCCGACATCACCGAGCGCAAGCAGTCCGAGAAAGCGCTGCGCGACAGCGAAGCGAAGTTCAGAAGACTGTTCGAGTCCATCGAACAGGGCATGGCACTTCACGAGATCATCACCGACGACGACGGCAAACCGGTCGACTATGTCTATCTGGACCTCAACGACAGCTACACGAAGCTTCTTGGCGTAACGCGTGAAGCACTAGGCAAGCGGATAACCGAGGTCATGCCGAAGGTTGAGGAGTACTGGATTCGCAATTTCGGAGAGGTGGCTCAGACAGGCGCTCCGAGCTACTACGAGGACTATCTGGAAACGACGGGTCGCTACTACGCCACGTACGCATACTCGCCCAAGAAGAACCAGTTCGCCGTGCTTGTTACGGACATCACGGATCGCAAGATCGTGGCGAAGGCACTGCAGGAGAGCGATGCCCGATACAGCTCGATGATAGCCAATATCTCCGACGTGATCGGCATCATGGGTGCCGACGGCATCATGAAGTACAAGAGCCCCAACATCGAGAAATGGTTCGGCTGGAAGCCGCAGGACCTGGTGGGAACGGATGGTTGGCAAACAGTCCATCCGGACGACGTGGAGCGTCTTCAGGCGGGATTCGCCGCTCTTCTCGAAAGGGATGGGGCGGCAGCAACCGTGGAATACAAGTACCTGTGCAAGGACGGAAGCTGCAAGCCCGTTGAACTCACCGCCACCAACCTCGTGAACGATCCGAGCATCAACGGTGTCCTGCTGAACTACCGCGACATCACCGAGCGTAGGCAGATGGAGGCTAGCCGCGAGCAGGACCTGCGGCGGCTCACCCAGGCACTCGCGTCGACCGTCGATATCGTCAGCGAGGTCGCCGAGACGCGGGATCCCTACACCGCTGGTCACCAGCGCCGTGTCTCAGAGCTGGCAGTGCGCATCGCGGACGCCATGGGAATGTCGCCAGAACAGACCGATGAGATTCGCATCGCTTCTCTGCTCCACGACATCGGCAAGATGTCGGTACCCGCCGAGATCCTCAGCAAGCCGGGGAAGCTCGCCCCCATCGAGTTCGAGCTCATCAAGGCTCACTCCGAAGCCGGCTACCAGATCATCTCCGCCGCTCACATGGAAGGCCCTGTCGCCGAGATCGTCTACCAGCACCACGAGCGCTGCGATGGCTCGGGCTACCCGCGCGGACTTGGAGCAGATGACCTGCTCCCCGCGAGCAAGGTGATCGCGGTCGCCGACGTCGTGGAGGCCATGGTCTCTCACCGACCGTATCGATCGGCCCTGGGTGTGGATGCTGCCCTGGCCGAGATCGAACGGGGGGCGGGGCTGCAGTACGACGCGGACGTCTGCGAGGCCTGCGTACGCCTGTTTCGCGAAGAGGAGTTCGCGTTCTCGGCGGTCTGAGCGACTCGCCCCGCGCCGTCTTCCCGTCGCAAGTGTCCCGGCCTTCCCCGAGGCCGCTCCGAGTACCGCCCTTCGACATCAACCTGGCTGGTCCCAAGAACCGTGTGCGCAATGGAGAAGCCCGTTGCTCCTGGGGGAAGAGCATCCGGGCTTCGGGTTGTCCCGAGGGGGGTCGGGAACAACCCCAGACTACGATCCCCAGACGGGACTTCCGACGGGCTTCGCGTCTAGATACGCAGCCCGTCAGCGAGGAAACGAGCCCAGAGCCTCACGCCGAAACTGCCGCCGCATTCCACCGGAATCGGAGCTCATCAACGCGCTCCCGCGACCCTTCAAATCGGTCAAGGAATCCAATAACTCACTTGATAATCACTTGATTTCGCGATTTCGGCCCCCGCGAAACACGAAGGCTAGGCGGGTGCTTTACCCTACCTAGCCTGCGGAAACTCTATGGTGGGCCCGGGGCGACTCGAACGCCCGACCTCACGGTTATCAGGAGTAAGGTGCGAGTGCGGCTCAGTCGTATCCGCAGGTCTGAGTCCTGGAGCAGGCCATATGGGTCCTGCCGAAGGCTGTGATTCCTGTCAGCGGTTAGACAAACGGTTAGACAGAACCGGCTCGAAGCGGTGCTCCTGGGCCGCGCTCCCACCCTCCGTTGTCGCGGTCACGCGGGCGACCACCCCTCACCCGGAACCCACGCTGCGGCGAAGGATTCTCGCGCTGCTGCTGCTGCCGCGGCCGGGACGATGAAGTCGGCAATGCTGTCTACCAACTCATCCAGACTCGGTGGCACCACCACTCCCGAGGCCTTCATCTTCTTCGCGAACGAGGCCCACTGCATCTGCACCTCTGCCCTTGTGGTGAATTCCTTCCCGAGCTCTCTCGGGCGAGTCGAGGGAATCGGCGTCCCTCGGCGCTCGAAGGTTGCAGTGATACTTGCGACGAGCGTCTCGCCTTCGAAGGGAACGGCACCAGCCATCATCCAGATGTCGTAGTAGTCCTTGAGCCGACTGTTGAGCAGCCCCTTGTCGATCATCGTCTGGAACTTTTCGGCGACCGCGGTGGAGGGCTGGTACGCGAGAATGCGGGGAGCGTCGGTGCCGAGCAGCGTCGGATAGTCGACCCAGCCGGGCTCCGGGACAGCGAGATCGCCGACCCCGAAATCGAGCTGAAGCCTCATCCGTGCTCCAGACAGTTCTCCGCTGATCGTCGCACGCACTCCTGGGTACTTCTCCTCGACCGTGATCGGTTCGACATCGATCTCGGGGGAGAACGTGACGCCGTCGGCGGACTCCACCGCCAAGCACTCTCTGACCATCGCTGCAATGGCCTCTGGAGAATTGTCGATTCGCGCAAGAAAGTCGATGTCTCTGGTGGGGCGAGCAATCGCACCGTCCCAGACCCTGAGCATCGCCGCACCCTTAACGATCAAGACGTCCGCCCACTTGGTCTTCGACAGCCGATAGAGGAACCGCTCCATCGTGTAGTACTGAATAGCCTGGTTGAAATCCAGACCGAGTTCGTCGGCCCTGTTCTTGAGCCGCGCTCGGACCGATGCGGGCAGGTTCGCCAGGTCCTTGGAACTCACAGGAGCGCTCGCAGATAGGGTTCGACCACGGTCTCGACCCCGTCCACCCGCGCGAAGTTCATGATCTCGGCTGGACTGACCGTCTTCTTTCTCATGACTTCTTGAAGCGCTTCGAGTGCGACGTCCAGTCCGATTCTGTTGCGGTACTTGAAGCAGTCCGCGATGGTCTTGGCGACCCCAAAGACCCGTATCTCCGCGTCCGAAGTCACCCTCTCCTCGACTCCGACCCCGAGCACCGTCTCGCTCATGTTGAACACTTGGACCCTCGGATAGTCGATGTCTGGGGGCCGCACGCTCCTCGGCAGCGCGATCTGAACGGCACTCGGTATCTGCGTCCCTATCTCGTGGAACTCAAGAGCGCTTACAAGGCAGAGCACGGCCTTGGGTACGCGGCGCATGACAGCGGCAACGTCCGGACTTGATGGCAGCGGGGCCGACGCCAGGACGAAGACTCCCCTGCTCAGCGGCTCAATCCTGCCGTGATCGCGCATCCAGTAGAGAGTTCGCCGATGGATGCCCGCCTCAAGCGCCTCACGCGTGCGCATAACCCCACGATGCTCGGTGAAGACGCTCTCTGCGGCCTCGACGGCCTTTGCGGATGGTGGTCTCATGGGACATAACTTACAACAACTGGCGCCCGTTGTTGCACTTTTTGTCCCACGCCACTAGTCGAGCGACTCCGGTTCCGCGAGCTCCAAGAAGCAGTTCCTGCAAAGCAGGTAGGCCTTCCGGGACCCCCAAATCCGCGCTCCGGAACCCATAACTCGATTGATAGTCGATTGATATCGAGGTTTCCGTCCCTAAGACGAAGGCAGATCGGAGAGGTGAAACACCCCATCCGACCTGCTGAAAATCTATGGTGGGCCCGGCTGGACTCGAACCAGCGACCTCACGGTTATCAGCCGTGCGCTCTAGCCAGCTGAGCTACGGGCCCCTCTCGTGCGAAATGCTCGCATACCTTATACCAGCGTCCAAGAGCGGTCAAGAAACCCGAGGTGGTGGCCGCATATTCGAGAATCGTCGCAGCTCAGACCCCCGGAAGAACGCTCACGTTCAGCTTTCGAGACCGTGGCCCGTCGAACTCCGCAAAGTACACCGCCTGCCATGTGCCGAGCACGAGCCGGCCGCCCTCAATCGGAATCATCACGCTCGTGCCGACCAGCGCGGTCTTGAGGTGCGCGTCGCTGTTTCCCTCGGCGTGCCGCCACCCGGCGACCTCCGGCGCGATCCGGCCGAGGCCTGCAATCAGGTCGTTGGCCACATCGGGGTCGGCGTTCTCGTTGACGAGTATCCCGGCCGTTGTGTGCGGCGACGAGACCACCGCGATCCCCGCCGA
>Ga0194044_10000502_pt1 | contig 19196 bp, 20 predicted proteins | sample JunL4417m_MetaG_FD_155460 | JGI IMG/M metagenome (GOLD analysis project Ga0194044, IMG submission 155460) | Anoxic zone freshwater microbial communities from boreal shield lake in IISD Experimental Lakes Area, Ontario, Canada - Jun2016-L442-17m | ecosystem: Environmental > Aquatic > Freshwater...
GAAGAAGTTGTTGACAATTATATTGAAGAAACTAAAGAAGAAGTTGTTGACAATATTATTGAAGAAACGAATGAAGAAGTTGTTGACAATTTTATAGCAGAATCTAAAGAAGAAGTTGTTGACAATATTATAGAAGAAACGAATGAAGAAGTTGTTGACAATATTATAGAAGAAACGAATGAAGAAGTTGTTGACAATTATAATGAAGAAACGAATGAAGAAGTTGTTGACAATATTATAGAAGAAACGAATGAAGAAGTTGTTGACAATTTTATAGCAGAAACTAAAGAAGAAGTTGTTGACAATTATATTGAAGAAACGAATGAAGAAGTTGTTGACAATTATATTGAAGAATCTATAGAAGAAGTTGTTGACAATTATAATGACGAAATATTCGAGGATTGTATTGAGAATTATATTGAGTTTAATAATATTATAGATAAATTAAATCAAGATATTATTTCAGAAATGTATAATAATTCAGAACCTAAACCCATTTTTTGTTTTGATTTCCCAGAATGTAATACTGTTTAAACCCTTAAATTGGGGTTAACACACACATCATTTGTTGGAAATATTTCTCCAGACATACAAGTATCATTAACACCAACTTCTGCACAACTACGAAACCCACGGTCTTCGCCAATATAACACCATCCGGCTTTTCCGAGTTGAATACTGCTTGTAGAATCATCTGCTTGGTAATCTTCTCCACCGGATTGTTGTCTTTGTGATGTTGTATTATTTAAGGCTTGGTTTAATGTGTTATGTTGTGTTATATCTGGATGTGAAATATTTTGGGGTTGTCCCGATTGGTTAACTTGTGTGGTTTTTTCAATAGAGTTAAGACTTGTATTAATGACATCAGTAGTAGCGTTAACAACCGATTGTGTGCCTTTAGCAGATACATTTATTGTTTGTAATGTGGTTATACCTAATAAATAACCTAGTCTTTGAACAACTGGTTTAAAAATTTCACTTATTGTTTGTGTTCCTTTTGCTAAATAAACGAAAATATTAAATCCTAAGAATGACAAAACAAAAAATATAATAATCCAAGTAGTAAATTTGGTTTGTTTAATTCCTTCAAAAAATGAAGAAGACGAGGAAGACGAAGAAGATGAAAAGACGGATTCATATTCAGGCTGGGATATACTAAAACTATTGTTACTCATTATAATAAAAATAAATATATTAAAATGCAGGATAAAACTTTAATTTAATGTCAACAAATATAAAAATTGGTTTAAATCACCTAAAATTTCATCTCGAATATTTAATAGGTCTGTGTTTGACATTTTCATAATAAATTTATCATCTGTTAAATTAACCAAAAATACCTTAAAATCGTTTATTTTATTTTTTAATTGTTCTTTTGAAGACAAGTCAATCAAAGATATAGTTGGTTGTTTTAACAAGTTAGTTCTTTTTTCAGTTTTACCCAATAATACCTCCATAAACTTGTCTATATTTTCATTAAGTTTACTATATAAATCGTCGGTTGCTTTATGTTGTGCGTAACTGTATGTTTTCCAATGGTATAATTTAACCATAATTAACATTTCTAAAAATGTACACGTAATTTCTTTTTGAAACTGGTTACTTTTAATATTTTTTCTGGTATATCTTTTTCTAGTATTTGTTTTCATATATTATATATATATATAGATTATACTAAATTATAATCTGGGTATAAATGATTCGCCGAATGAGTTCATTTTATCAAGTTTTTGAATTGTTTTTTCTAAATTAGTATTTGTGACATTTGTAAATAAATATTCGGTTCCTGGCGATTCTTCGTTTTTTTTTATTTGTTTATAAATCGTATCTATTTTTTTAGTAACGTTTAATATTACTTCTTTTTGTTTATCGCTTACTATTTCCTCATTTAAGTTTATATTTTCGGTTAAAATGGATACGACGAAATATAATATATATTTGCGTTTTTTACAACACGTATTTGAATATTTAAGGGTAAATAAATTTAATAAACTAGTTACAATTTTTTTAACTAAGTTATTGTGATTGTCGGCGTGTTTGAAGAAAACATCCCAAATAATCCATATAATGTCCATTTGGTCTTTAGAATTAACTTTAATGTGTGACCTTCTTTCACATTTAAATTTTTCTTTTTTGAGTTTACAAATATGTTCGAATTCCATGATCCATTCAATCCAATAGCACGACTTAATATTATTTGCGACCCCAATTGATAAATTGTAAGACAATTCGTTAATTGCAATAATGATTTCTTTTGGGTCTTCGGGTAAAATAATATTTTCAATATAATTAAGGGATGGAGCATTAAATCTTTCGGTCATATATGTTAAATCAAAATCTTCTTTTTTGATTTTGATTTCGTTAAAGCTGTGTTTTCGTTTAGAGTCGCATAAGACACATATTACTTCACAAAATAATTTTCTAATATTGTCGTTGTTTCTCATTTTAAGTTCGTTGTTGACATATCCGTTAGATACAATTTTTTTAAAGTTATTTATTCTTAAATCTAAATATATGGATAGTTTTGAATTACCAATATGTATATTTTTACAGTAAAAGTATAAAAGTATGTCCCATAATTCACAAAAATGTCCGGAACAAATTAATTCTGCGCTCCAGTAACAAGCCGGTTCGATTTTCGACTTTAATAAACTGTTTAGAAGTTCCTTTTTAACATCCGATTTTTTAAATTTAGAAAATGTGATTCCTTTAAACATTTTGGGGTCTCTGATATCATTTATTTCTGAATCAGACATATAATAAAAAATATACAAAAAAAATATTAACAATACATATAAATGAATATAGTTAAAATGTATAATAATTTATCTAATTGGGGTAAAATATTGATTTTTTGTGTATTATTTTTAATTTTAGTAGTATTATTTAAATCCGTGAAAGCACCCCAAGGTAAAGAAGGGTATGCACAGAATGACACATTTTTATTGAAAAATGGGGAAGATATATATGATGATTTTTATGCTGATATATATGACGAATTAGTGTATAATGATATGAAAGATGATTATGAAATAAGTCAAATTGTTGATAAAACTGGAGTAACTCAACAAAGCATTATTCTTGATGTTGGCTCTGGAACAGGACACCATGTATCTAAATTAAAGGAACAGGGATATAGAACTATTGGAATGGATATTTCACCAGCAATGTTAAAAAAGTCAAAGGAGAATTTCCCATCGTGTAAATTTATGTTAGGCGACGCAACAGGCTCGCCAGATGTAAACTATAATTCTTTTACGCATATATTATCTCTTTATTTTACAATTTATTACATGAAAAATAAAAATGGTTTTTTTATAAATTGTATGAATTGGTTAATTCCTGGCGGATACTTATTATTACATTTAGTTGATAGGGAAACGTTTGACCCAATACTTCCTGCTGGTCAAGGTTTTTTAATAGTTAGTCCGCAAAAATATTCAAATAAACGAATCACTAAAACAAAGGTAACATTCGATAATTTTGTCTATAATGCGGACTTCGATTTAAATGAAGATAAAAACATCGCGATTTTCAACGAGAAAATTAAATTTAAGGATACGGATAAGGTTCGACAAAATCAGCATATTTTATATATGGAAGATAAAACGGCAATTTTAAATATGGCTCAGCAATCGGGGTTTATAGTTGATGGGGAGATAGATTTAATGAATGCAGGATATGATTCTCAATATATATACATATTACAGAAGCCATCTTAATGAGTAAATAACCGCCAATTATTTATTCTAAAAACTATTTTATCTTTTAGGTAATCGCTATTATTATAAGCGTATATTTCAGCATAACAGTTTTGTAAATGTGAATTGTCTAATTTTTCGAATTCGGCAATACTGAAATAATCATTACAATAGTGATTAACCAATAATTCTTTCGGAGCCAATCTCCAAAACTCATCCGGGTCGTAAAAGTCATTTATATTATATTCATAGTCGTATTGGGTATCATTTCTAACGACATTAGGTAAAAAAGAGTAATTCCACCATATATCTATTTCATCGTTTGTTTTATTATGTATATTAAAATTTGATTTAATGTATGAGTTTTCGAGGTATTCCTCGACGATTTTATTACACAGATATTCGGACATTTATATAAAATAAGTAATAATTTCTAAAATAGGTTTAAATAATTATTTTAATGAATAATAATGGTGAATGTTTCATTAATAACAGGAATAACCGGACAAGATGGTTCGTATTTGGCTGAATTTTTATTGGATAAAAAATACGATGTGTGGGGAGTAATTCGTCGTTCTTCAAATATTAATACCTCTAGAATAGAACATATATTTAAAAACTTAAATTTGAGATATGGGGATTTATCTGATAGTGTAAATTTACTAAATATTTTTAATGAAATACACAATACTTATGGAAAAACCCTCGAAATATTTGAAATATATAATTTAGCAGCAATGAGTCACGTTAAAGTATCCTTTGATATGCCTGAATATACCGCAAATATTGATGGTTTAGGTGTGTTACGTTTATTGGAATCTGCACGTAATTGTGGTATACCCAATAATAAAATAAAATTTTACCAAGCGTCAACATCTGAAATGTATGGAAAGGTTGTTGAAGTGCCACAAACGGAAACAACGCCTTTTTATCCACGTTCTCCATATGGAGTTGCTAAATTATACGGTCATTGGATTATAAAAAATTATCGTGAATCTTATGGAATGTTTGCATGTTCTGGTATTTTATTTAACCACGAAAGTCCAAGAAGGGGACATAATTTCGTTACTCGTAAAATCACAATCGGTTTAAATAAAATATTGAATAATGAAATCACGCATTTAACATTAGGCAATATTAATTCTTTACGGGATTGGGGACACGCTAAAGATTATGTAAAAGGTATGTGGTTGATGCTTCAACAATCTGTTCCGGATGACTATGTGTTGTCTACAAACGAATATCATAGTGTAAGAGAGTTTATTGAAAAGGCGTTTCGATACAAAAATATTGAAATTAAATGGAAAGGGACAGGACTTGATGAAATCGGGTATGACAGTAAAACACAGAATGTGTTAATTAAAATTTCCGAGAAGTATTTTAGACCTGCGGAAGTTGATGAATTATTAGGAGATTCGACTAAAGCACGAAAAGAATTAAACTGGACGTGTGAATATGATTTTAATATGATTGTAAATGAAATGGTTGAATGCGATTCAAACCACATATAATTTTATAATTACCGTTAAATTCTCTATTTAAAAAATGAAATAATATTATGTATGATTATTTACACTACATAATATTTGTTATTATACTTCTGGGTGTATTTCTATATTTTCGTATAAAATATGGATTTTGGATATCTCAACCGGTATTTCATTGTTATGATATATTTTATATGTTATTTCCTAGAGGGATAATAAATATAGAATTGCCGAAAATAAATAAGTATACGAATTTAATAAATGTTACAACAATAATATATTCTGAAATATCCGATTTGAAAATCACGCAGTTTACAAATTTTATAAAATTAAATTATTTAAGGAATGGAGATAATATTTATGTTCCAAAAAAGGAAAATATAATTGCATATTTTAAGGGACATCAGTTTCCATCGTTTTTTTCATTTTATACGGAAGATTATTTGATACAAGATTTAACAAATAATACAACTATAACTGAAGATAAAATAATTGGGTTGATGACATCAAGACCATTACACGTTACAATAAATAATTTAAATAAAAAACAAAACATACAGAATACATTTTATGTTTATTATGCGGATTATTTATGTGTTGACACAAACCATCGAAAAAAGGGTATTGCTCCCCAAATAATTCAAACCCATGAGTATAACCAAAGACATAAAAACGCCAAAATAAGCGTATCGTTATTTAAAAGAGAAGACGAATTAACTGGAATAATGCCGTTATGTGTTTATAAAACGTATGGTTTTTCGGTAATAAAATGGCGAAAACCGGTTGAGTTATCGGCAATATATTCTATGATAGAAATATGTAAACAAAATATGTATTTATTAGTGGAATTTATTAATGAAAATAAAAAGAGGTTTGATATCGTGATTATGCCTGAAGTGTCGAATTTATTAGAATTAATAAATACGAAAAATATGTTTATTTACGTAATTCTATTTAAGGATAAAATTTGTAGCGCGTATTTCTTTAAAAAATCGAATACGTTTATAGAAAAAGACTTGGAGGTTTTAACATGTATTGCGTCAATAAATAATGGGGTCTTAGATAATAGTATATTTATTCACGGATTTAAGATAAATTTTTGGAACATTTCTGAAAAATACAATTTCGGGTTTTCAGCTATTGAGAATATAGCAGATAATAACGATATAATTCAAAATATATTATTAAAAACCCCTCCTAAAATAATAAGTCCGTGTGCTTATTTTTTCTATAATTTCGCATATCCCACATTTAAGGCCGATAAAACATTTATTTTAAATTAACGGATGTATTTACCAGCGCGGGCAAAACTATCGCAAACAAAAATAATAAAAATTCCTAAAAATGAATATAATACAACTTCTTCGGTAACATTATTGGTTTTTTCGTCTTGTCTTTCTTCAAGTAAATGTATCATATAATTTAACTTTTGCATAAGGATATCGTTTGAGTTGCCGATTTCAGGTTGTGTTCCGTTTTGATAATATTGTCGGTTATGTAATTGTGTATTTTGCGCAGATGAGTTATAATTCGGTATCATCTCCTTATAATATTTTTCGGCACTTTTATTATCCCCATAATTGTCATTAAAATTATTTAAATCAAGATTGTTATTTGACTCAATATTTGGTAATGGTTGTGTTCCATGTGTATTTGAAATAGTCTGCATATTTTCGGTTGAAATTGTTTTTTGAACGCCGGCAGATTGGGGTTTAGGTGGAGGATTAAAATAATCTCCCATCGAGTTATCATCGGAACTAGGTTCTTGATTATTATGTAATGTTTGTAAAACAGAATTTACTTTTTCTGAGCTATAGTTATCTTTAGGATACCTTTTTTGTGTTCTATTATGTGCGTTCTTTTTTTTGTCTACAAGTGTTTCGTCGTTGGTATCATTAGACCAATTATCAAAAGGGGCGGCGTATATTGCTAAAGAAGACATTACTAATAAAAATTTAGATTATAATTTATAAAACGGACTGAAATAAAAAATATTGTTTTATTTATATAAATATGAATCTTAAACTAAATCTTAAAAAGTCAAATATTATGAGTGTTTTTATATTTTTAATATTATTATTTATTTTAATTAATAGAAAAACAATATTTAATTCCTTTTTAGGAAGATTACTTGTAATATTTGCGTTAGTAGGAATTACCTCTTATAATATGTTAGCAGGTCTTCTTTTTGTGGTTGTCGTTATGATAATGAATAACCATTATAGTAGCGAATATGAAGGAATGGAAAATTCAAAACCTGAGATGGATAAAGAAGTATCAACTCAAGAAATACTTAAACAAAAAATATCAGCACAAATGGAAACCTTAGGTATTCCAACTTTACCTAAACCAAATAATATAGAACAACCAAGCACGACCGACGTTGCAGAAAAAGAGCGTAAAATTTTAACGGGAAAGCAATCAAATGAACTTCCGATTGATTCAAAACAAAATGCCGAAAATGCTGTTGCGAATAATCCAGGTAAAGAAGGATTCAGTAGTTATGCAAGCATTTACTAAAATTTTATAGCAATCTAATTATATAATGCCTATTTGGATTTTACTCATTTGTTTATTACTTATACTATTGCTTATACAAAATAGTGTAAATAAAACTGAGTCGTTTACTCCCGGATTTAGAACATTTTATAGACCTCGTATTAGAAACATGAGGTATTATGTGAATAAATTACATCACGATTATTATATAAATATGGTCCATTATTTTCGAAAAAAAAGGGTATGGTGATTACTTTTTTATAATTGTAATATATGGTTAAAAAAAATAATGTTCACAATCAACCAACGGGAGGAGAAACGATGAATCCATTTAAATACGGGTTAAATTATGTTCATGAACATATTATGTTTTTAAACAGTAGTAAGTTTTTTGCGGGTGTAATTATGATTTTACTGAATATGGGAGGTAAACTTATTTCAATTCAATTTAGTAGGTCAACCGAAGAATATATGAAGTATAGTCTAAGTAAACAAATTATAGTATTTGCGATGGCGTGGATGGCTACCCGTGATATATATACCTCGTTAGTTTTAACAGCTATATTTACTGTTTTGTCTGATTATTTATTTAATGAGGAAAGTCGTTTGTGTATCGTTCCGCACAATTATAGAATTTTACATAAAATAGCAGATACAAATAACGATGGTAAAATTAGCGAAGCAGAAATTGCGTCTGCAACTGCTATATTAGAAAAATATAAAAAAGAACAGGAAATACAAATTCAAAAAAATGCATTAGATAAATTCCAATATTATACGAATGATGTTTTGGCGACGAGTCAGTAAAATATCATAAGAATCATCATTTTAATAATATAAATTAAAGATAGCAATAATAGTGATTCTAGAGTAAGTTCATCTAATCTAATTGATAAATATTTGGATAAGTGTTTTGTTTTTTGTTTTTCGATTCGTTTAGATTTCCTTTTAAGATTAAATAATTTTAAAAATGATTTTAAAGCATAAATATTTAAGTATTTTACTTCCAATAGCATTAAAGGACACGTGCGACAAAATATAACTAATGATACATTTATTGTAATTATAATAATCATAATAAACAAATGTAAAATATTCGTGTTTAATAAGACAACTAGGCAGAGCAAAACTACATAAATAAAATGAATAGTTATGTAGAAAACACCGATGATTAAATCGGTGTTTACTTTATTTACAAAAAAAGAATAAAAAAATAATAAATATATTTCTAATATGTTATAATTTGATAAATCAATCATAATATTTGTTAGAAATAAATTTATTATTTTTTTACGGGTATAATTTGGTATTTAATTAATCATTCATCACAATTATATAATCAATTATATGTTGAACTCTATATGTTGGTAAATACCAACCGGAGTCTTCACATCTGGTTTTAGCATTGTCGTTTAGTTTTGGTGGGGGGTTATTTTTTATATACTCGTTTAGTTCGTTTAATTTAGTTTCTAATAGTTGAATTGTATTATATTTATTATCGTATAAATAATCTAACAAATCTGTAAAATTATTTACATTAATATTTCCTATTAAAGGGTTTCTTGTGGTTTTAAATTGAGATTTGTATTTAATTTGAAATTGGTTTGATATAGTCGTAATTGTAGTAACTTTATCAATACGCGAATTCATATATGCAGAAGGAACCGGAACGGATGAATTGATATTTTGAAATACCTTCATAATTTCAATTTCCTGACAATTAAACCTAATATTTACAAGCAGTTCTTTCTCGTATACATTAGCGAAAACCCCTCGACAATCATAAGGAATAAGGTTATTTCCTGCAATTAAGCATAAAGCGGTGACTCTATGAAGTCCATCGAATATTTCAAACTTATGCGAATCGTTGTTATAATATAAATATATCATTCCTTCAATTTGTTCATATGAATTTATAATGTATTGTTTTATTTCCTCACATCTGGTCATATCCGCAGGTCTATTATTATGCCAGTTTACAATCGAACTGTTTATTTTTGCGTTAATAACATCTTTAATCTTAATTTTATAAAGTTTATTATTAGCACTATATTTATATATCTCGCTGATACTTGGAAAAGTCTGTTGGAGTTCTGTAATATTATTCATTGTGTTTTCTTTTTTTTACATTTTATAAAATTAATAATTATATTTCAATTTTATTTACTTTCGGGTTGTATTTAAATACTTAAAATCTATCTAATTAAATGCACGTTTATACATATCAATAACTCGTTTTTTTTGTTCGTTATAATCAACAATTGGAGAAGGGTAATCAATATCTTTAAATAAACTATAATCAGAATACCATTTATGAATTGAGCGAGCAGGAACCTCAGATAATTCAGGAATCCATTTTTTAATATATAAGGCGTCGGAATCATATTCTTTCGATTGTAACCAAGGATTAAAAACTCTAAAATATGGTTGTGAGTCTGCGCCTCCTCCCATAATCCATTCCCAATTACCGTTATTGCTCGCAACGTCATAATCGGTAAGTTTTGTCGCGAAATATTGTTCTCCTTCTCTCCAATCGATGAGTAATGTTTTAACTAATACACTCGCAACAATTAATCTTGCTCTATTATGCATGTATCCCGTCGTGTTTAATTGTCGCATACCAGCGTCAACAATAGGAAATCCGGTAAGGCCATTTTTCCAGGCGTTTAAATATTTAGTGTTGTGTGCCCATTTTATTTTATCGTAATTAGGTTTTAATGAATGACCTAATACATGAGGAAATGAAAATAGGATATTTGCGTAAAATTCTCTCCATATAAGTTGTCTAATTAAATCGTGATACTTTTTACTTTTAAATGCCGCATATACTTCACGAATAGAAACACATCCATATTTAATATATGCGCTTAATTGTGTTGTTGGATGACTTAAATTATTATGGGTTGAAGAATAATGTTTCTGAGCTTCAATCGCTTTTTTTAAAACAATTAATCCGTTATGTCTTCCTCCAAAAACTAAGATATTATTATTTATTTTAGTAAATTTTGTAATGGCGACTGAAAGTGAAATCGTATGGTTTATATTGATATTTTTTGTATTAAAATTAAGTTTTTTAAATGTCACTGGTTCTTGAAATTTCTGGGTTAATGCTTTGTTGTAATAAGGCGTGAATTTTTGGTATGGACCTCCAGAACCATTTAAAATAGAACCTGGAAAATGTAAATAATAATCGTGTTCTAAAAAACATTCAACCTTTAGTTTTTTACACAACTCTATAATACTATTATCTCGTTTAATTGCGTAAGGCGTGTAATCACAATTAAAAATGACAACATCAATCTTAAATTTGTCAACACATTCATTAATTATTTTGTTATTTTCTCCAAAAAAAAAGTATAGTTTACCTCCTTTTAACTTTATATCTGTTGACAATTCTAATAAACTTTCAATCATAAATTGCACTGAGTTGTCTGATTTATACGGATTTAATTTGGTAACTTGTTCGGGAGTAAAAATAAAAATAGGGTGTATATTTTTACAAATAGTGTTTGCCATATTTAATCCGTTATTATCTATTATTCGTAAATCTCTATGAAAAATAAACAGACCATTTTCATATTTCATTATAATATTAAATTATATATTTTTGTAAAACTAAAATATATAATTATGTCTCGAGTGTTTATAAATCTAAACTAATGGTATTTTTATCTGATTTGAGTCTTCGTTTGCTACGTTTTGGAATATTACCACCAGATTGTAGTTCCTTTAATTCGCTGATACTAATGGTGCTACTATTGTTATCTAAATCAGCATGGTTGGTTTGTTCTTGAATATTAATAGTTTTAGTTTTTAATCCAGCTAAAATATCGGTAATATCGCTGGGTCCTTTCATTTCGGCACGGGTATGTTTTTGTTGAATATCATTCGATTTACTTTCTCTAAAATTAATTCCATCATCTACGACATTATTTCTATTGGGTCTGAAATTAGAACGTTCAGCATAATTATTATTTCCTGGTCGTGTTAATGGTGGGGGTATTGAATTTGCACCTTGGGTTGCCATTGGCGGAGGAGGACCATGATTTCCTGAAAAATTTTCTTGGGGGTTCATAACACCGTTCATAAACCCAGATAATCCTGGATTTGATTGACTCATAGAGTTAACTGCTGCAGATTGAAATTGTTTCATTAAATCCGGATTTTGTCTCAATATATCATCCATACCAGGCATAGCACTTTTAAACATGGTATTTGTCATATGAACCATCATAGCACTACCGCCAAGTTGAAACATGAGTTTTAATTCTGGTGCCATGGTTGCTCGTGATTTATATTTATCGTATAATTCTCCGAATATTTCATCATAATCGGAAACGTTTTCATTAATTTGTTCTCCCCATCCATCAAGTTTAATATCAAAGGGGTCAAATCTATTATTTAAAAATTCAATTCCATTGACTATAGCCATAAGCATATTTCCCTGGAATTTCAAAGAATTTGATTTTGTTTTTTCTTCCATAATGGTGTCGTATTCGCCTTGCATTTCGGCGAGGGGTGATTCCATATTATATTTTCTGGACAATTCAACGCCCTTTTTTTCTAAAGCTTCTAGTTTTCTCAGATATTTAAATTTTTCTTTCAATAACTCTTCTTTTGGTATTTGTGGAGATTGGGATACGTGTTTATCTGGATTTAAAGGAATATTATTAAATTTTCCGTATCCGTCCCATGTTTTTGAATTGCTGTTGCTCGTTTCGGCAGTTGATTGTCCAATTGAAGGTGGCTCGTTAAAATGAACAGAATGTTTGTCGGAATGGTTTACATCTAATAAATCGCTTGACAAATCATTTAATTCATTTTCTAAATTATTTAAATCTTCTATATCAATATCACTGGATACACGTGTGTTTTCCTTTACCTTATCATTCATTAAAAGTTCAATTCCAGACCCAAAATTAGACGACCTTAAATCACTTCCTCGATTGGATGATGGTTTAATATCCCAATCCAAATCTGAAATTTCAATAATATCATTATTCATTATTATTAAATAAATAGAACGTTTATTTTTAAATAAAACGAATAACAATATATATTATTGAAATTAGTTATAATTTATTGGTAATATACCAAACACCTTGTAATAAAGAATCGGCTAAATCATCCTTTTTTTTATGTGACTCGAAATGTTTCATCATATTTGAATTTGTTTTGTTTAATAATTCTAAACAATTAATAATACCAGTTTTTTTTCTATTCTTATATGTTGAAATGTCGACCTCGTCGTCGGAATCATTCACAGCGGTGCTAGATTTTAATTTATTAGAGGCGGATATAAACTCAATGGTCTTGACCTTTTTCATAATAAAGTATTGGGCAATCATTCCCTGAATGGTTTTCATTCGGTTTGCAATTGGACTTATTTGATTTTCAATAATAACGTGAGTTATTGGACCGATGGTATCGTCTGAATAAAAAATAGTGTCCATCTTGGTGTAAATATTCCTGCCTATGGTAATTAAATTTATTTTAGAAGCGTCGATGCTTACTATTGGTTCTAAATATGTATTGTTAATATACGAATGTAATAGAGTTACTAAATCTATTTTTTTAATGGGTTTTGTGTATTTGACGCTGTATTTATCGGCAATTTCGAATAATTTATTTACTTTTTGTTTATTAATATACGGTATTTTTAATTCGGCAGGTGGGGTTTTATATGGACTAATTTTAGAATGTTTTAAACAAAAACAAGTGTCGAGTTTTTTAAATTTGGCAGGTTTGATACAGTGTTGACAATTGAGTGTTTCTTCTTCGCCAACATTAACAATATCCCATTTAATTATTTTAAAATTTTCGGTAGGTTCATTCTCTTCTAAATGTAAAAGACAAAATGCTAGATTTTTTATGCCGACATCAATGCTAATTATATTCATAATAATAAACTATTCAAGGTTATTATTATATGGTTTTGTTTAATTCATATTTGGTGAAATTGCAGGAGATATTAATCTAGCATTTAATTGTTGTCTGCTAAGATACGGAGATTTTAAATCGCTTTTACAGTATCCATAACCTGGAGAACTAGAATCAAATGTTGATTTATATAAATAAGGCACGTTACTTGATGGAGTATTATTCGTGTTTTCGTGAGGATTTAATCCTAAATCATAGCACGCTTCTTCAGAATTATATTTCATAATTTGAAGTCCATTATTTTGTAAATATTGTCTGTAAGACCAATTGGAAGTTATATTTTCTTGTTGTTGGATTTGTTTGTTAATCACTGCTTCGGGTTGCCAACTTGCAAAATTTCGACCGTCGCTCATTATTGGTGGGAAATTAAAATGAATATTATTTGAACCTGAATAGCATACACCCCAAGACATTTATAGTATGATAAGATAAAAAATATTATTATTGTTGACTAAGTAGTTTTAATAATTCATTTTTTTTTAATTTGGATGAATCGTTAATAAGACCTTTTTCTTGGGCAATACTTTTTAATTTTGTAATTGTCATTTTTTTATAATCAATAGTTCGAGTATCTTCTTCTAAATTAGAACTGGATGGGATATCGTCAATTATTACGTGTTTAATATTTTCGTCTTTAGTTTCGGGTAAATTATCCCAAGCAGGGTTTATGTCTATCTCGTTTATATCGGTAATCTCGGGGTTATCATTCTCAGAACTTGTATCCGATTCGTCATCAATATCACACGAAACGTCCACATTATCATACAGTTGTTCGAATTCTGGTATAGTTATTATTTTATTAAATGAGTTGCCTCCCTCTTTCACAACATCGTCGTCGTTGTCGTCATCTGTATCTGATTCGTAATCGGATTCTGAACCAGAAGAAGAAGAAGAAGATTCCGAATTATTATCTGCGTTATCATCGGTATAGGATAATTCATCGTCTGAAACACAAATTAACGGGTCCGATTTTAAGCAAGAATCACCTGGAATGTGGTTAATCGTATTTAATTGTTGTGCCATAGTTGATACTAAACTAAACATAGAATCCAGTTTATGATTTTGTTCTTTTATTCTGGTTTGTATATAATATATGATGAATCCGCTAATAAATAATATAAATACAATAAGCAGTATAAATGCCGAAGTTCTCGTAAATAAATAATCTTTAATAGACATTATTATAAAAACAAATATATATTTTTATCAATAACTTAACGAATGTTAGATATTTTCCAAGATTTCTGTTGGAAAATTTAAGTCGTGTAATACTTGAAGTCCTCCTTTAACTTCTGAAATGCCTTCTTTCAATAAATAAGTATGTATATTTTTGTTCGTATTTGTCTTTAATGTATGCATATTAAAATTGGTAATATTTTTATTTTTGTTTAATTTTTTACATACCTTAATAAAATGTGTTGTGAGTAAACAAGAAACTGATTTGAATTTAACTAAATACTTCATAAATGCGGTAGCGCTGATTACAGCTTCTGTGTGATTTGTTCCGGAAAATAACTCGTCGAAAATACAAATGTGTGTATCGTCTTTAAATTCTTGGATAATATCCAGGATTTCTTTACATCTTCTTGATTCTGCTTGAAATAAACTATCTCGCCCAGATGTATCAGGAATATTTAAATAGCAGTGAATATATTTATATGGGTATATAGTTGCTGAATCGTAGAACCCACACCCAAACTGTTGTGATAAAATAATATTTATCAGGGTTGATTTAAGAACTGTTGTTTTACCAGATGCGTTTGGACCGGTAATAATCACATTTTTTGAAAGCTGAATATCATTCTTTATTGGGTTTTGATTCATTAATGGCGCGTAATAATTATTTTTAATGTGGGAGGACCGTTTTTTGTTTATAAATTTAGTAAAATTGATTTTACCTAAGTTAATATTTTCAACTAATCCGTGTAAGTTGGATAGATACCCATTAAATCCAAACGAGTATAAAAACGCATCGTTGTATTTTTTATCGTTATATAATTCGTAAAACGATTTTAAAATAAAACCAAGTTCGAATACTTTGGAAATTGAAAACTCATACTTCGTTAATTTATTTAATTTCTCTTTAAACTCATTAAGTATGGATAAATTGTCAACAACTATACTATTAAATTCGTTATAACTAGTTAATTCTGTTGAATACTCCAAGAAATTATTCATATTTAATTGTGTGTGTTCGATATATTCGGAAATGCGAAATAACGTTTTGTGGATGAGTTTCATATTTTTATTAAATTTAATACAATAAGCAATATTTTGATAAATGGATAATAGATAAAACGCAACAGAAATTAAAATGTATATTTTTTGTTCGATTTTAACAGTATTAAATTGTGTGAATAATTTCCCGATAGGTTGATTCGCTAGTATAGTTTTTAAAATGTCGACATATTCTTTAAACTGTAAACGCATACCTTTTAATTTTATAATAAAAAATGGGATTATTGTTATGATTAATGGAGTTAATAATGCTAACACAGGCGAAGTAATATTATATATACTCATTATTCGTAGAAAGATTTCTGAATTGTTTAAAAATTCTAACATCGGTAAATCCATGTAATTATATTTTTCTTTGAATCCGGTATCGTTTTTAATTTCGTTCCATAAATCCATAATTTTATCGTAATCATATGGGAGGTTATTTACAGGCTTATATTTTTTAAAAAAAACTTGGGTATCTTTTAAGAACGATATATCTGTTGTATAATATTGCGATATTTGGTTAATCATCTTTTTAGAAAAACAGTTATTTGAATTGAATGCGAAAGTGTATATATTTATACCGGATGGGTCAACTGTGTCAACAAGTTCTAAATCGGAAATAACATTATTCTTTAATGGTATTTTATGTTTGTTGTAAAATATAGGTGTTTTAAAATACTCATCAATTATATCTATTTTTGACATTTGTTGTATATGAAAAATAGATATTTTTAAAAATTATATTACGAATACAAAATTATACATACATGTTTAACTTTGATTAATGTTGAAATTATCGGGCATTTCATTAATTTGACACGAATAATAAGCCTCTATATCTTTAATTTTAGGCACATCTCTACGTGTAACCAAATTAATTCCGACACCTTTACGACCCCATCTACCACTACGACCTATTCTATGAAGATATTTGTGTACACAGTTGGTAACATCAAAATTAATAACAACACTGACTTGTTGGATATCTATTCCTCTAGCTGTGATATCCGAAGAAATTAAAACACGATATTTACCATTTTTAAAGTCTGCAAATGAATGGTCTCTTTCGGATTTTTCCATATTACTGTGAATACAACAAACGGGAAACTCATCTGCTGCCATAGCTTCGTATAAATCAGAGACGCGTTTTACACTATTACAGTAGATAATACATTGTGATAAAGATATATATGAGTATAGGTCTTTTAAAACCAAATATTTTTGTTTATCGTCTTCGATTCCTATAAAATATTGCGATATGCCTTCCAAAGTTAGACTTTCGGCTTTTACACATATTTTAATTGGATTTCTCATAAATTGCGAAGTGATCGCATAAATATTATTGGGTAACGTAGCGCTAAATAACGCAACTTGGATATTACTATTAAAATATTGAAATATGTTATATATTTGTTCTTTAAATCCTTCGGACAACATTTCGTCTGCTTCATCGAGAACCAGTAATTTAATTTTATAACTGGTTATTTTATTACGTCGCATCATATCGTATACTTTGCCGGGACATCCGCATATGATATGTGGGACATTTTTTGAATTCTCGTGAGTGTCGTCAATATAAGTTCCTCCGAATAAAGTATGGACTCGTAATCCTTTCATCATACCGCCTATATTATTTATTACAGATGCGGATTGACTACACAGTTCTCGTGTTGGGGATAAGACTAATACTTGTGTGAAATTGTCTTCTAAATTAATAAGAGATAATGCCCCAATAGTAAATGCAGCAGTTTTTCCGGTTCCGGATTGAGCTTGTGCTATAATATCTTTTCCGGATATTATTGGTTTAATTGCTTTAGATTGAATCGGACTTGGTTTTTCAAAACCATAAGCGTAGATACCTCTTAAAATATCATTATCTACATCTAAATCGTCCCAATTTGTAATGGAATACAATAGAGGGTCGTAGTTACTCAATTCAATATTATTATCGCAGGTTTCTTTAAAATACATAATTATATTTATTAATTTATAGTTTTTAAGCACATTTATAAGTATTATAATAAAAAAAATGGTATAAATGAAACATTTAAATATATACTAATTAAGTATGACAACAAGCGCACTAAAATATACACTTAATGATTTTGAAACTATTAAATTTGAGGGGTTTGATTTTGTTATTCCGGATGTTACTCTAGCCTTTATTTCGGAATTAACTAAACACGTGGGTTCCCCAAGTTACATAAAAACTCCGATTTTTAAAAAAAAGACTATAGACAAACCACAAGAGAATTGGGGTGCTGTAAGAAATACATTTCAAGCTACTAAAATAGAACAAAAACAAGGATTGGAACTTCAAATTGATTTGATACGTTCACACTTGAATAAGATTTCCGATAAAAACTATATAGATTATCGTAATAAAATAATCGATATTTTCGATGAACTGGTTGTAAATAACATTTCGAGTGAAAACATGATGCGTATTTGTTCGAGTTTATTTGAGATAGCGTCAAATAATAGGTTTTACTCTAAATTATACGCGGATTTGTATTCAGATTTGATTAATAAATATGATGAAATGAACGTAATTTTCGAGAATAGTTTGGGTTCATTTATGTGTCTATTCGACAAAATCGAATATGTTGACTTGATTAATAAATATGATGAAATGAACGTAATTTTCGAAAATAGTTTGGGTTCATTTATGTGTCTATTCGACAAAATCGAATATGTTGACCCAGTTGTGGATTATGATGCGTTTTGTAAAAACAACAAAGATAATGAACGCAGACGCTCTCTTAGTGCGTTCTTTGTTAATTTAATGTATAATAAAATAATTTCAAAAGATAAATTGGTTAGTTTGTTAGTAATCTTGTTGACACAAGTCTATACATTCATTAAATTGGAAAACAAAAAAAATGAAGTGGATGAATTGACCGAAAATATTGCTTTATTATTCAAAAAGGAGTTTATTGCTACAGATATACAAATCGAAGGAATGTCTTTAATTCAAAGTATGGAACATTTGGCAAAAAGCAAATCGAAAACGTATGCTAGTTTATCAAACAAGTCTATATTCAAATATATGGATATATTGGAACTCTAATTATTAGCAGTATAATTTTATTATTTTTACCAATTCTACATTTTCTTCATTTTCAATTTGAAAAATACAATCGTTCATTGTTTCTACCAATTTATTTAATTTATCTTGAATATCTATTTTACTGACATTTGTGTCTGGATTAAACCGAATAAATATCCATTTACCACTATGAATCATATACACATCATCATAACGAATTTCTTCATCTGTTTTATCATAACCACGATGTCCAAACTCATCCGTTTCAATTGCTAAAATTGTATTACCTATTAGTTT
>Ga0194044_10000504_pt1 | contig 19186 bp, 23 predicted proteins | sample JunL4417m_MetaG_FD_155460 | JGI IMG/M metagenome (GOLD analysis project Ga0194044, IMG submission 155460) | Anoxic zone freshwater microbial communities from boreal shield lake in IISD Experimental Lakes Area, Ontario, Canada - Jun2016-L442-17m | ecosystem: Environmental > Aquatic > Freshwater...
GATTGTTGCGATTTTAGACACCGTATCGGTTGTCATGATTGCCTGGGCAGTTAGATCTAAAGAATCCGTGGAAAGGTTAGGAACAATGTGCTTTAATCCAGATGCAATTTTCTGCATAGGCAATAGCTCACCGATCAGTCCCGTTGAGCAAACAACAACTTCACCAGCAGAAACGGATAACAGTTCGCCCGTAATCTCTGCAGTTTTGTGAGTATCGGCAAAACCTTGTGGACCGGTGCAGGCATTGGCACCACCAGAATTAAGTACGACTGCGCGAACAACTCCCCCACGTGTTACTTCGCGTGACCAGATAACCGGAGCGGCAACAACTTTATTTGCGGTAAAAACCGCTGCACAATCAAAGTAAGGTCCTTGATTTTCTATGATGGTTAAGTCCAGCGCGCCACTGCTTTTAAGTCCAGCAGCTACAGCACCTGCGCGAAAACCCGATGGAAGTTTCATGCTCCCAGTCCATCTGCAGAGAGCCCTGCCCCTTCATGAATACCACAAATGAGATTCGCATTCTGTATCGCTTGACCAGCTGCACCCTTACCTAAATTATCTATGGCAACACTGATAATTAGACGATCAGTGTGCTCATCAACGGCAACCTGTATCTGCACTTTATTGCTGCCAGTTAGCGCAGCAGTCTTAGGCATCTGACCAAGCGGTAAAACATCGACAAAATATTCATCCTCGTATGCCTTGCTAAACAAGTCGTGAACAGACTGTGTTGTTATCGGAGAATTTAACTTCGCCGTAATTGTCGTAAGAATCCCTCTTGGCATTGGTGCAAGAATCGGAGTGAACGATATTTTTGCTTTCTTTCCAGAAAGTGAAGTTAGTGCCTGCTCAATCTCTGGTATGTGCTGATGGACTCCCCCGAATTTATAAGAAGTCAGAGATCCCATCACTTCACTACCGCTTAAATTGATTTTTGCACTGCGTCCCGCGCCGGTTGTGCCCGAAGCAGCAACGACAACAATGTCAGAAACATCGATGATGTCGACGGCAGGTGCTATTCCTAAAGAAATTGAAGTGGCATAGCACCCTGGATTTGCGACTCTGGACTCTTGAGCGATTGCCGTTCGTTGGCTAGCGCTTAGTTCAGGCAAACCATAAACCCAAGCACCAGCATGGTCGCCACCGTAATATTTCTGCCACTGCTGGGCATCTTCTAATCTAAAATCAGCTCCTATATCTACTATTTTCACATTTTTCGGAATTTTCGCAATGAGCGCTGAGGATTCACCGTGTGGGAGCGCCAGAAAAACTAACTCAATTGTTGAAAAATCAATTGTCTCGACTGCAACAAAGGATCTGCCGGTATAACTTTGTAGTTGCGGATGCACAGAGGTAATTGCTTCGCCAGCATTGGTATGTGCACTCACGCTGACGACGTGGAAAAAAGGATGAACTGCCAGTAACCGCAGGAGCTCTCCTCCCGCATAACCGCTTCCACCGATGACCGCTGTTTTCATACGTCCAGCATAAAGCTAAATAGATAAATATGCAAGATGGTGCATATTTATGCGGTACGTACGACCGCCCCCAGTTTTTGACTTGCCACAGCTGTAGCGGATTCACGCATCGCTGAGACCTCTTCACCTGTCAGTGTTCTGTCTGAAGCTCTAAATACGAGCGTAAAAGCCAGAGAAACTTTACCCTCACCAATCTTGTCGTAGCGATCAAAGAGCGTGATGGACTCTAGTAAATCTCCAGCGCCTATTCGAAGAGCGGCGGTCACATCAGCCGCACTAACCGTGGCATCGACTATAAGTGCAACGTCTTGAACGGCTGCTGGCATAGTCCCAACAGTAGTTGGATTTACTAGAGATGATTCAGGAAGTGCGCTCAGCGCTACTGCAAAAGCCACAGATCTTTCAGGAAGACCATAAGCGGCAACTACGCGTGGGTGGAGTTCACCAGCGTGGGCAACAACCGTTCCGTTAACTATCAGTTCTGCGCAACGACCAGGATGCCAAGGAGCTAAATCTGATCGCGCGATGGACCACTCTAAGTTACACAGTGAAACAACATCTTGGGCTAATGCAATTGCATCTTGCCAGTTGTATGCCCGCGCCTTGCCCTGCCAATTTTCATTCTCGAGTTTTCCAACCAGCAGTCCCGCGACGTGGTAACCCTGAATAGGAACACTTGCGAAAATCTTTTCAATAATTTTTTGATCAGGGCGCTTAGTCAAATCGGGAGAAATGGATGTTTCCAATTTTTGGGAACTACGGAATATGGAGCCCATCTCAAAAATCGCAAAATCCTTAGCACCACGACTGATATTGCGTTGTGCAACTTCGATTAACCCTGGAACCAAATGCACCCGCATGAGAGGAAACTCTTCTGACATTGGATTTACTAACTTAAATGTTGCTGCGCGCTCTCCAACAAATCCCATCGCATCAATGGTGGCTTGATTAGTGAAAGGAAAGCTCTGTACTTCAGCTAACCCTCTACTTGCAAGCATGGAAGCAACTGCACGTCGACGCTTTTGCGTTGACGTGAGCGATGCGTGCAGAGGTCGGGGTGGCAAAATAGAAGGAATTTTGTCGTAACCCAGCATGCGAGCTACTTCTTCAGTAAAATCTGCCGCTTGAACAGGTCTGGTCGCCATGATGGAGGCTGGATATCGAAGTTCTTCTCATCGACTTCGCATCCAATGGTTCGTAAGACTTGAGCGATCTGCACAGGCGCGATCTCAAAACCAAGGGTTTTCGAGACATGCTCAGGATTGATTCTTATGCGCTCCGGAAACACTGGCTCCCCTGCGACAACAGTCGCTACATGCACAGCGCTACTGTGCGCTGTTAGTAATTGCACGAATCGAGCTGAAGCGAACTGAGCTAGCGAAGGATCAACACTTCGCTCTAAACGTCGGGATGCCTCTGATGAAAGTTTGTGTCGACGCGAATTCTTAGCAATACATACGGGATCAAAACGAACGGCTTCCAACGCAATATCTGTTGTCGCTTCAGTAATTTCTGAAAATGCACCACCCATGGTGCCGGCAATTGCAAGTGGCTGATCATCATCGACGACCATTAAATCATCAGGATCTAAGGCTCGTACCTGTCCATCTAATGTAGTGAATGCGCCAGCTTTTCCTGCACGCTTAATGGTTAAACCACCTTTGATTTTTGACTTATCAAAGGCGTGCAAAGGTTGACCTAGTTCGAGCATTACATAGTTCGTAATATCAACAACAAGGGAGATGGAACGCATGCCCATCTTCTCTATACGCCTACGCATCCATATAGGTGTAGTCGCCGTAGGATCAAAATTAGACAACGTCCGCAGGTAGAAAACTGAGGCGGTAGCTTTATCGGCGATTGTCGCGCTAACGCCATTGCCAGTGTCAGGAAAAGTTACATTACGAAGTGCCTCAACTGGATCGGTAAAGGCTAAACCGAGTGAGCCGGCCACTTCACGAGCGATGCCACGAATGCTTAATGCATAGCCACGATCAGGGTTAACGGCTACATCAAAAATGACATCATTGATCTGTAAGCCCTCAATCGCATCGCCACCTATTACAACACTATCTTTTGGCAACACAATAATTCCAGCGTGTTCATCACTGATGCCCAGTTCTCGACTCGAACAAATCATGCCATCAGAAACTTTGCCGTAAGTTTCTCGCGCCGAAATTCTAAAATCTCCAGGAAGAACTGCACCTGGAAGCGCTGCAACAATGACATCGCCCACTGCAAAATTAGTTGCACCGCAAATTACAAAGCGTGTTTGGCCTTCACCGCAGTCAAGTCCAACATAACGAATGGGTTTTTTGTGTTCGGTTATCTCTTCGATAGAGACGACCGCAGCGAACTTCAGTGGACCCGTCACATCATGTCCTTGGTGAATTATCTCTTCGACTTCAAAACCAACACGGATGAGGCCATCGGATATTTGTTCTGCAGTAATTGCCTGAGGGATCTCTACAAACTCTTTTATCCACGATAACGGCGCGCGCATTAGAGACCAACTCCAAATTGCCGAGTAAAGCGTAGATCGCCTTCAACAATATCGTGCATGTCAGTGATGCCATGGCGGACCATGAGTGTGCGCTCGAGACCCATACCGAAAGCAAAACCACTGTATTCATCGGTATCTATTCCACAGGTTACAAGAACTTTGGGGTTAACCATTCCGCAACCGCCCCATTCGATCCACCGATTGTTAAAGAAGATATCTACCTCAGCACTTGGTTCCGTGAATGGAAAGAATGAAGGACGCAGGCGTGTTGTCACATCTGGACCGAACATATGCCGAGCAAAGTTATCTAAAGTTCCCTTCAAATGTGCCATCGTGATGCCTTTATCAATAACTAAACCTTCGACCTGATGAAAAACAGGACTGTGTGTTGCATCAAGCTCATCGGCACGGAATGTACGACCTGGGCAAATCACATAAATGGGAGGAGTTTGGGTCAACATGGTGCGAATTTGTACGGGAGACGTATGAGTACGCAAAACCATTCCAGATTCGATGGGTTCAACGAAAAATGTGTCTTGCATCGTTCGTGCGGGATGATCTGCAGGGATATTAAGCGCATCGAAGTTGAGCCAACCCGATTCAAGTTCAGGGCCTTCTTCAACAGCAAAACCTTGCTCAATAAAGAAATCTGATACTTCATTCTTAATGATAGAAATCGGATGAAGCCCCCCACGATGTGCGCGATCAACCGGCAAAGTAATATCGACTACTTCTTCAAGCAAAACTTTACGATCACGCTCGGCCTCTAAGAGAGCCGTTGCGCCGGCTAAAGCTTCTGCAATCGCAGCTTTAGCTTCACCAATGAGCTTTCCATAGCTTGCCTTGTCATCAGGTGACATAGAGCCTAGGCCGCGGGATGCCAATGCGATTGGTGACTTATCACCCGAGTGTGCAAGGCGTGCAATTTTTAGCGAATCTAAATCGGGTGCACCAGAGAAAGCCTTGCGGGCATCATCTATCCACGTGGCTATTTCTTGGGGCTGCATGGGAGCGAGTCTATCGGGTGTGAGTTTAGGAAGCCTGCATATTTGCAAGGTGATACATGACAATTGATGCTGCCGCTGAAAGATTCAGGCTTTCTGCATCACCGGGCATTGGGATACTCACGGTATTAATGCCCAATGTGGATTGAGCCGTCGATAATCCACGCGCTTCATTTCCAAAGATAGCTACTATGTCGCCAATTACAGACATCGATGACAGCGACTGTGTTCCATCTGCGCCTAAAGAAAAGCAATGAAGTTGTGGATCAGCCAGCAGATCAGTCAACGCAACTCCTTGAAAAACTGGAATATGCCACAGCGATCCAGCTGTGCTTCGTACAACTTTTGGCGAATACATATCGACACTTCCGGGCGATGTGATTACTGCATCCATTCCAAATGCATCGGCTGAACGAAGAATTGTTCCGGCATTACCTGGATCTTGTACTTCCGATAGATAAATAAATCTACGTTTGCCGTTCAAAGGTAACGAGTCAATTTCTGATTGAGGTATAGCACAAATGGCTAGGATCCCCTGAGGTGTGATTGTCTGGCTCATCGCCCGCATCACTTCATCAGTGACATCAAAGCTATTAATTAATGAAAGATCTGTCAGCTCATCTACTTTGACCCGCGCCGATGGCGTTAAATACAACGATTTTTGAAACTACGGCTTCTCGAAAACACTGCAAACCTTCAGCTACAAACTCTCCCGCGGCTTTACGTTCTTTTACCCCTCTGGATGAAATAAGAGCCTTAACTCGCGCAACATGTGGCGAGTTAAGGCTCTCAATCATGTGAATTATTAAGCTGAGATGAGGCTCTTGCGAGCTACATCTACAAGTGTCTTAAATGTTGCTGGATCATTAGTCGCTAAATCTGAAAGAACGCGACGATCAACTTCTACTCCTGCAGCCTTAAGTCCTTGAATGAAACGGTTATAAGTTAATCCGTGTGCACGGCAACCAGCATTGATGCGCTGAATCCAGAGACGACGGAAATCACCTTTCTTGTCTTTGCGATCATTGAAGGCGTAGACCATTGAGTGGGTAACCTGCTCCTTGGCCTTAGTGAAAAGGCGTGAGCGCTGTCCGCGATATCCGCTTGCGCGTTCTAAAGTTGTACGACGCTTCTTAGCTGCGTGAACTCCACGTTTTACTCTCATTTAATTCACGTCCCTTACTTCAAACCAAGCATGCGCTTGGCTGTCATTGTTACGGTTGGCTTTGCTGACTGCTCTGTAGAGAGACGACGGGTAACTCGAGAAGACTTGCGCTCAAGTAAGTGGCGCTTTCCAGCGCGCTCGTGCATGATCTTTCCAGTACCTGTAACGCGAAAAGTCTTCTTCGCGCCACTGTGGGTCTTCATTTTTGGCATCTTTATGCTCCATCCATTGTCTCTGCTGCGGCGAGGGCTTTCGCCTTACGCGCAGCTTTTGCTTCAGCAACCGCTTCGGTCTTTTTCTTTGTAGGTCCTAAAACCATTGTCATATTCCGTCCCTCTTGCTTAGGGGCGAACTCGATGAATCCAAACTCTGCAATATCTTCTGCAAGACGTTGCAACATTTTGTATCCAAGCTCTGGACGCGTTTGCTCGCGACCTCGAAACTTCATAGTCACCTTTACTTTGTCGCCGCCCTTTAAAAACTTTTCAACTTGAGTACGCTTTGTCTCATAGTCGTGAGTTTCAATCTTCGGCGTCAAACGCACTTCCTTCACCACAATGTGGGTCTGGTTCTGTCGCGCCTCCCGGGCCTTCTGTGCGATCTCGTATTTATATTTTCCGAAATCCATGATCTTGCATACGGGCGGATTAGCCTCTGCTGCAATCTCGACTAGGTCAAGACCAACTTCATCGGCCATTCTTAACGCGGTATCGATATCGACTACTCCAACTTGTTCTCCGGTATGTCCGATTAAACGAATTTGGGGTGTACGAATTCGATCGTTGATGCGCGGTTCTGTGCTGACTGTGTGCTCCTTCGGTTCGGTAAACGCTTGTGGTGTGACAGCGCTACAAAAAGAAAACCGCAAGGAGAAAAAGAAGTACATCTCTTAATCCGACGAACCAGATCACTATAACTAGCGATGTAGGTGGGAGCGGTAACTCCTCTTGCAGTGAGCTGTTAAGCCACTGGTCTGTGGGAAAGGATACCTGTTAGGTGGCTATTTGAAGAAATCGGCGATTTAGGCTCCCATAGCGTGCAAGCCACCATCGACATGGATGATCTCAGCCGTGGTCTTAGGGAACCAGTCTGAGAGCAGGGCGACGCTCGCCTGAGCGGCCGGCACTGGATCAGTTACATCCCACTTCAAGGGAGATCGTTCATTCCACACCTTTTCAAACTCATCAAATCCTGGAATTGATTTAGCGGCCATGGTTCGAATCGGACCGGCTGCAACTAAGTTGATACGAATATTCTCAGCTCCTAAATCTCTAGCTAGATAACGTGCAGTCGATTCAAGAGCTGCCTTTGCTACGCCCATCCAGTCATACTTTGGCCAGGCAACTGTTGCGTCAAAATCTAAACCGACCACTGATCCCCTTCCGTTAAATAACGGGCGTGCAGCCATTGTGAGTGCCTTAAGTGAATACGCTGATACGTGAAGTGCCGTTGCAACATCTTCCCACGATGTATTTAGAAAATTCCCCCCTAGGGCCGCTTCAGGGGCGAAGCCAATCGAGTGAACTACTCCATCTAATCCATCTGGAAAATGTGCACGGATACGAGATTCAAGGGCCGCCAGATCCTCCTTGTTCGTTACATCTAATTCAACAATTGGCGCAGGCTTTGGTAGTCGGGCAGAGATTCTAGTTGTCAACGAAAGTACTCGGCCATATGAGGAAAGAACTACATCTGCACCTTCTTCTTGTGCAATACGAGCGATGTGAAATGCAATTGACGCATCTGTTAATACACCTGTGACTAAAATCTTTTTACCTTCAAGAATTCCCATTAATGTCCCATTCCTAATCCGCCATCGACTGGAATAAGTGCTCCAGTTATATAGCTAGCTTGTGGTGATGCGATAAATGCAACAACATCTGCAATTTCAGCTGCTGTGCAAAATCTTCCCAATGGCACTCCGCCAACAATTTCACTGCGGCGTTTTTCATCCAACGTAGATGTCATGTCTGTTTCCACAAAGCCAGGGGCAATGACATTTGAAGTAATTGAACGACTGCCGAGTTCGCGACCAAATGAACGGGCCATTCCTACTAAACCTGCTTTGCTTGCCGCATAGTTAACTTGGCCGGCAGATCCAGTAGCACCGACAACTGAACCTACAAAAATTAACCGTCCGCGCTTCAACTTAAGTAAGCCTCGTGTTGCACGACGGGCTACGCGAAATGCACCAGTAAGGTTTGCATCGATGACGCTATCAAAATCCTCATCACTCATGCGCATAACCAGGCCATCTTTAGTTATCCCAGCGTTAGCAACGATAATCTCTGGAATTCCCCACGTTGCTTCAATGAGATCAAATCCCGCATCTACGCTGGTAGAAGAAGTCACATCCATCTGAACACTCTTGAAATCACTAGGTGCAACTCCTGAGCGATATGTCACAACAACATCATGCCCAGCCCTTTTCAAGGCACTAGCAACAGCTAGTCCTATCCCCCGATTACCACCTGTTACTAGGGCGAGTGAACTCATATACGCAAATCTAGTGGCTACTGCGAGGTAATCAAAAGATGCAACGCCAACTGCGCAGCAATAGGCTTATCTCATGGCCAATGACAAGGATTTCTTCGATATAACGAGTGCACCGAAAGCTCTTAGTGCCGATCAATCCTCACGTCAAAAGAGGTATTTCATCTCGATGATGATTCGTACGGTCTGCTTTATTCTTACCGTAATTTTGCCAAGTCCGTTTCGCTGGATTGCATTACTTGGTGCGGTTGCGCTTCCATATTTTGCCGTAGTTATTGCAAATGCTGGAAGAGAGAGTTTTTCAGCTGTTGCCGACATTAGCGACGAAAACCCGCGCTCACTTTCATAAACTAAACTTATTTGCATGCAACGTGAACCGCGGGCGATATTTAAATCCCTAGTTGCAGTACTTTTGATTGTGGGCTGCTTATGGGCCGCCCAATGGCAGTATCACCGTGGCGTGGATCGACATGCACGTAATGCCATGATTGAAGCCCACATTGCCCTTCCACCTATTCCACTTAAACTAGCTAGAACTACTCCAAAAAAATTTGAATGGCGAAGCGTTGAGACTTCAGGTGTATTTGATTCCAAGCATCAAATTCTCTTACGTAACCGATATTCTGAGGGAACATATGGATTCGAAGTTTTGACTTTGTTTACTTCTTCCGACAACCAACGTTTTTGGGTTGACCGTGGTTGGGTGCAAGCTGGAAAGAGCGCTACAACTCCACCCCAAGTTTCTGCAGTACCTATGGGGAATGTAGAGATCCGTGGACGTCTCCGCTTAGATTCTTCTTTGCCACAAGGTTCCTTTTTCGCGCTACCTGCAAGCGGAAAAACTCTCGTGCGCGAACTCAATGCACAATCTCGACTACACACCGAAAACTTCTATATAGATCTATTAAATGGATCTGATTCCTCACTTACACCTTCAGTCACCGCGCAACTGCCGGAGCTCAGCGATGGTCCTCACATGGCATATGCACTGCAGTGGCTTTTTTTTGCTGGCCTAATCGTCTACGGACGAATTTTAATTCGCAGATCCCGTTAAATCCTGGCGGCTATAGAGATCAGCATAAAGACCACCTAGAGCAACTAGTTCATCATGCTTGCCGCGTTCAACAATTGAACCCTTTTCCAATACTAAAATCTGGTCGGCATTTCTTACCGTACTTAAGCGGTGAGCAATAACGATGCTGGTTCGACCCTTCAGTGCACTCTCTAGCGCAGCGTGCACAAAAGATTCATTCTCAGAATCTAAGTGCGCCGTCGCTTCATCCAGAATAACGACCGAAGGAGATTTGAGAAGTAGTCGCGCAATGGCCAGACGCTGTTTTTCACCACCAGAAAGTCGATGACCTCGCTCTCCCACCATTGTGTCTAAACCATTGGGAAGTGAATCGATGAGCTTCCAGATTTGTGCTGCTTCACAAGCTGATTGCATCTCTTGTACAGTGGCATCATTCTTCGCATATCGAAGATTTTCGGCGATTGTCTCGTGAAAAAGATGCGCATCCTGCATAACGACCCCGATCGAATCTCGAAGGGACTCCATCGTTAAATCACGGATATCGTGGCCATCAATTGTTATTGCACCACTAGTTACGTCATATAGTCGTGGAATAAGAGCGCTGATTGTAGTTTTGCCAGCACCAGATGGACCAACTAAGGCAGTCAAGGTTCCAGGCTCTGCCACAAAGCTTACATTCTTCAGTACTTCGCCACTGTCTACGGTCTCTGGCTTAGCAGTAGATTCCAAAGATGCCAAAGAGATTTCATTGGCTCGTGGATAAGCAAAACCAACATTGTCGAATTCAACGCGAGGATTTTCACCTGTGAAAACGAGTGCACCTTCACGGTTCGTAACCATCGGATGTAAATCTAGTACTTCGAAAACTCGCTCGAATGAAACCAATGAGGTCATCACATCGATACGAACATTTGAGAGCGCAGTTAAGGGACCATAAAGCCGGGCTAATAACGCCGTGATAGCCAACAAAGTTCCAACTGTGACTTTGCCACTAATTGCCAAGTGACCACCTATGCCATAGGCAAAGGCAGTTGCAATCGCCGCAACGCTTGTGAGTGCAATGAAGAACAATCGATTGAGCATCGCACTTTTAATACCAATGTCTGCAACACGTCTTGCCTTAGCTCGAAAATTCTCACGCTCTCTAGCTGGCTGGCCATAAAGTGAAACCAACATCGCCCCAGATACATTAAAACGTTCAGTCATTGTGCTAGACATCTCAGCATTGACATTGAAGGATTCACGGGTAAGGGCTTGTAATTTGCGCCCAACCCACCTTGTTGGAATCAGAAAAGCTGGAAGTAAGAGAAGTGAAAATATTGTGATCTGCCACGATAAGACCATCATGGTTATTCCCACTAAGACGAGTGAAACAACATTGCTGACAACCCCAGAAAGAGTTGCTGTAAATGCTTGTTGAGCACCGATTACATCGGAGTTAATTCGAGAAATGAGTGCTCCGGTCTGGGTTCTGGTGAAAAAAGCAATCGATTGTTTTTGAACATGGCCAAAAACTAGCGACCTCAAATCATAAATGAGGCCCTCACCAATGCGTGATGAGAAATATCGACCCAGCATGCTCACCAAGGCGTCGGCAACCGCTAGTAATCCTACAAAGAGCGCAAGTTTAGTTACCAATTCGGGATTCTTAGGGATGACACCATCATCGATGAGGCGCAGCAAAAGCAAAGGAGTCGTTACTACTAACGCTGCATCAATGACAACCGTGATGAGAAAAATGATGATGCTTTTACGGTAAGGCTTAGCAAAATCAAATATCCGTTTAACGGTACCGGCCTTGAGTTTTTGAGCTTTAACCGATGGATCTGCGGTCATGGAGCGATGAGTCATCCAGATTGCGTGGTTAGACATGTTCCTACCTTAGGCAGTTAACGCTTAAACAGTAAATCCAAGCGCGCGTAGTTGATCTCGCCCGTCATCTGAAATCTTGTCAGGGCCCCATGGTGGCATCCAGACCCAATTGATTTTTACATCACTGGTCATGCCAGCCAATGCTTGCCGGGTCTGGTCCTCTATGACATCTTGCAACGGACATGCTGCTGAGGTCAATGTCATATTCAGAATTGCAATATTGGCTTCATCGACCATCACATCATAAATTAATCCCAAGTCGACAACATTGATTCCCAATTCTGGGTCGACCACATCTTTCATGGCCTCAGTTACATCATCTACGCTCGTTGGCATTGCTCTCCCTTGATCAACGGTTGATTCTATTGTGCTTGCGCTTGGATAGATGCATCCTTAAATGCCATCCAACCTAGCAACGAGCACTTCACTCGGCCAGGAAACTTAGATACTCCAGCAAAAACTACTGCATCTTCCAAAATCTCGGGGTCCCCAGCTGACGTTCCCTTGCTCGCCATCAGCTCTGAGAAAGACTTAACAATTGTTTCAGACTCTTCCAAAGACTTTCCCGTCAATAAATCTGTCATCATCGAAACGCTAGCTTGTGAAATAGAACAACCTTGGCCTTCCCACGTTAAGGAAGTAATCACATCATCTTCTAAAATAATATTGAGAATAATTTCGTCACCACAACTGGTATTTACATGGCTTACCTGAGCGCTAAATGTTGGACTCAAGCCTTTGTGTTGTGGGTGCTTATAGTGATCCAAAATCACTTCTTGATAAAGCGAATCTAATTCCATCAGAATCTCCCAAAGTATTTCTGTGCACCAAGTATTGCAGCAACAAGAGCGTCACAGTCATCTTCATCGTTATATACATATAACGAGGCACGAGTGGTAGCTGGAACGTTCATGCATTTAGCTAAAGGCCAAGCACAGTGATGGCCTGTTCTTACGGCAACTCCTTGGCTATCTAAATACTGTCCTATGTCATGTGGATGGATATCTTTTATTGTAAAAGAAACTGTTGCGCCACGCATATGTGTATCGGTTGGGCCGACTATGCGAATATCGGGAATTTCTAGCATTCGCTCCAAGATATATCCAGCAAGAACAGTTTCGTGATTATGAACATTGTCCATGCCCAAATTCGTCAAGTAATTCAGCGCTGCACCAAGTCCGACCGCCTGTGCCATATTGGGAACGCCAGCTTCAAATTTTTGAGGAACCGGAGCCCATGTAGCACTTGTCATAGTGACGGTCTCTATCATCGAGCCACCGAATAAAAATGGTGGCAGTTCATCCAGCAAATTCATATGTCCCCACAACACGCCAATGCCTGTCGGACCAAGGGCTTTGTGGCCTGAAAATGCTAAGAAATCTACGCCGAGTTCCTTTACATCAATCTTCATGTGCGGTGCAGATTGGCAGGCATCTAAAATAACTACTGCGCCTACTTCATGAGCACGTGCAACTATTGCATCGAGTGGATTGATGGTTCCCAAGACATTTGATTGATGAGTAACGGATACGACTTTGGTATTTGCCGTAATCACTTCGTTGATGTTAGAGAGATCTAATCGAGACTCTGGCGTGACTTTGAACCACGCTAGCTCGGCACCTGATCTGGCAGATAACTGTTGCCACGGGATGAGGTTGGCATGATGTTCCATCTCGGTAACAACAATTCGATCTGCAGAAGTTAATGCGAAGCGATTTCCAACGGGCGCGTTACTCATCGCATAAGCTAAAAGATTCAAAGACTCGGTGGCGCTTTTAGTAAAGATTATTTCGTCAGCACCACCAGGAGAGCCCAAGAACTGAGCAACGATTTCACGTGCACCTTCATATGCGTCAGTGGCCTCCTCCGCCAGCTGGTGAGCACCACGGTGGACTGCTGCGTTATTAAATTTGTAGAAATTACTCTCAGCTTCAATGACCGAGAGGGGCTTCTGGCTCGTAGCCCCACTATCTAGATATACTAATCTTTTTCCTTCGCGAATAGTACGTTCAAAGATTGGAAAATCTTTGCGCACTATCTTCGACGAGAATGTCATATGGTCTCTACTTGCTCACATAATCTGCGTAACCGCTTGTCTCTAATTTGTCAGCCAGATCTGGCCCACCTTCTTCAACAATGCGTCCATTAGCAAAGACATGCACAAAGTCTGGTTTGATGTATTGAAGAATTCTTGTGTAGTGAGTAATTAAAAGAACGCCCAAATTATTACTCTCTTTAGCGCGGTTGACGCCTTCAGAGACGATACGTAGCGCATCTACATCAAGACCCGAATCTGTCTCATCCAAGATTGCAATCTTTGGACGTAAGAGTTCCAGCTGCATGATTTCATGGCGCTTTTTTTCGCCTCCTGAGAAACCTTCATTGACATTGCGCGTAGCAAAGGCTGGATCCATATTGAGTGCTTCCATCGCTTCTTTAACCTCTGCCACCCATGTTCGCAGTTTAGGTGCTTCTCCTCGAAGTGCGGTAGCAGCTGTACGCAAAAAGTTAGATACCGATACTCCAGGAACTTCTACTGGATACTGCATAGCTAAAAATAAACCAGCCTTAGCGCGTTCATCAACAGTCATCTCTAGGACATCTGCTCCATCGAGTGTGACTGTTCCACCGACAATTGCGTACTTAGGGTGACCGGCGATTGAGTAAGCCAATGTCGACTTGCCTGAACCGTTAGGGCCCATGATGGCGTGCGTCTCTCCAGAATTGATTGTTAGATCGACTCCCTTAAGAATTTCTACTGCGCCTGCATCAGTGTTAACTGATACCTGCAAGTTGCGAATCTCTAATGTGCTCATCTTCTAATCTCCTAAATCTCGACCGTGACGGAATTTGCATTTACTGTTACTGAATATGTTTCAAGTGGAATATTGGCCGGCAATGTAACTGCTTCACCGGTGCGTAAATCAAACTCGGCGCCATGCAGCCAGCATTCGATTTTAAAATCAGTGACTTCCCCTTCAGATAACGAAGCCTCAGAGTGCGAACACGTGTCATCGATCGCAAATACTTCATTACCGATGCGGGTGACACAGATTGTCTTACCGTTTTTTTCAAGCTTTACAGGTTTACGATCAGTGAGTTGATCGAGTTGTAAGTCAGCCAATTAGGCACCAGCTCTTTCTAGCTCTGCATCAATGCGATTCATCAATCGCTCTTGAATGGATTCAACTCCAATTTCATTGACAATCTCACTAAAAAAACCACGAACAACTAAGCGACGAGCATTCTCTAATGTGATTCCGCGAGACATCAAATAGAAAAGCTGCTCGTCATCGAAGCGACCTGTTGTACTTGCATGGCCGGCACCAACAATCTCACCAGTCTCAATCTCTAAATTAGGGACTGAATCAGCACGCGCACCATCACTTAATAGTAAGTTGCGGTTTAGTTCGTAGGTGTCAGTTCCTTCAGCAACAGCTCGAATGAGAACGTCGCCAATCCAGACAGTATGTGCGTCTTTTCCAGCTAAAGCACCCTTAAAGTTGACACGAGATTTTGCGTTAGGAACTGCGTGATCAACATGCATTCTGTGTTCAAAGAATTGTCCAGTAGTTGCGAAGTAGACGCCAAGAAGTTCGACTGAACCACCAGGAGCAATAAATTCTACGGTTGGAAGAATTCGAACTACATCTCCACCAACTGTGACTGTAATGGATTTAAAGGTTGCATCCTTATCCACGACGGCATGATGTCGCGCGGTGTAAACAGCGGCAGAGTCGAACTCTTGTAGAGTGATGAACTTCAATGATGCACCAGGTGCCAATGAAATCTCTAAATCCTCGGCAAGAACCGTATCGCCAGTGTTCTCGATAACGACAGTTGCTACCGCATGTGTGCCGAGTGAGATTCGTACCCGTGAAAACTCTGCTGAATCAAGGGCACCAACACCGCGACCAAGAAAAATGGGTTCGGCAACCTCTGCATTGTTGGCTATCGAAAGGTGAGCAACAGCAGATTCTGCTCCCCTAATGCGATCAATGATGATGTCATCACTGGGAGCCAACGGGGCCAGGGTTTCACGACTAAATGAAACTCCTGCAGGCAAATGCCCTTGGGAATTCAGTGAGTTACGATCACCGATTACCGCGGTTCCATCATGGAGTCCGCGAAGTCGCTTAAGCGGTGTAAAGCGCCACGCTTCTTCGCGTCCAGTTGGGGTTAAGTAATTTGTAGTTAAGACTGACATTAACCAACTGCGCCTTCCATTTGAAGTTCAATAAGACGATTGAGCTCTAAGGCGTACTCCATGGGAAGTTCGCGTGCAATTGGTTCAATAAAGCCGCGAACAATCATGGCCATTGCTTCATCCTCAGTGAGACCTCTCGACATTAAATAGAACAGTTGATCATCGCTAATCTTTGAGACTGTAGCTTCATGGCCCATAGAGACATCATCTTCCCGAATATCCACGTAAGGATATGTATCAGAACGTGAAATCGTATCGACGAGTAACGCATCACACTTAACTGTGCTCTTGGAATGGTGCGCACCTTCTTGTACCTGTACAAGTCCACGATATGACGTACGTCCACCATTGCGTGCAACAGATTTAGAGATAACTGATGATGATGTGTAAGGCGCAGCATGAACCATCTTGGCGCCAGAATCCTGGTGTTGTCCTTCACCAGCAAATGCCAATGAAAGTGTCTCGCCTTTTGCATGTGGTCCCATCAAAAAGATTGCTGGGTACTTCATAGTTACTTTAGAACCGATGTTTCCGTCGACCCATTCCATGGTTGCACCTTCAGCACAAGTAGCGCGCTTTGTCACCAAGTTATAGACGTTATTAGACCAGTTTTGAATAGTTGTATAACGCACCCGTGCGCCTTTTTTAACAATGATCTCGACGACGGCCGAGTGTAAAGAATCTGATTTATAGATTGGGGCTGTGCAACCCTCAACATAATGAATGTATGAATCTTCATCAGCAATAATGAGGGTGCGTTCAAACTGGCCCATATTTTCAGTATTAATTCTGAAGTAGGCCTGCAATGGAATATCTACATGCACGCCCTTAGGGACATAAATGAAGGACCCACCTGACCACACTGATGTATTTAGTGCTGCAAACTTGTTATCGCCAACTGGAATAACCGTTGCAAAATACTCTTTGAATAGCTCTGGGTGCTCTTTGAGCGCGGTATCTGTATCTAAGAAGATAACCCCCTTGGCAGCTAAATCTTCACGAATTGAGTGATAAACCACTTCAGATTCATACTGAGCAGCTACGCCGGAAACTAGGCGTTGTTTTTCAGCTTCAGGAATTCCTAGACGATCGTAAGTATTTTTGATCTCTTCAGGCAAGTCATCCCAAGTAGCAGCCTGCTTCTCTGTTGAACGTACGAAGTATTTGATTGTGTCAAAGAAAATTCCGGAAAGATCAGAACCCCAGTTTGGCATAGGCTTCTTCTCAAAAAGAGCTAAGCCTTTTAAGCGTAGATCGAGCATCCACTGAGGCTCTGACTTCTTCTCTGAAATATCGCGAACAACATCTTCATTGATGCCACGACGTGCATTAGTACCGACCTCACTCTTATCTGACCAACCGTATTCGTAATTTCCAAGGCCATCGAGTTCTGGATGCGTAGTTGTCATGCACGTACCTTTCGGTTTTTTGAAGTGGATGTTACAGATGTTGGAATAAATGTTGTGCACACACCATCGCCGTGTGCGATGGTTGCCAAACGTTGGACATGTGTTCTGAGCACTCGCGAGAGCGCTTCAGTCTCGGCTTCACATAGCTGTGGGAACTCCGCGGCAACGTGTGCTATCGGACAGTGATGTTGGCAAAGCTCTTCGCCCATAGGTTTAGAATGGGCAGTTGCTGCGTATCCCTGCTCAGTTAAAAAAACTGCAAGGGCTTCGGTTTTTGATGTCTTTTTGGCAAGTGCAATATTGGCTTTACGCTCAATATCTTCGGCTCTGGATTCAGCAAAAGCTTGAACCATATGCTCGCCCAATTGAGCTGACATAAACTTCAAAGCTGCAACGGCTAAATCATCATAAGAGTGTTCAAATTTTTCTCTACCCGCATCTGACATAAGAAAAACTTTTGAAGGTCTGCCACGACCGCGAACCGCAGTAGATTGTGGCTGGCGCGCCTGAAGAATCCCATCGGCCACTAATAAATCTAAATGTCTGCGAATTCCGGCAGGTGTAAGTCCTAATCTCACGGACAGAGTGGCAGCACTCGATGGGCCATTCTCAAGAATTGATCGAGCGACTAACTCCCTCGTACGCCGATCCTCGCCCTTAGGGGCTAGTACATCCGGTGTCAATTTCACAACAGTATTGTGTCGTAATTCGACACTATTAGCCACTTCAGCGCCGTGGTGACACAGAGCAATAAGGTTAGGCCATGAGCAGATCCCGAGCGAGGCAGATTCTGGCTCCAGCTAGCGGATTCCTTCTCTTTCTTCAAGCAGCACTCATGGTTACAGGAGGGGCGGTTCGCCTCACGGGTTCAGGATTGGGATGTCCTACATGGCCCGAATGCACACCTGGCTCGTACGCTCCTGTTCCCGGGCAGGCTGAAGGCCTTCTTCATTCTTGGATTGAATTCGGAAATCGATTGCTCACTTTTGTGCTTGTGGCTGCTGCCTTAGTAACTCTTATCGCAGTACTGCGTGCCGGCCGAAAAGATTTAAGAGTGTTGGCTGCAGGACAGTTTCTTGGAATTTTCGCTCAGGGAATTCTTGGCGGAATTACAGTCCTTGTTCATTTGAATCCTATAGCCGTCAGTAGCCACTATTTACTTACAACAATTTTGATTGCAGGCGCAACATCTCTTTATACACGCAGAAAGACGCCTGCACAAAAGAAGCTATCTCCTATTGCGGCAGAGATTTTTTCTCGTGCCCATATAGCCCTTAGCGCAATTGTTATAGTTTTAGGGACTGTAGTTACTGGTGCCGGTCCGCACGCGGGAGATATTAATGCACCTAGATTACACATACGTATTCAAAATGCTGCGCAACTTCATGGAAGTGCCGTAGCAATTCTATTGATTCTAACCATAGCTTTTTATTTATCACCTCAAGTAAGTGCACCTACAAGAAAATTCTTACGATTTTTTTTCATAGCTTCATTGGCTCAAGGTCTCATTGGTATAGTTCAATATCTACAAGGAGTACCTGAATTACTAGTTGCATCACATCTAGCCGGATCGGCAATTGTGTGGATTTTAGCGTGGCGAGTTTGGTTAACCGTTCAACGAGAAGAAAAGGTATCTGTTCAATGACTTCACTCCCCGGTTGGACAGGGCTAGATGACCGAGCCATCGCCTATGCACGCGCGCTAGCGGCAGATGCAGTTCAAAAAGTTGGTAATGGTCACCCTGGAACCGCAATGTCACTTGCTCCGGTGGCTTACACGCTTTTCCAACGTCACTTAGTTCACGATCCATCTGATCCGACATGGCTTGGGCGCGATAGATTTATTCTTTCATGTGGTCACTCATCACTAACGCTTTACACTCAACTTTTTTATAGTGGGTACGGCTTAGAGATGGAGGACCTAAAGAGTTTCAGAACATGGGGTTCACTTACTCCTGGACACCCAGAGTTTGGACATACAGCTGGCGTAGAAATGACTACCGGTCCATTGGGCCAAGGC
>Ga0194044_10000505_pt1 | contig 19179 bp, 18 predicted proteins | sample JunL4417m_MetaG_FD_155460 | JGI IMG/M metagenome (GOLD analysis project Ga0194044, IMG submission 155460) | Anoxic zone freshwater microbial communities from boreal shield lake in IISD Experimental Lakes Area, Ontario, Canada - Jun2016-L442-17m | ecosystem: Environmental > Aquatic > Freshwater...
ATGCATGTTTTACCCTGAGTACAATTCTTCACAGCATCAAGAGCTACTCGGCCAAGCACGTGAACAAAATCATGAACCGCACAGGCCCGTTGTGGCAGGATGAAAGTTTTGATCATATCATCCGTAACGAAGCAGGATGGAATGAGAAATTTGAGTACGTGCGGCAGAATGCAGTAAAAAGGGAATTGGTCACGGAATCGGACGATTACAAGTGGTTGTGGAGAAGAAGTGACAGGCAAGATGTCTGTCCCGCAAACCCAGGGAGGACTCGAAGAGGACGCACGCCTCACGGCGCTTTTCCTCTGGACGCTCCAGAGCACGAACGGAGAAGCTGCTTCCTCAAACGGTGCCAATGAAAGCGAAGAAGATGAAACGGACGACGAGGACGAAGGGGAGACCCCACCCAAAGGCAAGGCAAAGGGTTACACCCTCGTTTTCGATGTTGTACGCCGTTTCGCTCAGCCTCTCGGCATTGACCTTCCCAGGTGGGAAGATCGAATCATCAAGACTGAGAAGGGCGTGGTTCGTCTCATTCCCGTCTCTGAACGAGCGAAGCAACTGTTCGGGGAGAAAGGAATAAGGCCGGTAGTCGAAGAGATCGAATCTTCCAAGATTGATACTGGTCAACTTTTGCTCCCCGGTCTCGAAGAGTTTGCAGCGAGTCTAAACCCCAAGAAAGCGCGTGGAAAGAGAGTGAAGTTCGCGGTGGACGATCCTTCGGATATCGACGTTTCGGCTACTATTCTGGACCGCGTGCATGCAGCCATGCTGCTCCAATCGGGCGGACAGAGCAATGCGCTGCGGAAGTTTATCAAGGCGGAAATCGAGCGTGGACCAGACTTCCTGCGACTGGCAAACGCTCTGACTGCCTTGTGTCCCAAAGGCAGCGAAGAGAAACGCTTTCTGGACGCGATGCTTCTCGCAGTTCCAAGATAATCGCTAGTTGCACAGGTTCAGGATCTGGCCAAGCGCTTCTCGGATTTAGACAGATTTGGTCATTTTCCCACAGAACATGAGATGGTTGGTCTTTTGGTAATTCCTATGTCAAGCACGTTGGGCTAGGTGAGGCATCGAACGATGATAGACTCCATATCCATTAGAGGGTTCAAGTCGCTTCTGGACATCCAGAATCTCGTACTCCCTCGCTTGGCAGTGCTTTTCGGTCCGAACACGTCAGGCAAGTCGAACTTCTTGGACGCAGTTCAGGCCTTGTCCCGGATTGGTACAAGCCGAACTCTTGTCGATGCTCTCCAGGATCCTATCCGTGGATACCCGATCGAGACTTTTACCTTTCCTCCGGGTGGACTTCCCGAATTGCTCGGTCGGCAGTCAGCCGAGTTTACGTTGGGTGCTACGTTGACCGTCGGTAAAGACAGCTATGAATACCGGATTTCAGTTGGAATCGTTCCGTCAACCGGTAGTGTTAGTGTTCGCGACGAGTTCCTGGCAGCGCTGACCTCGAAGGGGTCACTCAAGGGCAACCCTTTGATTGAGAGAATTGAAAGTGAATTTCGGATTCGCAGGAAAAGAAAGCCGGCGCATCCACGTACCGAACCTCTGCGGCTTAATCATTCGCTCTTGTCGGACCTGCGGTTAAGCGGTCAGGAATACAGAGGCATAGAGCGCTGCCGGAATGAAATGCTTGGGTGGCGGATGTATTACCTTGACCCACGCATTGCCATGCGCCGTGCGGCCCCACCATCCGAAGTCGAGGATATAGGGCTACTGGGAGAAAACATCGCACCGTATCTGTACCGATTGCAAAAAGAGGATATGCATCGATTCATGGCTGTCCGGAGACTGCTGCGAACGTTGGTTCCGAGCGTTGAGCAGTTGGATGTTGATCTGGACAAGAAGCGCGGCACGCTCGACCTTACGATCCAGCAGAACGGTGTCTCGTATTCCTCACGGATCATTTCCGAGGGGACATTACGTATTCTAGCCCTTTGCGCTATTGCAGTAAATCCAAGACCAGGGGCAGTCATAGCCGTCGAAGAACCTGAGAACGGTGTTCAGCCGCGCCGTCTTGAAATAATAGCTGACTTGCTGACCTCCCTGGCGTTGGAGCGGGACTGCCAATTGATTGTGACCACCCATTCACCTCTGTTTTGTGCGGCCACGATCAAGAAAGCGAGGTCAAATCCTGGCAAGATAGGGCTGTTCCAAGTTAGACAGAGCGAGGGAGGAACACAGGTACAACCGTTTGCCGTGACAGGTCCGCTGTTTGAGGATGCCGAAATCGCGAACGCTTTAGCGGATCGTGGAGAGGATGGTGTGTTTGAGGGTCTTGCGCTGAGGGGAATGCTCGATGAATAGACGCCTTGACATTTTTGTGGAAGACCGTGCCCATGAATACTTCATCCGTGCTTTGGTAATGAGAGTAGCTCGGGAGGAAGGGAAAAAAGTGGAGGTCCAGATCCGGTCGGCTACAGGTGGACATGGTAGAGCTGTCAGCGAGTTCAAGAAGTATATGGTGCTACTGGAAAAACGAGTTCTGGTAAGGCCGGAACTGATCGTAGTGGGAATAGACTCCAACTGCTCCCGATTCAATGCGAAACGGAAAGAGATTCTCGACATTGGGTCGCAGGCTTACGGTCCGGTGGTGGTTGCGGCGTGTCCCGATCCACATGTGGAACGCTGGTACATGGTAGATTCCGGAGCATTCCACTCGATTGTCGGCAGCACGCCTCACATCAAGCAAAAAAAATGCAAGAGAGACTACTACAAAGCAGCCTTGGCAAATGCCATAAGGCAAGCAGGACACCCCCCTACGCTGAGCGGCTTGGAATTTGCCGAAGAATTGGCTTGGGCAATCGACATGTACGCTTCGGGAAAATCCGATAGATCTTTCGCTTCATTTATCTGGGACTTGCGTTCAGCCATGCGGAGTTTGTAGGAGAGGCAACCATGGATCCCTGGTACAAGATCGCTACACCACGCAAGGAAGTTCGCGAGGGCCACTCCTTCTTTGCGACGAAGTCCTGAACTTCCTGAATCGTCACCGCTCAATGGCCGACCAGTTCCATGCCTTCATACAGAATTTGGTTGTTGCCACAACCGGGAATCCTCGGGTCGCAGCAGTGATAAGCTTGCCGAGAAGCCAAGTCGAGATGACGGAATGGGATTCGGAATGGCAAGACAAGATCACCAAGGTCGTCCGGCGCGTTGCCAAGGACCTCATTGCCAACGATGAAACTGAAATCAGTGAGGTTGTCCGGCGCAGACTCTTCGAGGACATCGGCAGCGATCATGTTCGGAAGAACGTGTCGAAGATATACTCGGACTGGTGTTTTGATCGCCGGGCACAGCTTCCGTCCGAATGGACAGCCGTGGATAGTGTGAGCACAGAGGTCAAAGTTAAGGCCAAAGCGCTGAAGGCTACTCCACCACCTGGAACCGAGCCTGAGCCTCCCCCACCTGGTCCGGAACCGAAACCCGAAGAACCTACCGGTTCTGAACCCGAGCCCAGACCGGAGCCACCACTCGAAGCAGAGAGTCGCACGTTCCGAATATCAGGCGAAGTCCCCCCCGAGATTTGGAACAGACTGGGGACAAAGGTCATTCCAAAGCTGCGAAGCGGATCAGACCTCAAGATAGGCATCAGCTTCTTCACTTGAGCTTCAATCGTCTGCAAAACAATGGCCCTTTCAAACGAATTATGGACATCCAACAGTCAGTTATTACCCGAAAGGTGCACAGATGTAATTGTCGTTGACGCTCAAGTCTCATTGTCGCCGAACACTCCGAATCAGGAAACAGATTTCGTTTCGGTGTTCCCATCAACCACGATATTCTCTTTCTAAGGCTTACTGGCGTCTCCTGTGACAAAGGGTCTTTTGCTAAAAATACTATACTACGAGTCTGCCTGTGAAGCTCATTCATCACCCGCACAAATAACGAAAATCATACTTTTGCAAGAGGCTCAAGGATGTCTTTCTTGGTTTCCCCCAAATCCATCCTTAATGCCCAGCCCTGGTGACACCTTGCCGACTTCTCTGCAATAAATTATTCCTGTTTGGCCTGGTCCATTATTCTTAACTCTTTACGCAAGATTTTGCCCACAACGCTTTTGGGAAGGTTATCCACAAATTCTAGATATTTAGGGACCTTATATTTGGTCAGTTTATCTTTGCAGAAATCAATGATCTCATCGTTTGTGGCTGTTTGTCCTTCTTTGAGGACAATGAAGGCTTTGATACGCTCTCCCGAATACGTGTCCGGAACTCCAATCGCGCATGCCTCAAGAATCTTGGGATGTGCATAGAGCACTTCATCAACTTCCCTTGGATAGATATTAAATCCTCCGGAAATAATCATGTCCTTTTTCCGATCCACGATCTTGAAAAAACCCTCCTCATCTACGGTGGCGACGTCCCCGGTCAGGAACCATCCATCCTTTATGGCAGCAGTGGTCTCATCGGGGCGGTTAATATATCCCTTCATTACTTGAGGACCTTTGATGCAAAGCTCGCCAGGCTCACCGAAAGCGGTGATCTCTTTAGTGTAATCATCCACGTCGACCAGCTTGGCATCTGTGTTTGGAACCGGGAGGCCGATACATCCCGGCTTTTCCTTTCCTCCCACGGGGATGGCGTGAGTGCAAGGGCTGGTTTCGGTCAGGCCGTAAGCTTCCAACAGCATGATACCGGTGAGATCTTTGAAGCTCCGAATTGTTTCCATTGCCAGAGGTGCTGCACCTGACAAGCATGCTTTGATTGAACTGAGATTGTATTTCTTAATTTCCGGAAAATTTATCATCGCGTTAAACAGGGTGGGCACCGCTGGGATAAAAGTGACCCGGAACTTATGGACAGCGTCCAGTATTGACTTGGCTTCGGGTTTAGGAATGAGCACGTTGGACCATCCGTAGAAGATAGACATGTTCAAAGCAGCGGTCATTCCGTACGCATGAAAAAACGGAAGACATCCTAAGCAGATCTCATGTCCGTCGATAAAAGAGGGTATCCATGATTTTGATTGTTGGCAGTTATACGATAGATTCCTATGAGTTAGCTGAACCCCCTTCGATACGCCGGTCGTTCCGCCCGTATAGATAAGAATTGCCGTGTCGTCCATATCCGATTTGTAATTCTCTCCAATCGGCTCGTGCTGCTTTATCAGGTCTGTGAATTCGTAAAGGTCTTTCCCGGGAGGCGTCTTCAGATGGAGGTCTTTTTTTACAAAGGGAAAAAGCTGTTTCAGGGGAAACGGAAGGTAGTCACGGATGTGACAGGATATGATTTTCTTTATGCCTGTTTTTGGTGTCAATTTCACCATTCTTGGCACCAGAGTATCCAGACAGATGAGCAGTTGAGACCCGGAATCGTTAAATTGGTGTTCAAGTTCCCAATCCGTATAAAGCGGGTTGTTGGGGACTGCAACCGCGCCCATACGCAATGCTCCGTAAATCCCCACGACCGTCTGAACCAGGTTCGGCATTAAAAGGGCTACTCTGTCGCCAGGTTTTATTCCAAGACTCTTAAGTGCCGAGGCAAATCTAGAAACAATCTCGTCCAATTCCTTGTAATTTAAGATTTTACCCTGGAACACAACTGCAGGCCTATTAGGGAATCTCTCAGTTGTTTTCGTCAAAGCATCCTGAAGAGTCACATCCAAAAACTCCACCATATGCGGGACTCCCGGAGCATATGATTTGAACCAAATTTTTTCCATAATGAACTCCTTTCCTTTTAGGAACGGGGGTGTGTAAATGAAAAGACTGATTACTGTAAGCAGCACTTAAGAGTTCGCTTAGTTCCCCACTACTTCACTCAAAGGAGTATGAGGGTGACCCAACGCCTGGGCCACTTTCTCGTGGGTTACAAAGCCTTTGTATACATTGACTCCTTTGGCCAGATTCCTGTACCGGCTTACGGCTCCGGCAAAACCTTCATCAGCAAGCCTTAGGGCGTAAGGGAGAGTGACGTTGCTCAGGGCGAACGTAGAGGTTCGAGCTACCGCTCCTGGAATATTGGGGACACAGTAATGGATTACGTCGTCAACTACGAAAGTCGGGTTGCCATGAGTAGTAGGACGCGATGTCTCTATACATCCTCCCTGATCTATCGCCACATCGACAATCACAGTCCCCGGCTTCATTGCCCGCACCATATCGCGGGTGACGAGCCGAGGCGCTCGTGCACCTGGAATCAGCACTGCACCGATCACGAGATGTGAATTGACCACCGAGTAAAAAATGTTGTCGAAATTCGAAATCATTGTCGAAATTCGATTTCCGAAAATATCGTCCATATGTATTAAGCGGTTCTGGTCAATGTCGATAACGTAAACATCAGCTCCCATGCCTACAGCAATTTTGGCGGATGCCATCCCGGCTGTTCCTGCACCGAGAATGGTCACTCGGCCACGCCGAACGCCGGGCACTCCGCCAAGCAACACTCCTCTGCCCCCCTGTGTCTTCTCCAGAAAATGCGCCCCGATTTGAACCGCCATCTTGCCGGCTACCTCGCTCATCGGAACTAACAGTGGTAATGAGCCGTCTCGAGACTGAATTGTCTCATAGGCCACGCCGATAACTTTTGTCCTCAGAAGTGCTTGGGTTAGTTCAACTGCAGGAGCCAAATGCAAAAACGCGTAAAGGATTTGACCCTCATGCAACAGGCTATACTCTTTATCTTGAGGCTCCTTCACCTTCATGATCATTTCAGAACGGCCGTAGGTTTCAACATTGCTATCCACAATTATTGCTCCGGCATCCGCGTATTCCTCGTCAGAGATTTGACAACCAACGCCGGCTCCTCTTTCTATCAGCACAGTATGGCTGTGTTCTTCCAATAAGCGAACGCCCGAGGGAACAATACCTACTCTGTATTCGTCTTCCTTGATTTCTTTCGGTACCCCTATGATCATGACGAACTCCAGTTTGCACGTTCGCCGAATCATTCATCGGCGTTGGCATACTATCTTAATTTAAGACAATTAACTTTAGTACTCTCAGTTTAACGGCGGATCTTCTCCGATTCGTAAGGCAAAACCCTTCTTCGCGACCGAGACCCACCGGAACTCCCTGACAAGACACTTATAGTTAAACTGGAACTAGGTGTAAAGATTTGTCACATCAAATTTCTTTACACCGCCCTGCACAAAGTTGGAGTTGAGTCTCAAGAAACTATTCCGAGAAGCCTGTTCCTGTTATCCCAAAGTTTGGCATCGATAATTTTCCTGGCCAGTGGCAAATTTCCCAGTAGATCGACCTGTCCTGCAATTGATGGGATACTAGGTCAGTCGCTTCCAAACACGAATCTGTCCTGAAAATTCTCCAGCGGCGGAAAACTTCATATACGGGAAATAGTCGTGGTTCGTCGGGGCTGAAGTGCGCGTACGAGGGAAGCAGTTGTCACCCCGCCGGTATTACAGGTGCGTACTCGGAGAGCACAACGGCCCGGTCAACTTCCTGCGAGCCAAGGTATTCGAGCACGCCTTCTTTGGAAATATCATCATCAAAAACAAGGATATACTGATGTTGATTTGTTGAAAAAAAAATCACCCACGGATTCCAGTGGTGTCCGGTCCCTACATGAAGGTGAAAATCCAGGACGGGCATGGAATCATCGAAGAGAAGACAAAAGATCGGAAATTCGGCGGCCGGCGCTGACCGGGCCCATAGGTGACGAGGGAAAGTTTTGTGCTACTCGTATTTGTCTCAATTGTTCGGACGAAAAACAAGCCACGGGATTATAGAGCTTTCCTGCAACTTGTACCTCAAGATGTAAATGGGGGGATGTGGCTCGCCCAGTGCTTCCCACTAGGGCAATCTTGTCTCCAAGCCGGACCTTTTGTCCAGTACGCACCAACACTCTACTGGCATGGGCATAGCGGGTATAAACGTCACCGCCGTGGTCAAGAAGGACCATCTGACCATACCTTCTGTAGGCTTTCATAGTTCCGGCAAAAATTACCGTGCCGTCCGCGCAGGCCAGGATCGGGTCTCCCTTGTCGGCCGTGATATCAACACCGCTGTGAAAAATACCTCGTCGGTAACCGAAGGGAGAAGAGAGACAACCTTCGGGAATCGGGAACTTTAATTGGCCCACAAGGGGATTCTCGGTACGTTGAAGTTCGTGGGAAGCTTGTCTGGAGGATTTTTTGTTGCTCGAGGCCATGTTGCTATAAGTGTTCGTAGATGAGGAACGATCTGGCGTGAATGAGCAAAATCCGGCAAGAGATCCAGAGATGGAACCGCTGGCCGGGACATCCTTATTCACAAGACTTGCGGTATATGAACAGGCCGCTAGGATCGGTATGAACAATACTACTAAAAATCTATAGTTGTGGGTCATATTTTCCGTAAGGAGTTGGTCCGGATCGCTGAGAGAATTTGCATACACCAGCCACGCAGCACTGTCAACGAGAACAGGAAAAAATATCTAAGTTTATTCATCCAGTGCTCATGGGTCGGCCCGCTGTAAGTTATTATGGTTTCAATCTCGCATTGCAGGCGTACCTTTTAAATCTCTCCAAATCGGATAATTAAATTCATCATCTGACATGGAAATAAATAACTAGATAATTTATAGGAAATAGCTTGACTTGTCTATTCATCAAAAATATTTTAAGAGAAGTAAGTTTGTGAAGTACTCAAGAACAGTTTTTCCCTTATTTCATCCTTGGAGTTAGTGTGGTTTTCGTAGTCGATGGGCGTCTTTAGACTGTAATTGGTAATTTACTAGCCTTTTCGACTACCATCCGAAATTCAGAATCATGACCCCCACCGGGGTAAAAATAAATAACGACCGAAGGGAGTTAGCAGAATCATGGAAAATAATATAAGCCACGCCTTAGCCGTTTTGGAGGAGCCAGTACAATACGTGTGTTTGGCATTCATGGCGACAATGTACGCGATAAAAATTTACCAGCTCCTGAAGAAGCCCTTTCCGCCCGAGAAGGCTGAATTGAAAGGTGATAGGGTTGCAGGCGCGGTACATTCCCTGGGCAATGTGTTGAGGCCTTGGGACATGGAAAGTACCCAGAAAAACCTTTATTTTTATGCCGAATTCATGATCTTCCATATAGCTGTTGCCTTAACTATCGGATCGACTTTTTTTATTCCCCTCACCCCCTGGCTCATGACTCCGGCTGTCTCTGGGGTAATCATGGTATTCATGGGCCTGGCGTTTTTCATCGGCTTACGCCGAATTTATAGGCGATTCACTGTCCCGGAAATCAAGATAATTAGCAGCCCGGACGACTATTTTGCGATCATCCTCATGACCACCTTTTTTGCCGTGGGATTCATGGCCATGTGGTTGTGGATCAAGGGAAGTCCGGAAACCGGTTGGATGTGGATCTTTTTCCTCATGACGACTTTCTTTCTTCTTTATGTGCCCTTCAGCAAAATATCCCATTACGTTCTTTACCCCTTCGGCCGTGTAAACTTCGGCATGATTTTCGGAGGACGAGGGGTTTTGAACGCGAATCCAAAAGAAACCAAAACCTGGAAATAATTATCGGAGGAGACGAAATGGCCGAACCGGCAGACAACAAAATCACCAAAGAAGAACAGCAAGAGAAGCCGAAACCCGAAAAACTTGGGGGGCCGGTGGAACGAAAATGGCCCGTCAAATCGGAATTCACTCCTGAAATGTTGGCGGAAATGGAAAAACTTTTGCCTACAAAGCTTAACAGAGTTGTGGCAACCTCGTTAGCTGGTTGTATCCACTGCGGGATGTGCAGCGATTCCTGCCATTACAGTGTTTCCATACCTGAGGACAAGACCCTGGTTCCAGCTTACAAGGCCGACAGGTTCCGCAAATGGTACAAGAGTAGGTACGACTGGATGGCCAAAGTGTTCCCCTCTTTTGTGGGTGCTCAACCTCTCACAAAAGAATTGGCCGAAGAAATGTACGACAAACTCTGGGGTGGCTGCACAATGTGTCGTCGCTGTACCTATAACTGCCCCATGGGTGTGGACTACGGACTCATGGTCCGCAGTGCGCGAGGAATTATGCAGGCAGTAGGGAGAGTACCGGCAAACCTCCAGGACACGGTGGACACTCATTACAATCATGGGAACAACATGGCCGTCCCACAGGATGAGTTCATCGAGACAATCGAGTGGATCGAGGAAGAGCTTCAGGATGAAGAGGGGTGTAAAGATTTTACCATTCCAGTCGATAAAAAGGGAGCAAAATACTTCCTGACTCTGAATCCACGGGAGCCCAAGTACTATCCTCTTACCATCCAGGCCACCGCAAAAGTATTGAATGCAGCGGGTGTGGACTTCACCATTTCTTCCCGGTACTGGGATCTCACCAACTATGCCCTGTTCAATGGTAACGATGCCGATGCTAAACTTTTCGCCATGTGGCAGGCGGAGGATGTTAAGAGGCTTGGCTGCGAATTTCTGCTCTCAGGGGAGTGTGGCCACGGCTACCGTGCGTTGCGATGGGAACTGCCCAACTGGCTCGGCGGTGTAAACTTCAAAATTACCAGCGTGATGGAGTTGATGGCACGACTTATTCAAGAGGGAAGAATCAAGCTGGACAAGTCCGCGTGGGCTGGTAAGCGTTTCACCTACCACGACTCGTGCAACATTGCTCGTTCAGGCGGCATAATGGAAGAACCTCGAATCATCATTCAGGCAGCAGTAGATGATTTTGTAGAGATGGAACATAACAGGGAGACGAGCTACTGTTGTGGAGGTGGCGGTGGAGCATTGGCAATGCCGGAATTCTCGCCTCGTCGTATTGCTGCAGGAAAAGTCAAGGCGGATGAGATACGAGCCACCGGAGCAAATGTCGTGCTGCAATCCTGTCACAATTGCACTGACCAACTCAAGGAAATCATTGATCATTACCACATTAAAGCCAAGGTGATGAACCTTGCCGAGCTTCTTGCTCCCGCACTGGTGCTTTGAGTAGCCGTAGACTGTTGATCTGTTGGGAATCATAGGCTTATAATATGGTGTGAACGATTTACCGGAGGTTCGACACCCTTTCAATGAGGTGTTCAGCTTCTATCTGATAATGATCCTGTTAGTATCCCTGTAATGCCCAAAACTCATTGTTTGCCGAATTTCACCCTTTCTCAGGCCGAGCGGCGGTGTTTGTAGGAAAATCATGGATTATAAAGGCTATTCATTGTAAACTATCTGAGGATCGAATTAAATTAAGGAGGGGTTTTATGGGCAAAAAGATTTTGGTCATAGATGACGAGCCGGATATGGTCACTTTCCTCGCCACACTTTTGGAAGACAATGGATACGATGTTATCACCGCTGTAGATGGGGAAGAAGGTCTCCAAAAGATTAAATCTGAAAAACCGGATCTTGTGAGCCTAGACCTGCTCATGCCAAATAAGACAGGCATAAAGATGTTCCGAGAACTCAGGAAGGACAGTGAAATCGGTCACATTCCCGTGGTAATGGTCACTGGCTTCGGCAAGGACGACGTTCCGAGCATGGATTTCAAGAAATGGATTCAAGAGCGGTCAATAAGAGCGCCTGAGGCTTATATAGAGAAGCCGGTGGATGCGGAAGTTCTCTTGACGGCCATCAGAAAGGCCATTGGATGATAGGTAGGCTATAAAGCTTCAGCTTGGGATAGGACCGCTGAGTCCCCTCAAGCCAAATTCAAGAAATTACAGCTATGCTGAAGACCGCTGTCGCCTTCGCAGAGAAGATCACCCGTAGTCTGAGATTTAAACTCAGCTTTTACTCCGGGTTTGTAATGTTTCTGACGGTTGTGGCTTTCACGTATCAAAGTATATCCGTACAGGAAGAGAACCTTGTCAAAGCGCGGGTTCAAGCTGCCCTGAAAGACTCTGAAGTCATTAAGGCGGCAATATGGAACGGCATGATGACCAAGGACCGGGAGGTGATCATGCAAATTGTAAGAACCATAGGCAAGCACGAGGATTTCAAAGAGATCAATGTCTATGACCGGCGAGGGGTGCTCCATTATACGAGTCGATATGATGCGGACTCTTTAATTGGAAAGGAACCGATTCAAGGAGAAGTGAACAAACTTCTTTGGGATCTGGGCAATGACACCTCTTTGAGGTATGAATTCACTGACGAAGGTAAACTACTCACGGTTGTGAACCCGCTTACCAATACGAAGAGTTGTTCTGCTGCTGCTTGTCACGCTCATTCGGAATCCCACAGGGTCCTCGGTGCCTTAGAACTGAAGCTTCCGCTGAAAGAGTTGCGAGGAGAAGTACTCGATAACGCTCGTAGAACCATATTATTTTCTTTCTTACTTTTCGTTTTCATTTCCAGCATCATCGGTCTTGGTGTCATTTTTCTGGTAACCCGACCGATAAGGAGTCTGGCTTCAAAAGCTCAAAAGATGGCACGCGGCCAGTATATTCCTGATGACGCCCAAACAGGTTCGAATTCGATTGCTGAACTTTCACGGTCGTTCGACGAAATGAGCCGTCAGATAAATGAACGGACCACCGAACTGGAGGCAAACCGCCGGATGTACAAAGCCCTCTTCGAGGAAGTCCCATGTTATCTGACGGTAATAGATCGGGATTTCAGGATTGCAAAGGCAAACAACGCCTTTGAAGCCCAATTCGGGGATCAGGAGGGGAAACGTTGTTTTACTGGATACAAGGGGCTTTCTTCGCGTTGTGCGAATTGTCCGGTCGAGAAAACATTCTCCGATGGAGCTTCTCATCAGTCTGAGGAAACCTGGTTCATCGACCAGGAGAATATATACGTAATGGTCAAGACGTCTCCTATTTTCGATGAAAAAGGCAAGGTGTCGGAAGTGATGGAAATGGCAGTGGATGTCACACGACTGAAGCGACTTCAAATTGAACTTGAAAAAAAGCGAAATGAGTACAAGTATCTATATGAACATGTTCCCTGTTATCTGACCGTTGTGGACCGGGATTTCAACATAATACAGACAAACAAGGAGTTTGAAAGCGACTTTGGAACTAGCATTGGCAAGAAGTGTTTCCGTGTTTATAAAGGTACCGATTTCAAGTGCGATAACTGCCCGGTTGAGAAAACCTTCGCTGACGGAATATCTCACACCTCGGAGGAAGTTTGGCAGAAAAACGGAGCAGAAACTAACATCATAGTCAATACATCCGCCATTACCGATGAACAGGGAAGAATTCGCGCGGTGATGGAAATGAGCACAAACATAACCGAAGTAAAGCGTCTCCAGGGTGAACTCATTATTCTTGGAGAGACCATAGCGGGCATGTCTCATACAATAAAGAACATCTTGACTGGATTGCAGGGCGGGGTATATGTGGTCGATTCCGGTCTATTGCGAGGAAAAGAAGAGAGGGTCCGCATGGGCTGGGAAATGGTTAAGAACAATGTAGGAAAAGTCTCGGAACTTGTGAAGGGTATCCTTTACGCATCCAAGGAAAGACAGCCCGACTACAAGGAATGTGATCCTGGAACATTACTTTCTGAAGTATGCGACCTTTACGAGACAAAGATGAATAAGGAAGGGATACTGCTGGTACGAGAATTTGAGACGGAAATCTGTTCTTGCTTGCTTGATTCGGCCGGGATTCACAGCGTCCTCTCAAACCTGCTCTCGAATGCTGTTCAGGCTTGTCGCGACAAGGGAGGGTCTGAGAAAAAGCAGATTACCGTTACAGCGCATACAGCAGATGCCCGGCTGGTTATGAGTGTTAGCGACAACGGAGAGGGAATACCCAACGAAGTTAAAAACAAGCTTTTCAATAAGTTTTACTCCACCAAGGGATCAAAAGGAACCGGCCTCGGGCTTGTCATTACCAGGAAAGTGGTCCAAGAGCATCAAGGGACCATCAAGGTAGAATCAGAGTCTGGTAAGGGCACGACCTTTATCATAGAAATTCCTCTGATGCACGGACAGGAGCAGGAGGAAACTCTGAAAGCGGCTGTTTGATTAATATATTTTACGAAATCAGATATCAAGGCAGGAGGGTACAATGAACGGAATCGGATTATGCGCCGTCTTTTCAAGACAGGGTGACTGGGCCTTTGATTATGCTCTGTCTCTGGCAAGGCATCATAAAACAAAATTAAATGTCTTTCACTTTTTGGAGTCGCCCTACGCTCTACGTAGAGATGTAGTTTTTGTGGATGCTGAAAAGACTAAGACTGCACCAGTCACACCGGATTTGATCGCGAAGAAAGATGAAGAGATGCGCATGTTGTATGATGAACGCCTGGGCGATTATGTGGAGGTCGGGTTTCGTCTTTGCGAAGGAAACGATGAATGGGAACTGAGGAAGTGTTTTAAAAAAGGGGACTATGAAATTCTGGTAATCGGGTACAAGGAAAAAGGTGCAGCCTTCGGAGGTACTACCACAATTGAAGAGTTCGGGTCCAAATTCAAGGGGCCTCTGGTGCTGATAGGGCCAGAATCTCCCGATTCCTACTTCATCAACGAACAAGCTGAAAAACGTCTGGCTGATCTCATGATCCCAGAAGGAAAATGGAAACTTATCGCCTTATGAACATTTCATAGAAAAATAGATAACTGGGCCGAACAGTAAAAGGCTCCTCGGACGCCTCCAGGGGCCTTTACATTCGTGCCATGGCCCATTTTTGCGTTGCTGCCATGCTTCGCGCCCGAAAGGAATCACTACGGTGAAGTTCTCAAGTAATCAGGAGTTTGAAGTCCACGTTCACAAGTGTTTCGACAAAATTTTCGAACTCTTGATGAAAGTCGACTCCGAAGTGAAAAAAGAGGCTGATAAACAAGAGGCTGAAGGGAACTACGGGCTCATGAGTGATATGAGGGACTGGGTTGAGGAAATAATACTTCATTGTCATTTGGCGTGGCAGTATCATAGACTCTCCAAGGGACCCTCCAATCTGAGTACCTGGGACCGCATTGAGGATGCCTCAAAAAAAGACGAAGTCTCGGATTAACTCAAGCTTCTCTGTTCCTGCAAAATACAATATCCTATCACCATTCCTGTTGTCTTCATTGAAATTATTTATATTGACGGGATCGTCAGAGACGCTACAGTCTCTCGACAAGGTTGAATTTGAGTTTAAGAAATATTCGAATTTATGTATTCGGATGTCAGTTGAGGGCTATTGAAAAGAGCGGGAACGGATTTGCGATTTCGAGAAAACGCTGCAACAGCGATAAGAAATTCTTCTTTGCGGTCAGCTCTCCGAAAAGCCACGGACCTGCTCAGTTCCAAGAGGGCCCAGGGAGTTGCCTCGATCCCTTTGGAATCCTGGCGTGATCAGGCATCCGCAGTCAGGACCGAGGTCCTGGACGATCTGCACGCATACGTGGACAGGTTTGCTTTCAAAGCTACGAGAGCGGGCGCTGTTGTCCATAGGGCCCGGGATGCGGCAGTTGCACGAGATATCGTCTTCCACCTACTCCAGGACCGCGGTGCTAAGACTATAGTGAAGGCCAAGTCCATGGTCACCGAGGAAATCCACCTAAACCAGCATCTTGAAGCCAGAGGGATGGAGGTTATAGAAACTGACCTGGGAGAGTACATAGTGCAGATGGCGGGAGAGGCCCCCTCACATATCCTGGGGCCGGCAATTCACAAGAACCGTCGTGAAATTGGACGACTGTTTGCTGAAAAACTTGGCGTCGAATACTCCGATGACCCAGAAGTCTTGACCAAAATCGCCAGGAGAACTCTCAGGGACAAATTTTTTTGCGCGCAGGCAGGTATTTCCGGAGCCAACTTTGCCATTGCCGATTCCGGCAGCATAGTTCTCTTTACAAATGAGGGCAATGGCAGGATGGTCACCACTTTGCCGCCCATCCACATCGTAGTCATGTCAATAGAGAAGATCATCCCGTCTCTTGCCGATCTGCCTACATTTGTCCGGCTGCTTCCTCGGTCCGCCACAGGGCAGCCTCTATCCAGCTACATGTCGGTAATTACAGGAACAAGGAAACCGGGGGAGACCACCGGAGCCGGAGAACTACACATTGTGCTGGTTGATAATGGGAGATCACAGATTGTCATGGGCGATTACCGGGAAATACTGAAGTGTATACGATGCAGTGCATGTATTAATGTGTGTCCGGTGTACAGCGAAGTTGGAGGACATGCTTACGACTCTCCGTATTCAGGCCCTATGGGAATAGTTCTGACCATCATGCTCGAAGGAATGGAAAAGGCTCATTCCCTTTTGGATGCAAGCACACTTTGCGGCGCATGCGACGAAGTCTGTCCGGTAAAAGTGCCTTTGAAGAAGCTTTTGAGGTCGTTGCGCGAGCAGAGAGTTCGGGATGGCTTAACGTCCAGAACTGAGAGAATAGGCATGGCGGCTATCAGTCTGTCGTCTCAGTTGCCGATCCTTTTTAGGTTTGGGCAGAATATTTCACGATTTGTCTGGCCGATTCTGAACAAAATAGAGCGAGAGAGCAATCTGAGCCGAATACCTCGACCGGCTAAAACAACCTTCAGAAGGAGGATATCTTGATACAGGGCGAGGTAATCGACCAGTTCATGAAGAATGCGGCCCAGGTAGACACAGAAGTTGCACTGGTCGAAAATGATGACGATCTTCGAAAAGTAATTTATCATTATGACAATTATTATCACCAAGAAGATAATCTCGGCGTTTCGCTGAACGCAAAGGGGTAGGAACCTGGAGAAATTGGTAAAAAAAGGCTCGGTCCTGTGGGATACAAGAACTGTTGGAAAGGTTTCCACGGGTGAGAAGTTTGCCGTAGCACTTTTCCTCCTGACATCCATACAAGCGGCCTTTCTTCAACCTAACGTAACGTTGATCCCCGGCGAGAGAGCCAAACTTTTTACGGGTTTACTTTGTGCTCTAGCCTTGGCGGCTTGTCTCTTATTTGTGAAGAGGCCATCACGGTGCGGCAGCGTTAAGGAAGTTGCAATATCCGTTATTCTCGGCATTTTAATAGTTATAAGCGGCCTTTTGAGTACAACAGTGCTCTCATCCTCATTTAGAGGTTTCGTGGTGGCAGCTTCAGCATTGGGTGGGTTCTGGTGTGCGAGAATCTTACTCACCTCTCCTGCACGACAGGCGCTGTTCACAAGACTTTGTACCGTACTGCTTGCTGGTATCATTGCGCTTAGCCTGCTCGGCTACACTTTGTACGGGAATGTAATCCAGTTCCTGGACGTGAACTTACATCCCATATCCTGCCGGATCCTATTACTCTTTTTCGCGCCTATTGCCTTGATCCTTGGGGGGGGACGGTCCAAAATTATACTAGGAATATCATTAATTTGCCTAAGTTATGCTGTGTTCTTCGTTAGCAATTTAAGATCAGCGGCCTTAATACCCATAATTCTTGGGGTAGTGGCTGTAATTCTTGGAAACCTACGTCTCAAGCGCTTTGTGGCTCTTTTGATCCCCCTGGCCTTGTTGCTGGTTCTTTTCTTTTATTCTTTACCGAGCGTCAAAATAGGCCGGGAGTTCGAACCAGCGTATTATCGGGTAGAAAATTATCCTTTTTCTCTGCACATTGCGCTAAAACATCCATTTTTCGGAATAGGACTTCGAGCCCCGCGAGTCACCTATCTTGAGGATTACGAAATAAAGTATCCTTACGTGACAAGAGAAAAGTTCGCCGCTTCACTTGAGCATATCGTAACTTCAGAAAACACGTTTCTCAATTTTATGGTGGATCTAGGGTTCCCATTCATAATAATTTACACAGGATCGATTGCAATTATTGTTTTTAGGTTGATACGCCTTGCACGCAAACCTGACCCGGGGTCTTTCTTGCCTCCTCTAGCTCTTTTATTGCCTATAACTGCGGGACTATTGTATTTCCAGGTTCTTGACGGCCTTTTACATCCCCAAATTAGCTGGTTTTTTCACATCTTGTTGGGTCTGGTCCCTGTATCCGAGAATTCCGGCAGTATCCTATCAGAAAAAGCTGCTCCTCTATCCGCATCACCTTCCGATATTGACCACCCAACCGTAAGGGTCAGGATTTGAACCGGTCTGCATTCCTGTGATACTATCGAACAAATCCGCAGCCACTTCTCCAGTTTTTCCGTTTCCAACCACAAAGTTTCTTCCCTTGTATTGAAAATGGCTGACCGGAGAGATTACCGCGGCAGTCCCTGAACCAAACATCTCCTGAAGGCTGCCATTTTTTGCAGCTTCCTCCACTTCTTCAATGGATATGGTCCGTTCCGAAACCTTCAAGCCTATATCTCGAGCAAGCCGAATGACCGAATCTCTTGTTACGCCTGGAAGGATGGTCCCTCCCAATGCTGGTGTTACGATCTCGTCGTTGATCCGGAAAAAGATGTTCATAGTTCCAACTTCTTCCACTGAGGCCTTATCGACTGCGTTAAGCCACAAAACCTGGGTGAATCCAAGGGAATGGGCTTCCTCGGCAGCAAGTAATGAACTCGCGTAATTGCCGGACGTCTTAGCTTCTCCGATTCCTCCGGGGCAAGCTCTCACATATTTGTCGGTAACCATGATTTTTACCGGTTCAAAGCCCTCCGGGTAATAAGCGCCAACTGGGGACAGGATAATAAAAAAGAGATACTTCTTTGAGGGCCTTACGCCCAAAAATGGATCGGTGGCAATTATTGTCGGACGGATATAAAGAGAAGTCCCTGGAGTTCTGGGAATCCAATCGCGGTCGGTCCTAATCAACAGGGACATCTGTTCCATAAACAAGTCAGGGTTCAGGGTGGGAATACACAGTCTCTCGCATGACTTGTTAAAGCGAGCAATGTTCATGTCGGGCCTAAAAACAAGAATGTCTCTTTCGTCCTTGCCTGCGAACGCTTTTAGCCCTTCGAAAACCTGTTGCCCGTAGTGCAGGACCATTGTGGCGGGATGGAGAACGAGATTATCCAGGGAACGTATCTCCGGATCCTGCCAGCCACCTTCTTCTGCTGAAAATTGCATCGTCAACATGTGATCCGTGAAGATGTTCCCGAAGCCGAGCTTTTCCTCGTCATAGCCTCCCGAAATGGACCTGTTTCGCGGTAGAGTTCCCATGAAGCCTCCCTGTTTAATCATAAATTTGCTTGGTAAATATCCTTGCGATGGTCGCCCTAGCCGTTTTGAGAGGTAAATTCCGCATCAGGCCTAATTCAAGCCTTATACACCCATCGGATTCATTCGTGAATGCAAACTATGGCTCAGGCTGGACCTTTCACACGCTACCCTCTTACAGGCAAACGGCCTACCAATAATCATCCAAGCCGGTTGCTTGCTCAATGAAACGAGTTCTCGTATAAGCGGCGCATTCGGAACAGGAAAAG
>Ga0194044_10000507_pt1 | contig 19177 bp, 17 predicted proteins | sample JunL4417m_MetaG_FD_155460 | JGI IMG/M metagenome (GOLD analysis project Ga0194044, IMG submission 155460) | Anoxic zone freshwater microbial communities from boreal shield lake in IISD Experimental Lakes Area, Ontario, Canada - Jun2016-L442-17m | ecosystem: Environmental > Aquatic > Freshwater...
CCTCCAGACTGGCCAAAAGGCTTTCCGCCAGGGCTGCGCGATCATGAACGTCCAGCCTCATGGCACGTTTGAGGGCCTCATTCAGGTCTGACATCTTTACCTCCATGCTGGTGCGCCGGTGCACTACTAATGTGGGTCAGTCTTGGCGCCTTCACTTTTCGCCCTTTCTATTGGGATTCGCGGTTCCAGCCATGTTCTGAAAATACCAGCCCATCGGAATCATTTCAAGGCGTCCACACGGTCTGTCACTTCAAATCTGCAAATCAGGGCACACCATACCGAATTCTGGTCATATCCACTAATAATAACTGGTAAACCACCGGCTCTGCCGGTGGACCCCAAGAGTTTGACATTTCCGGGAGTATATCAGAGCCTCCCCTTTCTGAACCGCTCAAAGTTCATAAAAAGGGAGGCATCCGATGTACGAGTTTCAACATTTAAGTCTCACGGTCTGGGACTGCAAGTACCACGTCGTGTGCAGTGGTCTACTTTCTTTAGACAGCTGACTTAATTAACCTGCTCTCGATCCCAATTGTATGCTTGCCCTAACGCACGTTGGCACCTATAGTGGACTCATGAAATGTGAGTGGGACCAAGAGAAGGCAGCGATAAATTTCCAAAAGCATCACGTGAACTTTGCCGACATTGTGACTGTCCTGGAAGATGACGCTGCGCTCACACTGGAAGACCAATATTCTGATGAGGAACGCTTTGTTACAGTCGGGATGGACGCGCTGGGGCGCATTCTTGTCGTTGTCTACGCATGGCGCGGCGAGAACATTCGCGTCATTTCCACACGCAAGGCTACACCACGTGAGCGGAAACAGTACGAAGGGATAGACAGATGAAAAGAGAATACGATTTTAGCGGTGGCAAGCGGGGCGCCGTAGTGCCAATTCCTCCCGGTAAGACCCGTGTGACGATTCCACTCGATGATGATGTCTTGGATTGGTTTCGCTCCCAAGTTCATGAGATGGGCGGAGGCAACTATCAGAGGCTCATTAACGATGCCCTGCGCGAGTATGTTCAACAGCACAAGGAACCATTGGAGGAAATGCTACGACGTGTGATACGGGAATAAATAGGCCCAAATGTGGGAGCCGCTGACACTCCTTGAATTCCACATCAATTAATCTGCCTAACAGCGCCAATCCACGATGTGCGGACAGATCCGCAGACGGAAAGAATGTCCTCCCGTCCTCTTTTCAGATGAAAGCTTCGGTTGCAAGTCGCCACGGTCGTGGCATAGTGCAAGGCTCCAGTAATTCCAGGGAAACTATACTCGATTTGCTGATCTGGTCTCCTTCGGCTCTGCTAGGAGGCTGTCGCGGTACTGCATCCCTTTGAAGCGGTTCCTGTAGCGTTTGGCACGTTTTGAGATGATGTGCCATGAAAAAAGAGGAATTCTGGAGACATAACACGTACTGGGGAATCCGGCTTCTTGCAAAAAAGGGGCCCCCCTGATCTTTCCTCAGGAAGGCTGCGCCAACACCCCGTAAAAAATGGTATTATGTCGCCGAAAACGCGTCGCATTAGGGGAAAAAATGTCCAAAACCCAAATCGGTATTTTCTGGCCCGGCGATTACCGCTCCAAACCCAACGATCTGGCTCAGCCAAACGCCGAGGAGGCCACGGTCCAACTGGAGCACGCCCTGAAAAAACTCGGCCGCAAGAGCTATCGCATCGAAGGTTTTCTCACGCGACCCCACGAAGCCATCGAGAAGCTCGGCCCGGTGGATGACCCTCTCATCGGTGTTTTCGTGCACTGGTGCTACGGGCCGCACACCACTGACGGCGTCGTCGGCAAAGACAGCCCGTTGCTGCTGGCGAGTAATTTCTCGGGGCAGTGGCCGGGACTCGTCGGCCTGCTCAACACTGGAGCCTGCCTGGAGAGCCTGGGCCGCAAATTCTCTCGTGTGTGGAGCAACGCCCAAGACTGGACCGCAGACGACGCGTTCATGGCTCGTTTGGGCGAGTGGTGCGCGACTGGTCGCATCGGCTACTCCACTGAGCAGATCGGCTATTCGGTTCCCATATCCAAAGAGGCGCACGCTTGCTCGAGGCACGTCGCCGAGGAGATCAGGAAAAGAAGGATTCTGGCCCTGATGCTCGGGGATACGTCCATGGGGATGATCAACGGCTACTTTGGCTCGCGGCGGCTGGCTCCCATCGGATTCTCGGAACACAAAGTCGACCAAGCCTGGATCATCGACCGGGGCCGTTCCATCTCCGATGACCGACTCAATGGGGCGATGGCCTTCGTAAAAAAAAGCGGCGTGAAGTTCCACTGGGGCGAAGACGGGGCGGACGACTTCGACGAAAACGCCACGCGGGAACAGTTGCGGGACTACCTGACCGTGCTCGACCTGGTGCGCGAATTCAAAGCCGACTGCGTGGGTTGGCAGTATCAGCTCGGTTTGGTGCCGCTGCGGCCGCCGTCGGATTTCGCCGAAGGGCTGCTCAATTCCGTTTGCCGGCCAGAGAGCAACGGCGACGTGATCATCACCTCCACGGAGGGAGATCAAGGCAACCTCGTCCCCATGGAGCTGATGAAGCGGCTACTCAAGACCAAGGGACTGCACCAAGCCGTGATGTTCCATGATGTGCGCTGGGGCGCCGAATATCAAGGACGATTCTTGTGGGTGCTGCTCAACTCGGGATCGTGCGGAGGGTACGCCATGAGCGGTGAGCCCGACACTCTCAGGGGCGTCCACTCGTATCGGCAACCCGCCGAGTACTTCCCGATCCCCGGCGGTACATTCGCCGGCGAAGCGCGGCCAGGCGACATCACGTGGGCTAGGGCCTATCTCAAAGACGACGAGCTGTGGATGGACGTCGGGCAAGGAGAAGTTGTCACTCTACCCGAGCAAATCCGCGAGCAGTGGTGGCGCGGAACCACGCGTCAGTGGCCGTTCATGGCAGCCGATCTGGGTATCTCGCGAGAGACCCTGATGGCGCACTATCTGAGTAACCACATCGCCGTGGCCTACGGTGACATTCTCGAGGAAATGGCAGCACTCTCGCAAATGCTCGGCTTCAGAGTTCGCTTTCTGGGAAGGAGCGCATGATATGACGCAGGACCGTCGCTGCTACATCGGCATCGACGTGGGGACAGGAAGTGCTCGGGCGGGAGTGTTCGATGCAAGCGGAAAGATGCTCGGACAGAGTTCGCACCCGATCAAAATGTGGAAGCCGCATGCCGATTTCGTGGAGCAATCGTCGGACGACATCTGGGGCGCGAGCGCTTCGGCGGTACGTCAAGCCGTCACAGAGGCTGACATCGACGCAACGAATCTGCGAGGGGTCGGCTTCGATGCAGCCTGCTCCCTGGTGGCCCTAGACGAGAGAGATCGGCCTGTGTCGGTGAGCCCTACCGGTAAAGACGAACAGAATGTCGTTGTTTGGATGGACCACAGGGCTCTGGAGCAGACGGCCCGCATCAACGACGGGGGACATGCCGTGCTGCGCTACGTGGGCGGGATCATCTCCCCTGAGATGGAGTCGCCCAAGCTCAACTGGCTCAGAGAGAATCTCCCCGATTGCTGGAAGCGGGCTCGTCGTTTTTTCGATCTGGCTGATTTCCTGACCTACCGCGCCACCGGCGACGAAACCCGCTCGCTGTGCACCACCGTGTGCAAGTGGACCTACCAAGGTCACTTGGAGCCGACGATACCGGGCAGCGTGGGGAGCTGGGACGACACCTACTGGCAGTCCATAGGGCTGGGTGAACTGGTCTCGGAAGGCTACCGGCGCATCGGAACTTGCATCCGGCCCATGGGCGAGCCTATCGCGCAGGGGCTTACCAAAAGCGCTGCGGCCGATTTTGGTCTCAACCCGGGAACACCGGTTGCAGTGTCGATCATCGACGCCCACGCCGGTGGCGTTGGAATGCTGGGAGCGCGTCTCACTGAAGGCGGTGAGCTTGAGCTCGAAAAGCGGCTGGCGCTCATTGGCGGCACATCCAGTTGTCACATGGCGGTCTCCAAAGAACCTCGATTCGTAGATGGAGTCTGGGGGCCGTTCTATTCTGCGATGATCCCCGGGTTATGGCTCACCGAGGGCGGCCAATCGGCCACTGGTGCGCTCATCGATCACATCGTCTTCAGTCACGTTCGTAGCCATGAACTCGAACATGATGCGAAAAAGCGCGGGATCACTGTTTATGAAATCCTCGCGGAGGTCCTCGATAAGCTCGCCGCTGGAACGGAGTTTCCCGCCGAGCTCACCAAGGAACTCCACGTGCAACCGGATTTCCACGGCAACCGCTCCCCCAGAGCCAATCCGCACGCCCGCGGGATGATCTCGGGTTTGAGGCTCAGCGACAGCCTAGAAGACCTCGCCCTGCTCTACTTGGCTACAGTCCAAGCGGTGGCCCACGGCACCCGCCACATCCTGGATGCCATGACCGAGAGCGGCTACGAAATCGAGACCGTGCTCATCACCGGTGGCGGTGCCAAGAATCCGATCTTCCTACGCGAGCACGCCGACATCACCGGACGAAAAATCGTCCTCCCCAAAGAGCCCGAGGCCGTGCTCCTTGGCTCGGCCATGCTCGGCGCCGTCGCTGCAGGGGACTGCGCCACGGTGACCGAAGCGATGACTAAAATGAGTGCCGCCGACACGGTTATCGAACCCTGCCAAGGCGCCTCAGGGAGCTACCACGCCTCCAAGCACGAGGTTTTCCTCCGGATGTACGAAGATCAGTTGCAATACAAAGCGCTGATGAACCGAAAATCGTAGGCGAAGGGCCTCTCAAGAAACTTCTTTTCCCATACTCGAAAAAATGGGTACCAAGAAGAACTCCAAGGGATACAAAGAGATCTGGGTTGGCTATAAGCTGCATACGGATGTAAATGACTGCGGTCAATAAGCGTGCTGCTGAGGTAATGATTGGCCATCAGGGTTAGATGGTCTCTTACGGTTTCTTTATCCGGGGCTCGACTGCAACCCATAAGCACGCCTCCTATAATATCGACATGTTATCACCAGCTAAAACCTGGCGTGCACACTTTTACATGAGAACTGGCAATTCATGATATCAATTAGTTACACCGATGTTTCCGATTTACCGTGATGTCTGAGTTTATTGTTGCTTCCTATTTCGATAGCATAGTTGACGCCCCTTCGCGAGCTTATTGATTTGGTTTCCTTAACTTATTTCCACTATCCTCAACCGCGAAAGCTGAGCCTTGACCTTAAATGTTTAAATAGTTTATAATTGTAAATTAACCAGTTTAATAGCCTTGAATGTATTGTAACTTCGAGTACTGGTCTGATGTGTTGAGACACTCGTTAATTACAACTATCCTAATCCATTGGCTGTTCTGGTACAATGAGTTGCTCCATTTAGAAATAGCCCAATGGAAATAACAATGTCTGCAACAAGAGCCGAGGCTGACTTCATGATCTGTACAAGGGAAAGAAGATAGACAAGTGATCCTAGCTACGGCCGGATTTGTCATGCGTTAAGGCACATTCGGCCAATGGAATGCTAGGGATGCCGTGACGACTCTCGATAGAAACCGTATCAGTAAAACTGAACGTGAGCGTTTGGAGTAGAATTTGGGCTTCCGTGCTTATAAATGCCTTGTGACTCTTTTTCTGTGTTCTCTGCTGACGTTCTTTTTGTCTTCATGTGTGCTAAATATTAAGAATCCTTTGCGTTATTATTTGTGGCCAGTGGAAACTCCACCCCTCAAAGAAATCGCTAAAAAAGACCAGGTAGCATCTAAATCTCCTTCTAGGAAAGATTCCCTTGTAAGCGCTGCAAATTCTGATGGCAACGTTGAAATAACTTTGTCTCAGGCAATTCTTGTAGGTTTGCAAAACAACAAAGTATTCCAGGTTGACAAACTCAAGCCCCCAATTACGAGTTCCGCTGAAGAAGTAGAAAGGGCTGCTTTTGATCCGGTAGGTAGGACAGCGCTGGAGAAGTCTCGTCTAAGGTCTGATTTTTACACCGTTAACAAAGATTTCAAGGCGTCGGCCGGTGTTTCTCATCTTCTCCCAACAGGTACGACGCTGGACTTTGAAGCAGGAACCGAATGGAACCCAAATTTCCCAGTTCTCGCTGGGTCTGGGTCTGGCTCTGCCGCCAAAGACCCCATTGTAAGTGACTGGAAAGCCTACACAAAGCTTAGTGTTACCCAAGCCCTCTTACGTGGAGGAGGAATCCCAGTGAATTTGGTCAACCTCCGTAAGGCCCGCCTGGACACACAGATCTCCCTCTATGAATTAACAGGTCTGGCCCAATCCCATACCGCTGAAATTGAACTTGCCTATTGGGAGTATTTCTTGGCCTTGGGGCGGGTTCACATTTACAACCGATCACTAGACCTTAGTAATCGTTGGGTCCAGGATACCCAGGAAAGGATCCGTCTGGGTCAAAAGGCGAAGTCTGATGTATATTTTTTTCAGGCCCAGGTCGCTACGACAGAACAGTCGCTGATTGACGCTCGAAGTCTACAGGAAAAGACCCGGCTTCGTCTACTTCGATTCATTAGTCCCCCTAGTGTGGATCTGTGGAATCGACAACTTAGACTCATGACTGAACCCAGCATTCCCAAGGATTCAGTGGAAGATCTCCAAGACCACATTCTGTTAGCCTCACGTATGAGGCCCGATATAAATCAGGCCAAACTCCAGGAACAAAAAGGAGAATTGGAAATCGTTAGAACAAAAAACGGTCTGCTTCCGAAGCTGGATTTATTCATCCAACTTGGTAGAACTGGATATTCGAAAACTTTTAGCGGTACACTCCTCGATTATTCAGAGGGTGATGGCGGGGCCGATCTTCTGGGTCGTCTGAAGCTTGAATTTCCGTTCTTGAACCGAAGGGCCAAAGCAGAATATAATCGATCCCTACTGGAGTTCACCAAGCAAAAAGAGGCAGTGGAAAATTTGATCCAACTTGCTCAACAGGATGTCCTCTTAGCCTATGTTGAGATCCACCGCGCCAAAGATCAGATGAGGACCAGTTCATACCTTATCAAGGTCCAGTTGGAGAAGCGTAAGGCAGAAATTGAAAAATATCGCCTTGGTTCGTCCACTGCGGATAAAGTAGCGCAAGCCGAGAAAGATACGGTCACTGCTGAGCTTTCAGCGCTCCAGGCGCGCATCGACTATCTCAAGGGCCTGACTCAATTCTACGTGGCAGAGGGTTCTTTGCTTCCACGCAGGGGAATTGCGCTTGTTAATGTGAGTTACTGACCCTCTCAATCCCGGACAGGTGATTGTTACATGAAAACGCTGTCTCTCGTTGCATTGGTTTGTATACCCTGGATTCACACGAGTTTTGCTCTAGATGTCCGAGGCCCATATCTTACTGATCTACAATCCGATCGGGCTACTATAGTCTTTCATACTGAAAACGATACAGAATCGATAATTGAGTATCGTGAGCATTCGAGCAATCCTGGTCAAGTAGTTCGAAAACAGTCACAGAAAGGCAAACAGCATGTTTTTGAACTAGAGGGCCTGACGTCTGGAACACGCTACTCATACCACATTGTGAATTTAACCCAAGACCCAAAAGAATTGGTTTCTAGGACTGCTCCTAGCTTTTTTACCACTCCCTCCGAACCGATTTCTGAATTCTCCTTTATCGCTTACGGTGATTCCCGTGACCGCTACGCTCCCAAAAGACACAATGCGTTAGCATCCAATTTTCTCAAGTACAAGCCGAGTTTTGTTATTAGTACAGGCGACATCCTCCTGGGTGGGCCGAGTTCATCTGCGTCCATGTTGAGCGAAGACTGGACTTTGAATTTCTTCCGTCCTCTTAAGGGGATAATCGAATCAGTTCCTTATCTCCTGGTTGTAGGAAACCATGATCAAGATTCACCAGCGGCGCTGGAAGGAATTCAGGAGGCTTTTCCAAACCTGAAGGAATCCTTTCACTATGCATTCAGATATTCAAAGACACATTTTATTGTTCTGCACGTTGCGAATCAGATGCAGGAATTTCAGGCGCAGAAAATATGGTTTAGTGAAGAGCTGGAAAAGGCGCAGGACGCTGATTGGCGTATTGTTTTTCTGCATGTTTCGCCTTTCACTACTGGAAAGTATAGGAATTATGAATGGACACTCTCCGGACGAGAGGATTTTTTGGATACCTGTGTAAGATACAAAGTAGATTTGGTCCTGTCCGGTCATGACCACAGCTATCAGCGCTTTCATCCTCTCCGGGCGACAGACCAGGATTCTCATGCCGTGGTTTTTGTGGTAACAGCGCTGGCAGGCACCAATCCATATCCTGCCCTGGGAGACGAATATACAGCCAAAGTGGTCAACAAGACTGATAACTTCTGTGTCGTTGATATAAGCACGGAAAGGCTTTCGCTCACTGCCTATGACAACCGCAATAAACCGTTCGACAGTGTGACGCTTTCAAGGAACAGTAGAGAACCTGGCATGGTTTGGCGACACGCGCCCCTTCAAGATCAAATTGGTGAATAAATCAGGAATAGCTAGGCTAAGGTCTATCCTGTGTTTTTCTCAATCTTTATTAGAGAGGTGAAATGTGAAAAAGATTGCAATCTGCATGTTCATTGACGCAATGGGATGGGAGATAATCAAGGACAGACCCTTTCTCAAGGACCTTCTTCCCCACAGGTACCGGGTAGGGATGCAGTTCGGGTATTCTTCTACGGCAATCCCCACCATCCTTACCGGTGAAAAACCGACCGTTCACAAGCACCTCAGTTTCTACTACTACGCCCCAGAGAAATCGCCGTTTAAGCTCATGAAGCGTTTGGGATTAGGGCTTCTGCCTTCTTTCATCGCAGAACGCTGGAGAGTGCGTCACATCCTATCGAAATTAGTAGCAAAGTATTATGGTTTCACTGGTTATTTTGAGATGTACGCCATGCCTTTCACAAGGCTCCCTTTCTTCGATTACATAGAAAAAAAGGATATCTTCGTTCCCGGTGGTCTTAGTCCTGTTAAGAACCTGGCTGACGTTCTCGAAGAAAAACGTATTCCGTATCACATTACCAATTGGAGGCTTCAAGAGAGCCAGAACATAGATGCCATTATCCAGGACGTTCGTAAAGGGGAAATCAGCTTTGCTTTCCTCTACACCGCAGCCATGGACGGGCTTCTTCATCGTGTAACAAAAGATGGGGCTGAGATAGACACAAAAATGGAGTGGTATGACAAGAATATACGTCGAGTAATCAGTGAAGTTGAAGCAGTGTACCAGGACATCTATTTTGCGGTATTTTCCGATCACGGAATGACTACACTCACGGGCGTGGTCGATGTGAAACGAGACGTGGAAAAATTGGGGTTTCAGTTCGGAAAGGACTATGCGGCTGTGTACGATTCCACCATGGCCCGGTTGTGGTTCTTGAGAGACTTAGCTAGAGACCCTATCCTTGAGACGCTTCATAAGATACCTCACGCCCACGTGTTGGATGAAAAGGAACTCGTCAAATACAGTATCGATTTCGAAGACCACATGTATGGCCAGACCATTCTCCTTATGGATCCAGGGTGGCAAATTGCGCCTGGTGATATGGGATTGAATGCGCTTCCGGCAATGCATGGTTTTGCGCCGGAACATGAGGATTCCTATGCGGCGTTGTTGAGTTCCGATCCGGTGGATATTGAACTGAATTGCGTGGATGACTACTTCCGTCTCATGACTGGAAGGATGGACACTTTGTAATGATCTGTCTCCATTTCATTTCAAATCCTCAACCATTTCGATTCCCGGCACTCTTTTGATGAGCGTAAGTGTGTTCTTGCCATCTGGCCCAGTTTGATAGGTAACTTCATCCATGATCTCCCTGAGGAGCCATATTCCCAAACCGCCTACCGCAGGTTCATCGAGGTTCGGTTCAGGAACTTCGTCTAAATTAAAACCCTCGCCCCAGTCTTCGAATCGAAGCTCTAGATGTTGTCCTTGAATATTTATCTGTAATTGAGCTTTCTTTGTTTCGGCTGATTTATATGCATGCCTAAACATATTTACAACAGCTTCATTAACAACCAACTCAAGCATATCGACCATCTTTGTGTCTTCTGAAAACGGCTTGAGTCAACCCAATAATTCGCGCACGAACGAATTCACCGTCCTTATGAGAACTCTGTTAGTAGCAGTCCTAATGGTTATAGAAATATCATCCATTTATTAGCAGCATTATAATAAGTTTGAAAATCCTGTTCTCAACACTGGTTATTGGTTTCATACAGATTTCTGCTCAAAAAATGACTGCACATTCCCATTTTTAAGAAAAGGATTTGGAAGCGCTTTCAACATCTTCAAAGATCTCGAAAACCTTGTGAAGCCGAGTCAATTCGAAGAGAGTCTGAACCTGTGAGGATGGCCTAGCGATCTTCATGTCACCTTTGTTCTTCGACAGCGCTCTCAATGATGCGACCAAAGCCCCGCATCCGGCGCTATCTATAAACACTGTTTCTCCCATGTCGATCAAAATCTTTTGACTGCCATCTTCTACCAGCTTTTTTACGGTATCTTTGAATTTTACCGATACTAAAGCATCCAGTCGATGTTCCGTGATAACGATAGTAATTCCTTCTTTCGTATAGATGTTCATGGCAAAAAACTCCTTCCTAAAGAAAAAAGCTTTGATCAGCGTCATCAAGACGTCGCTTTCTTCTTTTTCCAAGAAGAATCGAATCGTCTGCAAGACTTAAAGTCACCTAAACAAAACGAGCACACAATTGATTCATGCTCGACTAAACAATAAAACTTTGCTTATGCCCCTCAATAAATTAGTAGGCGCCTCTGCCGGACAAAACGGCTGGAATAGTCTTGAGAAGTAGCATGATGTCGCCTTTCAACGACTGACTCTCAAGGTATTGAACATCCAGCGTTACTTGACCTTCAAAATTGATATCGCTTCTTCCGCTAACCTGCCATAGACATGTCAGGCCTGGAATAATTTCGAGTCTTCGTCTGTCAGACAATTGATATTCCGCAACTTCCCTTGGCACGGGTGGCCTCGGACCAACCAACGACATGTCACCCTTCAAAACGTTATAAAGCTGAGGCAATTCGTCGATACTGAGTTTGCGTATGATTCGTCCGACCCTTGTGATTCTCGGGTCACGCTTCATCTTGAAGATCACGCCGCCGGATTCGTTGTTTTCCAGGAGATTATCCTTCATCTTGTCAGCTCCAACTACCATGGAGCGAAATTTGTACATTCTAAAAACCCGCCCCCACTTTCCGACTCTATCCTGGCCATAAAAGATGGGGCCTCTGTCTTCCAGCTTTATCAACAGAGCTGTGGCGCCAAATACAGGCGCCAACATGACGAGCCCTACCCCGGAACCTGCAATGTCCATGACTCGCTTAACTGCCCTGGAAAATTCCACTACGCCGGTCCACAAACTCTTTTTTACAACAAAATATGTCCACTGCCTCCAACCGGAAACACGAAGCCCTCCTCTAGCATACTTCCTGTAAAGCTGATCCAGAACATCCTTGTCTATATCAAATTTTTTATCATCCATAGTCGTACACGCCAGATCTACTATTATCTGGCCCTCCGCAGGAGTATTTAGTTGCAATTCCTAGCTATTTCACTTCGACCAATAAAAGGCAGATGTCATCGTCAAAAGATGATCCCCCGCTGAAATGATCCAATTCATTCATGATTGAGGCCATAAAGTCGTCTGGTGGCAAGTCAATCGAATTCAAGACTACATCTTTCAAACGATTCTCGCCGAAATATTCATCCGAAGTACTGTCTTTACGTGTTTCGGTTACCCCGTCAGTGTACATTATCAGTCGAGCCTTAGACATCTATTAGGACTTTTGATAGATTCATTATCACTTATTACGCTAGATACTTGATTAGTCAGCTTTCATGTCTTGAATGCCAATTGTCATCTGAACGAAACCCCGTGTTCTAGGCAAGTTTTTGCAACGGAAGCCGTTAGGTGAGCAACTGTTTCGCGACTAAATAATGAGGTGATCCAGTTCTTATTGCTCAATATTCGAGTACTTTATCATTCTATTCTACATAGTTCGGGTCACAGACGTCAAGACTACCATTGGCGCCTCGATGCAATAAAAAGAATCAATAAGTTTATCGACTCAGTCTTGATCATTTTCTGAAAAAATAGGTTTAGCTCCCCAAATATCCCTACAGTATTCCGCTATCGATCTATCAGAAGAGAACTTGCCCATTCGTGCAGTGTTCAAGATCGACGACCGAGTCCAGCGAGTTTTGTCCATAAATGCTGCCGCCACCATATCCTGGCAGTCGACGTACGCTTGGTAGTCAGCGAGAACCATGTATTCATCGTGGTATATCAGTGAATCAAGAAGTGGTCTGAAAAGTCCTCTATCTCCGTTGGAAAATTGCCCTGACGCGATCATTTCGATGACACTTCGCAACTCTTCGTTGCCATCATAATATTCTCTTGGGTTATAGTCATTTGCCTTCATATCGTATACCTGATCCGTGGTCAAACCGAAGAGGAAGAAATTTTCGGGCCCTACCTCTTCTCTAATTTCTATATTGGCGCCGTCCAGGGTCCCGATAGTCAGTGCGCCGTTCATGGCAAATTTCATGTTACCAGTACCAGAGGCTTCCTTCCCTGCGGTGGATATTTGTTCCGACAGGTCCGCTGCAGGATAAATCTTCTGTCCGTTTTTGACACTGAAATTTGGGGCGAATACAACTTTGAGCCGATCAGCGACGTCTTGATCATTGTTCACGACAGTGGCCACGGCGTTGATCAACTTGATAATCAGTTTCGCCATGAAGTACGAGGGGGCCGCTTTTCCGCCGAAAATAAAGGTTCGAGGCACTATTTCGGCTTTCGGATTACGCTTGATCCTGTTGTACATAGTGATGATATTCAGCACGTTTAGATGCTGTCGCTTATACTCGTGAAGACGCTTTACCTGGACGTCAAAAAGGAATTCCGGGTTAACCACAATCCCCATTTGTCTCTGGATATACGAGGCCATCCTCTGTTTGTTATTAAGCTTGACTGTCCGCCACTCAGTATGGAAGTCCAGGTCATCCGCGAACACCTCCAGTTTAGGTAGATAGTCTACGGTCTCTCGAACCCATTCATCGCCTATCCGGCTCGTTATCAAAGAAGCAAGACTGGGGTTGCACAGGGCCATCCAACGCCTTGGAGTCACCCCATTGGTGATATTATGGAACTTCTCCGGCCACAATTCGTAAAAGTCACGCAAAGTGTCACTCTTAAGCAACTCCGTGTGGAGGGCAGACACGCCGTTAATGGCGTGTGCTCCCACACTGGCCACATGAGCCATTCGGACGTATTTTCCGCCGCTCTCATCAATCAGGGATAATCGCTCCAGTCTCCAATCGTCCCCGGGAAATTTTGTCCTGACTTCTTTCAGGAAGCGATGATTGATCTCATAAATTATTTCAAGATGCCGAGGTAAAAGACTTTGAAAAAGAGGCAAGGACCATTTTTCCAATGCTTCGGGCAACAATGTATGGTTCGTGTAGGCAAAGGACTGTTGAGTAATTTCCCATGCTCTATCCCAATCCATACGGCTCTCGTCAACCAATATCCTCATCAGTTCAGGCACGGCTATAGAAGGGTGGGTATCATTGAGCTGAATTGCGAAATTCGTATGAAACTCTTCCAGAGGAATGTCAAGTTCAAGGCACAAACTTACAAGATTCTGGAGTGTGCAGGCCACGAAGAAATACTGTTGGGACAAGCGCAACTGTTTGCCTTGGTATGGCTCATCATTGGGGTATAGGACCTTTGTAATGGTTTCTGAGAACACCTTTTCATTTACAGCCCCATAATAATCGCCCACATGGAAGGCCTGAAAGTCAAATGATTCGCATGCTTCCGCTTTCCATAGTCGTAGAAGGTTAACGGTATTGGTCCTGTAACCCGGCACCGGGGTATCACAAGCGACCCCCTTTACCACGAGATCAGGTTTCCAGGTCACAAGCAAGCGCCCTTCTTCGTCATAGCCAGACTCAGTGTGTCCCCCAAATTTGACGTCAAACTCCAACTCCGGACGGGGTATTTCCCATGGGTTGCCGTAACGGAGCCATTTGTCAGTTTTTTCTACTTGCCATCCTTCACGTATCTCCTGATCAAATATCCCAAACTCATATCGAACACCAAATCCAAAGGCCGGGATATCCAATGTGGCTAGCGAATCAAGATAACAAGCAGCGAGTCGCCCCAAGCCACCGTTGCCTAAACCGGGCTCCTGCTCCCGTTCAAGGACCTCATCCAGGTCCTGGCCTAGCGTTGTCATGGCATGCCGAGCTTCATCCATGATGCCTAGGCTCAATATCGCATTTCCCAACTGTGGGCCCATAAGAAATTCCGAAGAAAGGTAGCACACAATTTTCAGGTCGGGTCGAACTAAAATTGATCGGCTCGTCTTGATCCAGCGCTCCGCCAGTCGATCTCTTACTGCGCAGGCAAGCGCTATGTACCAATCGTTGATTGTTGCAAATTCCGGCAAACGCGCCTGTTGATAATACAAGTGATCAAGCACTCCCCTGGCTATGCCAAACCTTGCGAAGCTTAACCGAGGATTTTCTAATGCCGACTCATCACATACTGGTTTTTTATCCTTGCTGTCGGTATTCATAGGACGATTCCCTCATTCCGTATTGGCGGACTATCCTACTCACATTATGACACTAACGTAGAAGTTAACAAAGGACAAGGATCAAATGTAAATCCTCTGAGTTAACGTGATGCAAATCAAACAACAATTGTTGTTCCTATTTTTTCGCCTATCAGGGCTCTTGTTATATTTCCTTGCACATGCAGGTCCAGCACCACTATGGGGATAGAACGTCTCCCAAGTATTTCAACGCTCGCCGCGTCAATTACCTTGAGTCTTCTTTCTAGGACTTCTTCAGAGGTTATCGATTCAAATCGGTAAGCGTCGGAGTGCTTCCTAGGGTCCTTATCGTAAACGCCATCGACCTGGGTTGCTTTAATCATTACATCGGCCTGCATCTGAACCGCTCGCAAGGCTGCGGCGGAATCAGTCGTGAAACAGGGGTTACCGGTTCCTCCCGCGAAAATCACGACATCGCCTCTAGTTAACGAGGCCAATAGTCCCTCACGAGAAAAAATCTCGACAAATTTACCAACTTCAAAAGCGGACATTACACTAGCGGACCGTCCTTGAGCCTCAAGCGCCGATCTCAACGCCAGGGCGTTGATCACCGTTGCTATCATCCCCATCTCGTCGCCTACCAATGGAGGGGCTCCGACCGTTGCTGCGCTTACTCCGCGAATGATGTTTCCACCGCCCACCACGACACCGATTTGTCTGCCGTATTCAGAAGCAGAAACAATTTCTCGAGCGATCCACGATATTTTAGATCCGTCAAGGCCAAAACCCTTGTCTCCGGCAAGGGCCTCTCCGGATATTTTCAACAGTGCGCTACGATACCCCGGTGAAACTGGTGTATTCATCAATTAGACTGCCCCAGTAGAAACCTTGAGAATCGTCCTACTGTAATATTTTCAGCGAGTTGCGCTATCTTTTCTTTAATCAGTTCTCCAACGGTTTTCGAATCATCCTTCACGAACGGCTGATCAAGCAAACAAACTTCAGAGAAAAATTTCTTTAACTTGCCTTCAGTTATCTTGTCGAGCATTTTTTCAGGCTTGCCCGCTTCCTTGGCCTGAATCATGTAAATGTCTTTTTCCCTCGCCAATATTTCTTCCAATACCTCTGCGGAAGAAAACCATCTGGGGGCGCTTGCGGCGATTTGCATACAGAGATCTTTCAGCAGTTCGGCGAACTGATCGGTCTTAGCGACAAAATCGCTTTCACAAGTCATCTCAAGAAGGACCCCGATCTTACCATTCATGTGAATGTATGATCCGACTCGACCTTCCGAAGTCGCTCTGCCTTCTCTCTTGGCCGCTTTTAAGGCTCCCTTTTTTCGCAGATAATCAATAGCCTTCTCCATGTCGCCGTCTGTCTCTATCAGGGCTTTTTTGCAATCCATCAAACCTAATCCTGTTTTTTCTCTCCGTTCGTTTAGCAGACTCGCTGATATCTCCATCGGATCGCCTCCTCTTTGTCGAAAAATCTAGGTTCATACCCCCTGATTAATAAATGAACCACTCTGCGCCACCAGTTCTCAATTGTACAGCGCCCCTGCAATGAATTGTTACGCCACTTAAGGCTGGAACGCCGAAAGCTCTTAACATCAATGATTCAAGAGTGGGGGGGCAAAAGCTTTATCGGAACGGAATCAGACTACTACTTCTTCCTAAACATTCTCTTCTAATCCAACTATTTCCTCTTCCGATTCGCCATACACCATATCAGGACCGACCTCTTTCAGTCCATCTATTCTGATACTTTTTCCCCTCAGGTCAATATATTATGAGAAAATCTCAATGTTTCTGTCCATAGAATTTAAAAAATAACACGGTTATGATGTTGGTCCTATGCGCGTGGACAGGTACAACATGTTTCCTACCGCTAAGGTCATGGGGGATGCTGCTCTTGGATACATTGCAGGCCAGGCGTTGGACGGTATGGCGCAGGTGGGGTTAGTTCTAATGGTAGCTTTGGCCGCGAAAAACGCCATCCTAATAGTGGAATTTGTAAGGGATGAACGAGCCAAAGGGATGTAACTTCTCGAGGCTGCCGTCCAGGGCGCAAGTGTAATTGCAACGTCAAGTTTTGGTTTCCAGTTTGGAATCAAAAACCGCGATCAGCATGAATACGAGAGGACCTTTCTAGTCCTCCTTATGCCTACTTTCAAACACCACCACGCTTCGTTGCCGCACTGGGTATTTGTTTTTATTTACCGCAACCTGTTTACCCGCTTGTAAAAAATCGTCAGGAGATGGCGCTGCCGTGTCGACGACCCGGAACCACTTTCGTCCCGAGACATTGGGAAGTTCAATGGACACTCCCTCTTCGGACATGTTCATAATAACGTGAACATCTTCCTCTTCGGGAGTCACCCCTGCCAAGGTAAAACCTAGCAATTGTGAGTCCATGTCGTCCCATTGCGGCAGATTAACCATTGACCCGTGCCATGTCACGTCTGGCAGCCTGTGCTCTAATGTCTTATGTCCGGTAAGAAACCGATTCCGGATTAGGCAAGGGTGACGTTTCCGAAAAGCAATCATTTTACTAACAAAAAGGAAAATATCGCGGTTTGTTTCCGTAAGGGTCCAATCAAACCATCCCATATCGTTGTCTTGACAATATGCGTTATTGTTACCCAGTTGAGTTCTTAAGACCTCATCCCCTGCAAGCAGCATGGGGACTCCCTGGCTTAGTAAAAGGATAGCGATGAAATTCTTTGCCTGGCGTTTTCGGAGTTCGACGATTTGCGGATCATCTGTTGCGCCTTCACAACCGCAGTTCCAGCTCAGGTTTTCGCTGGAGCCGTCTCTGTTATTTTCACCATTGGCTTCGTTGTGTTTTCGGTTATAACTCACTAAATCGAAAAGGGTGAAACCGTCGTGACACGTAATAAAATTTATTCCGTTTCTCGGCAATCGTCCGTAATCTTCGTACATATCGCTGCTACCGCTGATCCGCGTCGCTACTTCCCCAATCAAACCTCTATCGCCACGGACAAAGCGTCTTATCAGATCACGGTAGCGCCCATTCCACTCGGCCCATCGAAATCCGGGGAAAGTTCCCACCTGATAAAGGCCGGCAGCGTCCCATGCCTCGGCAATTAATTTTGTTCGAGCCAAAGTCTCGGAAAACTCTATATTCCATAGTACAGGCGCATGATAAAGGGGATTTCCGTCTTCTCCACGGGCCAAGACACTTGCGAGGTCGAACCTGAAACCATCAACGTGCATTTCCCTTACCCAAAAATCCAGGCACTCGAGTATGAATGCCGCAACTAAGGGATGGTTGCAGTTTACTGTGTTTCCGCATCCTGTATAGTCTCGATAAACCCTCCGATCCCGTGGATCAAGGTGATAGAAGGCCTCGTTTACAAAACCCTTGAAATTGATGGTCGGCCCTGTTGCTCCGCCTTCGGCCGTGTGGTTGAATACCACGTCCAGAATGACTCCGATATCCGCCGCATGTAAGGCTTTCACCATGTCACGGAACTCACCCAGGTGATTCCCCGTCTCGGGAGCAATGCAGTATCCGGGATGAGGGCTGAAGAAGCTGTGAGTACTATAGCCCCAGAAATTCTTGAGCCCAAGCGCAGCAACGTCATCGGGCACATCTTGTTCATCAAATCCTGCGACAGGGAGCAATTCGACATCAGTAATCCCAAGCGATTTTAAATAAGGGATCTTTTCGATAATGCCGGCAAATTTTCCTGGGTGAGTAACCTGGGCCGAAGGCGCCAGAGTAAATCCTCCTACGTGTAACTCGTAAATTATCATTTGTTCAGAAGCATGATTGATTGGTAGGTCCCCCTCCCAGTCATACATGTCTTCCATGGCCATGGCTCGCATCGACGTAGAACTCTCAAGATCATCGAGACATGCCTTCCTGCGGTCCCATAATGTCGTTGAAACTGCTCGAGTCCAAGGGTCGAGGAGTTCACGTCGTTTGTTGAAACGTAGGCCCGAGACTCGCGTGTCGTTGGGACCATCAAATCTCCAAGTGTAGTAAATACCCAGAGGCAACCCAATAACGTACACGTGCCAAAAGAAGAAGGTCCGATTCACGGACGGGTCCAACTTTATTACTTGAAAAGGTGACGGACTATTGGAGTTCTCGTAGAGCAGCAACTCAACGGAAGTAGCGTGTCGACTAAAAACAGAAAAGTTTGTTCCTTGCGCTTTCCATCTCATACCCATTGGATAGCGCAATCCGGGTTGGGTTCTGAAACTCATCATGGGGCTATCCCTCGCAGCTTTTCTCCATCGAGGCGTTAAAGGCCGGCAGGCACGGGGATTACCTGCCACATTTCATAAGGGAACCTCTTGTATATTACAAATATCTAATCTGAACATTGGCACGAGCGAAACCGATGGTGCGAACAATATGGCCGCCCATTGCATGCTGTGCTCCAAATATGTGTTCCACCCGCGCCCGAGTCTTCGACTTGATCCTATTTGACACTTGGTTCGTCGGTGAGAGGATGATTGAGCGTACCTTTTTCATGGATCTGACTTTCAAACCCATCTGCAACCAAAGTCTCTTCGCAATCTTTGGAACAATATGCGCTGTCTGCGTATATCCGGCGCTGCTCACCTTTGGCGCCAGTTG
>Ga0194044_10000509_pt1 | contig 19094 bp, 17 predicted proteins | sample JunL4417m_MetaG_FD_155460 | JGI IMG/M metagenome (GOLD analysis project Ga0194044, IMG submission 155460) | Anoxic zone freshwater microbial communities from boreal shield lake in IISD Experimental Lakes Area, Ontario, Canada - Jun2016-L442-17m | ecosystem: Environmental > Aquatic > Freshwater...
TAATGATTCCGCTCGTTGCCACCCAGCGCGAGCTGTTGTATTTACGTGAATCTCTTGAAGAAGAGATTGTAAAAACCTTTAAGGGCTCAGGGATAACCTCCGATATTCCGATTGGCACAATGATTGAAACTCCGCGCGCAGCAATTACTGCCGATCGCTTAGGCGTCTATGCCGATTTCATCTCATTTGGTACGAACGATCTAACGCAACTTACCTGGGCATTTAGCCGCGATGATGTTGAGTCAACGTTCTTACCTCGTTATTTGGATTTAGAACTTTTGCCCTTTAATCCATTTGAATCCTTAGATGAGGCTGGTGTCGGAATTTTGCTACGTACTGCCGTTGACCTTACGCGCGGCTTGCGCAGTGATTTCAAGTTAGGCATATGTGGAGAACACGGCGGGGATCCGCGCAGTATTCATTTCTTTAACTCTCTTGGTCTTGACTATGTTTCTTGTTCACCATTTCGGGTACCAATTGCGCGCCTTGAGTCGGGAAGAGCCTCAGTACTTAGCTAGTAGATATCCGACTTAGAACCCGCGCTCAATCAGATAGGAAGCACTTTTAGGCTGGAAGGTATTGACACTATTTATGTGTCCTAATACCCTAAAGTGATTCGAAGAAGTGAGGAGCTGAAGTGACGACCACATCTGATTCTCATGAGGCCGCTGGATTGCGATTAGTAAAACGTTTGAACGAGGAATCGCACGGCTTGCTTGATCCTCATCTACTCTCATTAGATATGGTAAACGAATGGCTTGGAAGACTCGGGCATTCTCTACCTGATGCTCGATTATTGCAGACACTCGTTTTGAGAAGCCCAGGAATCTTAGGTCTTAGAGCGATTTCGATAATTCTGCTTAACGAAAACGATGTCGCGACGAATTTTTCATCTCATGGTTACCCTGAAGCGGCAACGAAAATGTTGGATGTATATACAACTATGGAAGAGCGGCTTCCATCGGTTGATGCGATGCTGACAGGGCAACCAGTTATTCTGAAAAACCTTAAAGAAATTGAAGAGTACGGGGTTTATCTTCGAACTTGGGTCACATATGTCCCATGGCTAAAATCGCTCATAGCTTTTCCGCTTGTAAACGATGGCATGATTGTTGGCTCTGTTGTGTGGGGTTTCGATGAGAATCGGGAAGTCGAAAGCTGGGAATTGAAACTCTTTACTGCGCTATCAATGATTCTTCAATCCATGGTTCCAAATCACATTGAAGATCTTGAAATTGCCAAGAAGATTAATAAGGTTCAAGACGAGCCAGCTGCGCAAAGTGAAGCATCTACGATCCTGGAAACGAACTATCAAATGACTCCGCGGCAGGTAGAAATTGCGAGAATGATTGCCGATGGCGCATCCAACCGTGAGATTGCACAGGCCCTCTTTTTTAGCGAATCGATGGCAAGATACGAGACTGTAAAGATCTATGAGCGTTTGCGAGTGAAGAATAGAGCTCAGGCAGCGGGAATGATTCGCTCAATTCTTTAATTCAAGCCTCTCTCCTTAGTACTGCGCCACTTCGAGCTCCAGTGTGGTCTCCATTTCGTATGGCTAGTGCACCATTGACCATGACATGGGGTAACCCGTGAGGATATTGATGTGGGTTAGTGAAAGTCGAGAGATCACGTATTTCTGAAGGGTCGAAAACTACAAGGTCGGCTCGCTTGCCAACAGCAATCTCGCCTCGATCAGTCATCTGCAATTTCTGCGCAACTGCACTTGTGGACATTTGAACGGCCCGCTCAAGAGTAATTCCATGCGAGCCAACAAATGAATTCAAGAGACGGGGGTAACATCCATAAGAGCGGGGATGCGGACTTCCCGACCCAGTAATACCGAGGGGATCAAGGGACTGTCCATCAGATCCAATAAGTGCTTGAGGATGAGTAAAAATCGAGATGAGATCGGCCTCGCTTCGACCAAATGCGATGATTCCGACTGAATTTCCCATTTCTGCAAGCAGGTCGAGGGCGCTGTCATCTTCACTCTTTCCGGTTGCCTGCGCGATATCGGCGATGCTTTGACCAACAAGGTTTTCTCGCCCTGGGAGTACTGAGCTAATTTGTATCTCTCTCCAAGAAACAAGCGGGTCGACCCACTCCTTAAAGATTTTGTTTCGCACCTGTGTATCTAGCAGCCGATTTTTCATTACTTGATCGCCACCTTCTTGAGCCCATGCAGGAAGAAGTTGGCTTAGCGGGCAGTTACCTGCCAGGTAAGGGTAAACATCGACAGATATGTCGGCACCCTGAGAATTGGCTTTATCAATCTCATCGAGAGCTCGCGCAACTGCTCCCCAGTTTCTTTCGCCAACTGCAACCAAATGGGATATCTGCGTGCGTGCACCTGTCTCTAGCGCGATACTAATTACTTCTTGTACCGACTTCATAAGGTCGTCTCCATAATTGCGCATATGCCATGCAAAAATTGTATTTGTTTTAGCAACTACTTCAGCAAAACCATAGAGTTCATTGCGTGAGGCATATGAAATGGGTGAATAGTTCAACCCTGTAGAAAATCCATAGGCCCCTGAGTTCAGCCCCTCAAGTAAGAGATCTTTCATTTCATCTATTTGATAGCGCGTTGCATCCTCCTTACCGTAACCAACAACGGCGGTGTGAATAGGTATGTGCCCAACAAGGGTGGCAATGTTAACGCTTGTTTTTAACTTCTCCATGTACGAGAGGTAATCACCAACTGTATTCCAGTCCCAATTAATACTTGGGTCAAGGTCGATATATGCAACAGCTGCGCGAAGATTTTCAATATCAACGCCGGCCGGCAAAGGTGCCACGCCAAAGCCGCAGTTGCCAACTACCTCAGTTGTAACTCCTTGGCGGATTTTGCTCTGTGCTAAGGGATTGGAAATCAGGGTTAGATCTGAGTGAGTGTGAATATCGATAAATCCAGGTGCAACAACCATTCCAGCGACATCTATTACTTCGAGTGCGGGAGTATCATTCAGTGCTCCGATTTCGATTACTAAACCATCACGGATTGCGACATCGGCGTGATATCCGGGCCTGCCGCTCCCATCGACCACGAGTCCATTTTTAAAGATTGTCGCAACCTCTTGCTCAGTCAAGATAAGCCTCCAGAGTGAGCATTTCAAGGTTCATATTTTGACCTTCAAATTCCCCAACACCATTCACAATACGCGGAAAAGAAGAAAACTTAAGGCATTTGCGGGGATTTCAATTTTATTAGTCATTTTATAGTTTTCCTTAGATAAAGATTCCATTTTTGCTTCTTTATTGGCTGAAAAAAGAATTGACTCAAATGAGAGGTGGGTCTCTACTTGGGGTTACACCTAGCATGGCGCTCTTTTTAAAAGAGTGAATTCATTTAGGCGCTAACCCTACGAGAGAAAGAGAAGCCTATGAACGTTAACAGGTTGACAAGTAAGAAGACAATGGCAACGGGGGTTGCAATTGCACTTGCGTTCACCCTCGGTGTTAACTTCGCTCCATCCCAAGCGGCGAGTAAAAATCTAGTCTACGGTTCAGCAGCGGGCATCCCACAGCTCAACCCAATTATTCTGACATCTGCAACCGAAATGCCACTTACGACACTTCTTTGGGCAGGTCTCACCAGTCGAAACGAAAATGGTGGCCTAGATCCAGATCTTGCCACGCGATGGAACGCTAATGCTTCGGCAACTCAGTGGACCTTTACCTTAAAACAAGGTGCAAAGTTTTCCGATGGTAGCCCACTAGATAGCAAAGCTGTTAAGGCCGCTTTTGATTACACACTAAAGACTCCAGTGAGTCAGTGGAAAATCGAAATTGATATGATCGATACCATTAGGACAACAACGAATACGATTACATTCATCTTAAAAACTCCTAATGCAGTATTTTCGGAGGCAGTAGCCGATATTCGAATCATTAAGGCAAGCGAAGTTGATAGTTTCAATAAGAATCCATCTACATCTGGGCCATATAAAGTAGCTAAGTTCACTCCAAACGTTTCATTGAATTTAGTTCCAAACCCAAATTACTTCGGTACAAAGGCCGGACTGAGCGGAATTGATTTTACAAAGTTAGGTGACTCCACCGCAGCAGTTAATGCTCTGCGTGCTGGCAGCATCGATTTTCTAGATCATCTTACTTTCGCTGATGCAGCATCCGTTAAGAGCAATTCTGCTCTTCAACTTCTTCGGGCTAAGACTTCAAGTCAAACCGTGGTGTTGCATATGGATAATCAAAATGCACCAGGCAATAACATAAAGGTTCGCCAAGCGATGGCTTATGCAGTCAATCGTCAGAGCCTCTTAGATAACGCCTATTTTGGACAAGGAACGGTATCGGCGTATAACACTGTTGTTGCCGATGCAAGTCCTTGGCAATGCTCAGCCAAAGCCGGTCTTACTAAGTACAGCTATGACCCTGCTAAAGCTAAAAAATTATTCGCTGAAGCAGGAATCACAAAGTTGACCTGGTGGGGAGTTTCTGGAATTCTTCCAGAATTCACAACTATGGCCGAACTTATTCAGGCTGACTTGAAGAAAGCTGGAGTAGATCTCACTATCAAAAATAGTGAAGTTGGAGCCTGGGTTGCTGGGTTCTATCCTCCAGGAACAAAATATCCAGGACTTGTAGTTCCTAATATTTTCTCACTTCAACCAGATCCCGCTTACTCCATGTACTACATGAAGAGTGGCGGAAATGAGTCAAACTGGAATAACTCCCAGTACGACACACTCTTCGATAAAGCAATAACAATTCTAAAGCCCGCCGCTCGTAAAGCTGCATGGTGCGAAGGTCTGAAATTGGAAAACTCGCAAACACCAATCGTTGCGATGTTTAACATTTTCACCGTTCACGCCGCCAGTTCAAGCGTGAAGGGAATTTGGGTAGCACCTAACGGTATGGCACATCTCGAGGGTGCCTCGCTAGGAAACTAACCAAACATACGAGGGAATAAAAGTTGAGAGCAGCGAGGAAGTGGTGATGAGGAATTTCATTCTCAGACGTGCAGCATCTAGCGCAATTGTGCTGGTGCTTAGCGTCGTGACGGTATTTCTTAGCATCCGTATTCTGCCAGGCGATCCAGTCTTGTTGAAATATGGAGCCCAAACGGGCGCCACTCCCGCTGCTCTTGACGCTCTACGAGAGAGTGCTGGGTTAAATCACCCGATGCTAGTCCAGCTAATGATTTGGCTTGGAGGAGTTGTACGAGGAGATTTCGGAACATCTTTTATCTCTCAATTGCCTGTTAGTGAATTAGTTGGCCAGAGGATTCCAGCAACTTTGGAGTTAACGTTTTTTATAGTAATAATCGCTTCAATTCTCTCGGTTCTGCTCGTTCTAATTGCCATACGCAAGCCCGGTTCTGCCACTGATCGCTTTATTGGATATGTGACATCGATTGGTTTCTCGACTCCGAGTTTTATAATAGGAATTATACTTGTCTACATATTTGCCTTGAGATGGCACATATTGCCATCACAAGGATTTAAACCCATGGACCTCGGCGTTGTTCAAAATATGAAACTCATGATCTTGCCAGCGTTTACTGGTGCAATGGTCGTCAGCCCTTATCTAATTAAGTACCTTCGAACTTCAATTCTTGAAACCAGAGTCTCCTCTTATGTTAGAACTGCTAAAGGCAAAGGGTTATCAAGTTCTGCAGTGCTATTCCGCCATATTTTGCCGAACTCTATAGTCCCAACTTTGACGATGCTGGGCATGATTGTTGGATTCGCACTTGGGGGAGTATTCGTTATCGAATATATGTTTGCAGTCCCAGGCATTGGATCTCTTGCGATTGAAAGTGCTTCGGCGCGCGATTACAGCGTTCTCCAAGGGGTATCAGTTGTCGTCATCGCGTTCTTCATCATTACGACTTTTGTTTTTGACCTGGTCTGCGGATTTGTCGATCCACGGCAACGAGTTTTGCAAGTTAAGTCGCGATAAGATGACATTTGAAGCACTCAAGCAGATGAAACGAATGAAAGCTAATCTTCGTGGTTCGGCTTCGCTAATACTTCTTCTAGGAACGCTAGCAATATTTTTACTTGCAAATGTATTGTCGCCCTATGGACCAAACGAAATAGGGGTCGGAGACCACTTTGCGCCTCCCTCCGGAGCGCACCTGTTTGGTACCGATAACTTGGGAAGAGATCTACTCTCACGCATACTTTTCGGGGGGCGTATAACAGTACTTATTGCCCTCGGAGCTACTTCCATTGCCCTTATTCTTGGTAGTGCGTGGGGGATTTTGGCAGGTATTCGTGGCGGGTGGATTGATGAATTCTTGATGCGAACCGCTGATGCATTAATGGCCGTTCCCCTAATTTTATTCGCTCTATTTTGTATTTCAGCTTTAGGATCAAGCGTTGCCTCCCTAATCCTGGTTGCAGGAATTTTACTCTCGCCTTCAACTGCAAGGATGGCGCGAAGTGCAGTGAAAGCCGAACTGGCTTCACCATATGTGGTTTCGGCAGTGGCTTCAGGGTTTTCAAAAGTGCGTCTGGTATGGAACGAAGTGATGGTCAACATTGCTCCCCAATTACTTGTTCAAATAAGTATTAACGCCGCTTCAGCCGTCATGCTAGAAGCCACACTTAGTTTTGTGGGATTTGGGCTTCAACCACCCAATGCTTCCCTCGGGACTCTCATTCTTCAGGGATACGCACAGATTTATAACTCTATTTGGTTTGTCCTATTTCCTGTGATCACGGTAATGATGACAATATTAGTTTTTAATAACTATGGTGAGCAACTAAGGTTATCGCTAGATTCAAAGAGATCATCATCATGAGCGATGTACTGAGAGTAGAGAATCTAACCGTTACGGTCCCATCCTTTGAAGGCGCGGTGGCAGCCGTCAACGATATTTCATTCACCATTCCAACAGGCACCAAAGTGGCACTTGTTGGTGAATCAGGAAGCGGAAAGTCCTTAACTGCCTTCTCAATCATGCGACTGGTTGATCATCCAGTCAAGATACAAACTGGAAATATCTGGTTGGGAAATCGTGAAATATCCTCCTTGACGGATAAGGAGTTTAGAACAATTCGGGGCGCCGAGATTGCGATGATTTATCAAGATCCCATGTCGACGCTTAATCCCATTATGAGGGTTGGCCGACAAATTATTGAGTCAATTCAGCTCTATTCGAACGTCAGCACTAAGGCAGCAAAAATACGAGCACTTGAACTTTTGAATGACGTTGGCATTCTTGAACCTGAAAAAAGTCTTAACTCCTATCCATTTGAAATGTCCGGTGGGATGCTTCAAAGGTCGGTCATCGCAATGGCCCTGAGTGGAAGTCCAAAGCTTCTAATTGCCGACGAGGCAACAACGGCCCTTGACGTTACAACGCAAGCTCGAGTTCTTGATCTTATTGATAAATTAGCGGTAGAGAGAAATCTATCCGTTTTACTAATAACCCATGATCTAGGTGTAGCGGCTCAGTTTGCTGATGAGGTCATGGTGATGTATGACGGTCGAATAGTAGAAAAAGGCTCTGTACGTCAAATTTTCACCCGTCCTATGCATCCATACACGCGAGCTCTTTTAGACTCGCGTTGTGATGACACCGTTGATTACTCTCAACCGATCAAATCGATTCCAGGGCAACCTCCAAGACCCGCTCTTCGTGATGATAAATGTTCATTTGCATCTCGCTGCTCTTTTGTTCAAGAGAATTGTTTATCTAGTACCCCTACATTGATTAAATATGGTGATACATCGGCAGCTTGCTTTCATAGTGAAAAAATTATCAGTACGTCTGAGGTGTTTTAATTGAGTACTGTAAAAGCACCTTTGATATCTGCTGAAGATTTGACAAAGACATTTCGGGGTGGTGGTGGCCACGTGCGTGCCTTGGATGGCGTTACTTTTTCTGTTGAACAGGGCTCTACATTGGCACTCGTCGGAGAATCTGGAAGCGGAAAGACCACCGCAGCTCGTATGGTTCTTGGATTGGACACTCCTGATACAGGTTCTGTAGCTATCTTGGGGGAGAGGCTCGAAAATTTAAAGAGTGAGGAGTTAAGAGTTTTGAGAAGATCGATTCAAGTAGTGCAACAAGATCCATATAGCCAATTGAATCGTCGTCATTCAGTACAACGTATAATTGAAGGACCACTGATTGCTTTTGGCGAAACTGACGCGTCCGTACGAAAGTCAAAAGCCATCGAGCTTCTTGATGCCGTGGGTTTAGAACGAGCATATTTGAACCGTCGCCCCCACGAGCTCTCGGGAGGTCAATGTCAAAGAGTTGCCATAGCCCGCGCACTGATAATTGAGCCAAAGATTCTCGTATTAGATGAAGCGGTCTCCGCCCTAGACGTATCTATTCGGGCGCAAGTTTTGAATTTACTACGTTCGCTGCAAAGGGAGAGATCCTTAACTTACCTTTTTATTACTCACGATCTGGGTGTTGCCAAATATATGGCCGATGATATTGCCGTCATGTTTAGGGGAAAGATTATGGAGAAGGGAAGTCGGGAGGATATCTTCAAGAACTCCTCTCACCATTACACAAGGAATTTAATCTCTTCGGTCCCCCGAACTGAACCCCCAATCCAACGAAAGCAAATTTATGACATTCATGCCCTACCTGCCATCAACGAGAATGACGCCTGCTCTTATCGATCGCGATGCTCAGTTGGATTGCAACAAGTGAAATGTCAGACCGAGTCCGTGCCATTGACAAGCGGATCTGCCTCACATGCTTGGTTATGTCATTTTCCTCTGAAGAATGGGGCGAATTAACATGAATCAAGTAGTAGTAGTGACGGGCGCAGCTGCTGGAATAGGGTGCGCCATCGCCGAAACAATTGCTCCTTTTGCATCTGTAATTCTCATAGATATTGACGAAGCAGGTCTGAAGCAAACCGCAAGCCAAATTAACAAATCCGACGGTTCTGCTGAATTCGTCATGGGGGATGTTTCTATCCGTGCGACTCACAGAGAGGCCGTTGCCAAAGCTTTAGAGCTTGGAACTTTGACAGGTTGGGTTAACTGTGCAGGAATTAATCGGGGAGGCCAACTTCATAACTTTAAAGAGGATTCAACTGACCTTGAAAGAGTGATAAATGTAAATCAATTAGGGACTCTCTGGGGATGCACAGAAGCGATCACAACTTTTCTGGATGCAAAAACACAGGGTGCTATTGTAAATATCTCCTCTGTGCATGGGAAGCGAGCTTGGAGGGATAATGCAATATATGAAATGTCAAAAGCTGCCATAGAAGCGTTAACACGAAACATTGCCGTTGTTTATGGGCCATACGGAATTCGAGCTAACACGGTCTCACCCGGAGCTGTCTTAACGCCAGTCCTTGAACAGAGTTTTATTGACGCCCCAAATCCACAAAAACGAAGAGTGGGGTTGGAAACTATTACGCCATTAAAGAGGATTGCCCTTCCGCGCGAGATCGCTGATGTGGTCCTTTTTCTACTTTCAGAAAAGGCATCTTTCGTCAACGGCCAGGATATCTGTGTCGATGGTGGCTGGTCCGCTGCACTCGGCTCGGGGGATTTAGATATCGACTTAGCATCACGTTTCGGTCTTGATTCGAACACTGGACTTCGCAAATGAAAATCACAATAGATGCATCAAATTACAATAAGGAAAGGCTAATCAAATGAGTACATGGCGCGAATTGCAGGGCGTACTGCCCGTGCTTTCTACCCCGTTCAATGCTAAAGATGAAATCGATCGCGAGATATTGGAGCGTGAAATCGAATGGGTCTTAGGGCTTGGAGTCGATGGAGTTGCCACTGGAATGGTGTCCGAGATTTTGCGACTCTCACCCGTTGAAAGAATGCACTTGCATGAAATAGTTGCAGAGCGAACCAAGAAGCTTGGTGGAATTATTGTGCTGAGTGCAGGTGGAGATACGACACGTCAGGCCATTGAGTATGCAAAACATGCGCAAGACTGTCAGGCCGATGCCGTTATGGTGAATCCTCCATTATCTACAACTTTAAATGATGAGCAGACCCTCGGCCATTACTGCTCGATACTCGACGCAACTGAGATCCCTTTAATAGTTCAGGATGCCTCGGGCTATGTAGGTCGGCCACTTTCTATGGATGTTCAGGTTCAGCTTTTAAAGGAATACGGCAAACGCATCTATTTCAAGCCAGAAGCAGTTCCAATAGCCCCGCGATTATCATTATTCCTAGAGGCTACAGATGGAAAAGCGCGCGTATTAGAGGGATCGGGAGGCGGCGCGTTGGTCGATACTTTTCAACGTGGCATTGTAGGAACAATGCCTGGTGCCGATACAACCTGGATTTTAGTGACGCTTTGGCGGGCACTAAAAGCTAATGACTGGGACTCTATAAACATGATTAGCGGCCCACTGGCGAGTTTGTTGGATTTGGAGCACTCACTTGATGCATACCTAGCGGTGGAAAAGTATTTACTGGTGAAGCAGAGCATATTTACAAATGAGTTCGTGAGAGAGCCAGTCGGATATCGATTGGATTCTCAAACGAGAAAAGAAGTTGATCGGATCTATGAACTTCTGTATTTGAGAGTATTTAAAAAACCATCACCTACTGAGAGAAAGAATGGCAAATCATGACCATAGTAATTGACGTTCCAGTATTAGTTAGAGCCAATGAGAAGATGGTAATGACGAAGGTAGAAGTAGAAAACCCACGTCCTGGTGAAGTACGCGTTAAAATGTATGCATCAGGTGTTTGCCATTCCTGTCTGCATGCATACGATGGTTCTCACGCCATCCCAATGCCAATAATCCTTGGGGATGAAGGATCTGGTGTTGTTGAATCTGTAGGTTCGGGGGTTACAACACTGAGTCCAGGGGACCATGTCATTATTTCTTGGTTACTCAATTGCGGCGTATGCATCGCCTGCCGCGGTGGCAAACCAGGACACTGCCGAGCAGGTTCACCACTAGGTGGACTTCTCGATGGCAGCTCGAGGTTTAAAGATGCTGGCACTGGTCAACCGATTCTTCACTATGGTCCTGCAACGTATGCGCCATATTTAGTAGTGCCAGAGAGTTCTGCAATTAAAATTAGTAAGGACATGCCTCTAGACATGGCAGCACTTATTGGGTGTTCGGTCACAACGGGTTTCGGCGCTGTCACAAACACAGCTGGCACAAGACCGGGAGAGTCAATTGCCATTGTTGGTTGCGGCGGTGTTGGCTTAAATTCAGTTCAGGGTGCCCGTGTTGCAGGTGCCTATCCAATCATCGCGATTGACACATCTGATGCAGCCTTAGAAATGGCAAAAACATTCGGGGCAACACATACAGTAAATCCAATGAAGGAAGATGTTTTAGAGGCAACCCGGAAAATCTGTCCTAATGGCTTGCAATACACCGTGGCTGCCGTTGGAAGCACAAAAGCAATGCTTAACGCACTCAACATACTCGGTTCAAATGGTGCAATGATTATTGTAGGAGCTCCGCCAAGCGGTGCCGTGTTGGAAATTGATCCAAGATTTATTCTCGCGGGTGAGAAGATGATGAAGGGCAGCGTCTATGGTTCATCTAACCCCCACGTTGAATTTCCTAGACTTATTGAATTATATTTGGCTGGCAAACTAGACTTGGACTCTCTACTTACTGGTCATTATGGACTAGATGAGGCTGACAAAGCCTTTGAAGTTCTAGCCCAAGGAGCCCCAGGCCGCGGACTGATTACATTCGATCAATGAGAGTTTCACGAGAGTTTCGGGCCCTAACCGTTCCACGTTTTCATTTTTTACCTTACCATGGAAGGAATTTGGTGAATTGAAATGATTGTTGACGTTCATACGCACTCTCCGACACACGTTCATACTGTCCCTGAGAGTGAAAAGAAGTCATATTCGGGTTGGCATTCTGGAGATCCAGTTAATACAACCAATAGTTATTCCGACTATCAAAAAGGCATGGCTGCAGCTGATGTGTCTATCGTCTTTAATATTCATGTTCCAGATACAGAGCGCTTAGTTGGAACCCCTGGTGATGCTACGCGAATCAATGAGGACACAGCCGACTTCGTTGCATCGGATTCTAATCGCATTGGTTTCATGTCTATTGATCCAATGAGGTATGACTGGATGGAAGAGATGGACAAATCCATAGCACTGGGACTAGTAGGAATAAAGCTGGGTGCTAATTATCAGCGCTTTGATCCATTAAGCCGTGAGGCACTCGCTCTTTATGCACGCGCCGAAAAATTATCACTTCCTATTCTCTTTCACACCGGTGCCTCGCCAGTTCGTGAAGCTCCATTGGCCTATGCCCATCCGCTCGTTACTGATGAAGTAGCGATTCGTTTTCCAGATCTTAAGATAGTAATGGCTCACGTTGGCCATCCTTGGGTTCGAGACACTATCGTCACTATTCGCAAGCATCCAAATGTCTATGCCGATGTCTCTGCAATTTATACTCGCCCGTGGATGATTTACGAAGCGATGCTTATGGCAACCGAATGGGGCGTCATGCACAAGTTTTTATTTGGCTCTGACTTCCCGGTTACCACCCCCAAATATGCCATGGAACGCTTGCGGGCAGTAAATGAGATAGTAGAAGGAACAAACTTCCCGAAAATCTCACTGGAGCAGATAGAAAAGATTATTCATGCCGACGCATTGGGAATTCTGAACCTTGAAGACCCACGAAAGGGAAAATAGGAAATTTTCTCTAGTAGTATGGAATTCATAAAGCGCAGTCATTAACCCAGGAGGAAATAATGGCAAGTGATCTAAATAATTTTGACAATCAAGTTGTTCTAGTTGTTGGTGCCGCCAGCGGAATAGGCCGAGCAGCTGCGCTATTGATTGCCTCCCGTGGGGGCACCATCGTTATCGCTGACTTCGATAAGACGGGTTTAGCTTCACTTCAAAAAGAGTTGGGGCTCTCAGATAATAAGGTCGAGAGCGTTAACTTGGGTGATCAATCGAGCGTTCAGGCGCTCGTCACTTCAGTGATTTCTAACCATGCTCAGATTGATGCAGTTATAAACACTGCCGGAGTCGTTGGTCCAACATTTACAAAGCTTGAGGACGTTGAGTGGGCCGCTTTTGAACGGACCGTAACAATCAATCTATTTGGAACGGTCTGGTTAACTCAAGCAGTTCTTCCGCATATGAAATCCAGGAAGTATGGACGAATCGCACATGTGGCATCAATAGCCGGCAAGGAAGGAAACCCCGGAATGCATGCCTACAACACTTCTAAGTCCGGCATGATTGGTTTCATTAAAGGTGTTGCCAAAGAAGTGGCCACCGAGGGAATCACGATTAATGCACTAGCCCCTGGAGTCATAAGGACTCCTATGAATGCCGACACGAGTGACGAGACGCTTAAGTACATGCTTGCGAAAATTCCTATGGGACGGATTGGCGAGCCCGAGGAGACAGCTGAAATGTTGGCCTTTATGGTATCGAAGGCTTGCTCATTCACGACTGGCTTTACATTTGATGCATCAGGTGGAAGAGCAACTTACTGATCACATTGGATCGGATACTTCCGAAATTCACTGCTCCAATTTGGAAATGAGTTGCAGCAAATTTTGATGCAAAATCTTGGTTGTATCAATCAGGCTTAAAAATTCTAATTTGGAAAAATGCTCGAAAGTTTGGGTAAATGTCACAGTTGCAAGTGCTGGGCTAAAGTCTGAGCCCCAGATTAAACGAGTTCGATTGAAGTTATTGACTATGTACTGTAGATAGTTTGTAAGGGATGGATACGGGTAAATTGGATCAGCTTGCTCTAGTGCGTAAAAACCACTCAACTTAAGATATACATCCGTATAACTATGAAGTTTGCCGATCGTGTTTAGTTCAAGTGCACTGTCATCATGTGTTAGATGGTTTGCGTCAACATTTGGTAATCCGAGGTGAGAAATGAGGAGTATCAAGTCAGGGTTATTACTCATCACGTCAAGCCAGAGGTTCCAACAGTGGGCTTTTGAATTAACGCTGACCATCCATTTATGATCTACGAGCCATGCCCAAACGGACTCATCAACGGCACGTAGGTCTGCCACCTCTTGGTCTGAAAATATATAAAGGGTGATGCCTTCAAAACCTAATGAGAGAAAATTTTCTAACTCTGATACTTGTAGATCCTCCGGCTTAAAAAATGCTAGCGGGTGAATCCATGGCCTAGTCTGCGCCAGGGATGCGATGTAAGCGTTATTTCCTATAGCCCAACTTTCGCCTTCGTAGCCAACAACTAAAGCACATTCTATTGAATGCTGTTTTATCAGATCCTCGTAAAGAGAGATTTCGCTCTCTCCAGAATCCTTGTAACCATTTTCAAAAAGGTGAATATGCCCGTCAGCTAGCATGAGCAAGCAGAGCTCTCTTTAAGACTTCGAGGAAAACAGCGATATCTGATTGATTATTATATCCATGAATTGCAACCCGTAGACGGCCGGCATGGGACATTGCGTGCACGCCTTCGGCATGTAAATATCTATTTATCTCATCAAAGCGCGGGTGTTTAAATGCCATAATTCCAGAAGGGCGTTCAGGTGAAATAGGCCCCAGCATTTCCACACCTAATTCAGCAAGACCATCAAGACACATAGTTACAAGGTCTTTCGCATGATTGTCAATCGCTCCTACACCGATACTGTCAATATAAGTCAAGCCAGCATTCATCGCATAGATAGCTGCATAATTTGGCATGCCAACCATGAAACTTGCAGCGCCCTTTTTGGTTATTAGTTTCTCAAAGCGTGATTCATCAAATGCATTTTCGAGATTGAACCAACCTCCAGCTGGTACATTCCATTCATCTGCCCTTTCAGGAGATACTCCGACGAGACCTCCTCCATGTGAGGCCAGTATCCACTTATGTGTGGCGCTAACTATTAGGTCTGCCTTTTTGACATCAAGCGGAATTCTTCCAAGTGCCTGAGTCACGTCAACTGCCAACATTGCCCCGGATTTACGTCGAACTACTTCAGAAACTTCATCTACATCTAAGCGAAATCCGTTGTAAAAGCTAACTAAGGAAATGTTAACTAATCGTGTTTTTGGAGTCAGTAGCTTTTCCAAGTCTTTTAGCTCAAGCACACCGTTCTTGCTCCTCCAAATTTTTACTACAGCCTTTGAAGACTCTGTCATCCAAGGAGTCAGACCAGATGGGAAATCGAGATCATTGACGACAACTTCATCGCCATCTTTTAGGCGAAGTGCCATATAGGCTAAGTTGTAAGCCTCTGATGCAGAAGAGCAAATACCAATATCATCGCTATTCAAGTGGAAAAATTGTGCAGTTATTGATCTTGTCTGATTCCACTGCTCTTGGTGAAGAAGCCGGCCATCCATGCCCATTATCTTGTCTTGAGCGTATTGATTGATAGCTGAAATTACACCCACTGGCGGAATACCCTCTGCTGCAGTGTTGAGATAAACGCGATTTTTAAGTGAAGGGAAATCCTTTAGGCGGCTATCAGGATTCAACATTATTTAGCTCCTTCGTCTTGTGTAAGTGAAATAAAATTACCAATCCAGCCTTGAATCTGGCAGGCATCTTGATATCTAGCTCCAACTGGAACGCTCTCAACGCCTCTGATCAAAAGTAAGAAATGCTCCAACTCGTTTCTCAGTGCATCATCAAAGAAGTTGGTGGCGCCAACACGCTTGGGTGGATCGACCTTAACTTGCCGGACCTCGCCCTTTGAGGCGATTTGGATGACACCGCTTTCGTATAAAAGACGCATATGCCATGACTCGCCTGCAACAGTGAGCTCATCAATATTTCCACCGCCGGGAATATCATCCGGAATCAAATAGTTCGCCACCAATGAAGCGCAAGTATTATCGGACCACCCAATCTGGGCCTGAGCTAGGTCTACGCCACCTTGGTCATGTTTGCGTTGTTGGGCTGAAAATGTTTTTGGTTCCTGCGCCTCAACTAAACTATGAACTGTATAGAGATCATGCACCATGATGAATGCAAATGGAGATTCACCTGGATAGCGAGTGCGGTGATCAGCTGATCGCTGACGCGAGGCGTTAATAACCGTGATTTTTCCGAGTTTAGTGGCCTCACTCTTTAATGTCTGGAACTCCTTGTTCCAGAGAAGAATATGACCCATCATTAAATTCGAGGAATCGGACTTAACTAAGGCCCGTAACTTTTCAGCCTCAATCAGTGTAGATGCGATTGGTTTCTCTAGGAGAACTAAATAGCCTCTCTCCAAAAGTTGCCGAGTAATTTCAATATGCGTACTCGTGCTTGAGGTTACGATCCAACCATCGACCTTCACATGCTCTAAAGCACTCTCAACGTCATCAAATAAGGCTACATCTTGACCGCTAAAAAAGGCTTGTGCCTTTGTGCGGTTTAGTACCCCTGGTTCTATTACTCCTGCGACCACTGCATTTTCCATATAGCTAATCTGTTCGGCATGCATTGTTCCCATGCCGCCGAAGCCAATTATCCCTAACCTTAATGCGCGCTCGTTCATGTGAAGTTGTATCTCATGATTTGTTTGTATACCGACACGGATTTTTCCAACTCCGCAATCTCAAGCCATTCATCTTTGGTATGAGCTTGATTGATACTTCCGGGGCCAAGTACGATTGCGGGGATTCCAGCGATCGAGTAAGTAGAAGCATCTGTTCCATATCCAGCACCAGATTGTTCACCCGAAAACCCCAAGTCAATCAGGATTTCGGATATTTGTGTGGCAAACTCACGATTAACGGTTGGGTCGAGTTGATAATCGATAAATGGTGCCGATGTTCCGATAAGTATTGTTGGGTCTTGTAGCGCAATAGAGTCAAGAACTGCCTTTATTTCTCTTAGTACCTGCTCACTATCTTCGCCTGGCAAGGTACGCCGATCAATTTCAATTTCACAGAAATCCGGAATAATATTTACGGATGAGCCTCCAGAGATTGTGTTAATTGAGCAAGCAGCTTGGCCAGTCAAAGGGTGGGTCAAAGTGAGTTTCGAGCAGTATTCTCTTTCAAATTCGAGAACCAATTTAGCCATTGCAGAAATGGCACTTTGGCCGATTGAAGGATTAGATGAATGTGCAGCGATCCCCTGTGTGTTTATTTTCCATCGGATAACGCCATTATGGGCCACCACTGGCTGACATAGCGTCGGCTCTCCGACGATTACTCCGGTTGGTGTCCAATCAAGATGCACTAGTTGCGCTTGGACAAATGCTGTAGCGCCAGTTTTAGTCGCCTCTTCATCGGTTACAAATAAGACTGCAATGTTATTGGGGCATGAGGAGAGCTCCATATATTCTTTAAGGGCCCATAACATTCCAGCTCCGCTACCTTTTGTGTCGCACGCTCCTCTGCCATAAATTAGCCCATCTTTTATTAGACCATGGAAGGGATTTACGGTCATACCATCGACGCTGACTGTGTCGGCATGTGATTCAAAAACTAGCCATTGCGCTGTTTTTGAAACCTCGTACGTTATAAGCAAGTTGTAACTATCAATATGGGCATTGTGAGCGATAGGCAAACGACTTATCGCAAGCCCCCATTTTTTAGCAATTTCTTCGAGGAACTCCATCATTGTCCGCTCGGGAAAATCTAGGCCAGATGTGTATTCGTTCACCGTGTCAAATGAAATCATCTTTGCGAGTAAATCTAAGACGTCGTTAGGTTCAGCTGTCACTAGATGACCACCCATTTACTATAACTCGCACAGTCCATCTCAAATTCAATCTCCTTTACAGGAGGAGTTGTGAGCCACGTTGAGTATCCATGCCTAGAGACAGAAGGCAGTTTCTTTTCGATCATCTCATTCAGATTTGAAACTACATGAGCCGTATAAACATTTACGGTAGTCGGGTTTTCAACGCCTAAAGCGTGAAGTCTTTCAAGCATGATGTCTAGTACGCAGTCAACCTTTAACGACAATCCTTTTTGACTCAGATCGCCGCGAGCTACAATGTTTTCTGGCCCTAAGTCGCCATCGACCTCACCAGCTCCAGCGACAACAAAATCACTTGCGCCGTGCCCCTGGGTAGGGCTAACTATAAATGCAACTGCAATCGATGGAGCAGATGGCTGTTGGTGAATTGGAATTACATTTGTGCGCGAAATTGGATTGACTCCATCGATGATCAAACCGCGTTTGATCAGTGATTGACGGTACTCATCGTTGAACTCCGCAAATCCCTCGAAGCTAAATGCACCAGGTGATCTAAGTTGCAATCCTGCTAAGGCAGCAGGAGCAAGTCCTCGTTTAGTAAGCTCTGCGTCAATCCTCTCAAAGGCGATTGAAAGTGTTGGGCAATCGAGTAAACGCAGAGCAGTGATTTCAAATCCTTCTGATGCTGCAAAGCCGGCAGAGTATGCAGTTATCGCAGGTAAAAATCTATAATTGCCGCTCGGATGCAAAACTGCGCTAGGTCTCACGTTCTCTCCTCATTACTTACCCTGCCTAGTTTGACTGCCAAAACTACCCCAAACTGGTCCTTCTTACGCTCAGAGTTCGGATTAGAGTTAGGTGCAAATCAGCCTATGCTACTGACTCTTTCGTGTCAAGGAATCACGTGTAGTTAAGGGGGATGGGCTATTTTGCAACAACGGCTGCGATGGCAGAGACAATAGCTTTTGATACGAGGCTAATTTCCTCATCTTTAATCATATGAGGGTTAAGTGCGATGCCAACACCCTCTTGCGGCAAGAGCGCAATACTCGGATCTTGATTCCATAGGTAATCAATAATCTCATCACGAATAGCATTGTCAGCAAAGGGTAGAAATAGAATTGCACGTGGAATGGGTTGGCCGGAGTGGGAGGTGGAGGTTTTTTGTAGTTCTACTCCTAAGTGTTTTAACTCATCAAGTTCTACTAGCCATCGATCCACCACCGAATGCCACTTGCGTGCATCACTGAGTTCATCAGAGGATAAAATCTCTTCTACCGCCTTGAGTAACCCGGCAATCTCTTCTTTCCCAACCTTGGCTGGTCGACCAATGCTGTGTTCTGGTCCACTGTTTACTCGACAAGCCCTTATTAACTCCTTCTTACCAACTATTAGGCCGCTCGACCCAGGCCCCTTTAATCCCTTTCCTCCGCTGAAAATTGCAAGATCAGCGCCTTTGTCGCGCGTGAAGTACCAAAGATTTGATACCGGTGGTACCTGGTCTGCTGCATCAACAATAAAAGG
>Ga0194044_10000510_pt1 | contig 19086 bp, 20 predicted proteins | sample JunL4417m_MetaG_FD_155460 | JGI IMG/M metagenome (GOLD analysis project Ga0194044, IMG submission 155460) | Anoxic zone freshwater microbial communities from boreal shield lake in IISD Experimental Lakes Area, Ontario, Canada - Jun2016-L442-17m | ecosystem: Environmental > Aquatic > Freshwater...
GTGTTAGTATATTCTGACATTGCGAAGAGCAGTGAAAACAATAGAGGTGCGATGAAATGTTTTGGAAACTTTCTTTCCTAACTTTGCTCCTAGCAGCGCTAGGGTGCATGTTTTCCGGTTGCGGCGGTGGCAGCTCGAGTGATTCGAGCGTGGCTGATACTTCTGCTACCATGGTTTTCAACGTCAGATCGACATCTGGCAGGTTACTGTCAGCTGCACCAAAGCTCAAGCTGATTCTTCATTACGGTCCAAATCGTAGTGTTCTAGCAATTAGGCCAATAATTGCTTCGGCAAATGGGATAGATGGCAGTGCGACAATTGTTCTGTCAGGTGCTGCTACGTATCCACACGTAACATCTACTGACGTATACTGGCTTCGATATTTCATCGATGAGAATAATGATAATCAATATCAGGATTCAGAGCCGATGGAGTTTGTTGCAGAGTATGGTGGCAGCACTAGGGTGCTTTACTATGATCCTGCAACTTCAATTCATCCAGGCTGGAATGTTTATTGGTGGCCGCAGGACAATGCTTATGAACGACCAGCGAATGGTCTTATTGTAAATTCAAGAATTTCGATTTTCTAAAAAAATACGGCAGTGAGCTCAAAAAGCTCACTGTTTTTTATGCTTTGAAGCCGATTGAGTTCTTTGGCCCGTCCGCTTCTTTGATTGTGCCAAATGCTTTTTCGTAGGCTCTGATGTTCTCTTCTATCGCCTTTCCTATTCTTTTCATGTGTCCAGGACTCGTAATTACTCGTGAGACGAGAGTGCCTTGTGGCGGGAATATGTTTAAGAAATCGAGCACAAACTCCTCTGCTGTGTGCTGCACCACTAGATTGTTTGAGTAGCTCCCCTTTGCTGTTTGGTCATCTGCCTTGATGTTGATTTGTTGTTCTGTCATTTTGCCTCCATGCATTTACTTGCTAGATTATAACTATAAATTATCATAGTAAAAAAGTAAAAGGCAGCCTACAAATGTTGGCTGCCTTCGGTTCATTTTGGAGTGAAGATGATGATGTTCTCAGCAATTTCTGAGACATCCCAAGCATACTGGACGACTAGATTCAGAGCTTCTTCTTCGGGAATTTCCGCAGCATTAGCGATAGCAAGAAGCATTAAACGATATCTTTCGCTTACTTTGACCAAGTAGCAGTCGCTGTCTATGATATCATAACCGGTCTCAACGAAATGGTGGGGGTTTTCGATGCTCGAGTACGAACTCTCAATCATCTCTGCGAGTGTTCTCACAAGAGCTTCCTCATTCTCTGCTAGAGTGCTAAGCATGATGTGAGCTTCTTCGTTGAGGAGAAATTCATTCAGCGCTAGCTCTAGGCTTGGCGACTCTTCTGGCGAATCGTTATTTTCTGGGTAGTAAACTATTTCCAGAAAGTATGAAATTGCTTCACGCACCAGGGCAGTCTCCAGGCCACTCGGCAGACCATATCGTTTGATCGACCATCTGGCAATGCGTTCTGCATAGTGTGCAGGAAGACTCAGATAGCCTGGTGATTCCCATCTAACGTCAAGTGTGTCTGGATCACAGACAGGAATTTGTGGTATCGAAATTGCCGGGACATGTTCACCATTTTGTATTAGATTGAACGCGATGATGGCATCCACAATCAGAATTCGTACATCACAGCCTAGTCTTTGTGCGATTAGACCGAGATCATACATATCTTCAAAATTGGTGAGGTCGACAGTTACTGGAACAACGACAAAAGGCTCCTTCATAAAGGTCCTCCTTTTCGGCGCTAAGCCGTATAGAAGTTATATCAAAGATATGGGATTAATCAAGCTGGAGAGCTAGAGTGACTCTAGAAATATTCTTGTTTCGGTAAGCTTTTTTACAATTTTAGCCTCATCTGTAGGATCTGGAAACGCGCGTGGTGAGAGTTCGATACAGCGGTTTGCTTTTGGGTGAGCTTTTATAATTTCTTCGAAAAATTTCTTATTTTGCAAAATGTCCATATGGCAGTGTGCATCATAGTTTGAAAGATGAAATTGCTGGATATTCTTTATCTGCAAGATAGTGCCGAGAGTTTTGCCATCAAAATCGCGAAGTTCGTGAGCGGTATCGAAACAAAACCCAGGAAATTTATTAAATTCTTCAGCACCATTTACAATAGATTTCTTGCCCATATTTTCAGTAATAAATGGAATCGGCTGGTCTGACATTTCTTCTAAGTATATCTTTTTGAACCAAGACTTATATTCTGCTTGAACATCTTTGTTGCGAGGTATATGGAAAATGATGTGCTTCACCTTCAGCTCTTTTGCGAGCTTTTTTACTACTGGATAGTACTCTGCAGCGTCCGATTCGAAATCTATCGGAGTATGAAGAGATGTGATCTTTAGGCCAAATTCTTTCTGGAGCTTCTTCAGATAGATAGAATCATAAGTGTCTGCATAAGCGTTATCGTCATAGCTACGCATCATGAGCTCGAGATCCCTGAACCCCGCACGTGCAGCAATTTGAAAGATTCGGTGTAAGCCCATGTGATATAGAGAACCTGTTGAAAATGAAACTGACATTTTATCCTTTGTATTTCAAATAATTAAAACCTTCATTTGGCCGAAAATTTACTTTTGCATAGAAATCAAAAAGCTCTTTGACACAAGTGAGACCGATAAACATACAGCCCATTTTTTCACACTCCTCGGCTGCAGTTTTCAGAATTTCACTTCCAAACCCTTGGCCACGAAGATCTGGGTGAACAATAAAGTCGATAATGTGAGCGTGTTTTGTTAGATCGGTAAGAATCCTGCAGGCGCCAAACACTTTTTTATCTTCGTCGAATAGTACACAAGCAAGCAGCGTGTTGTCAATCGCATGTCCAATATATACTCTATCTGAGCCATAAACTTGATCATAGAAATCAAGAATATTCTCTTTATACTTTACGATTTCTTCTCGGTCTAGCATTTTCACGTTCATGGTATTCTCCTATTATTTTATTGTCCCGCCTATAAAATTTTGTTCAAAAACAAGTTCGTTGTTATGAAATATTTTCTCATTGCCAATAAAGTCAGTTATATCCCCTTTTATGTTTGAAAGATAGTGCCAGCTATCATGTTTGTAGCTGTTTGGGCCACGATATGGCTTATCTTTGTCCATTTCAAGCAATGCTTCTTTCAGAAAAGTAAAAGTCTCGTGGACAAAATCATCATACTCCTTATGATATTTTTCTTTCATACCGCCAGAGTAAGCCATCGCCCAAACTGGTTCATTTTTATAATAAACCACCTCTTGCCCAGGTGCATAGTAATGTCCAGAATAAGAATCGCGAAAGTACCAATCAGGCTTGCCATATTCGAGTTCGTGAAAGCCAGATCTCTGTGGCAAAATATTCTGGTCATCTCCAGCGTAGCCGTGAGCATTTGCCTCGTATAGAAATTTCTTTAGTTCGTTCAAACTTAGTTCCATAAAATCCTTATTTAATCTCGTATCATTATAGCAGTAATATAAATAAAAAAACTCCCCCAATGTCACTTTGGAGGAATCGCGGGGTCAACTCTTATTTCGGAGTTGTTAACGGTTACCGTTAGATTAAGATCAGGAATCCACGCTGTTAGGACGCCAGATTGGAAGACTGCTAGATCAAGTGATGCTCGAGTTGGAGTGATCAGGACTTTTCTTCTCGGATCGTGTCCGCTAACTACACATTTCCTGATACCTTTTGGCAGAGATAAGGTGCGCTGTCTTAGCTGAAGTGGTGTTTCAGAGTTTGAGCGTTTCCAGTCCTCTAGCTCCTGTTTTTGCTGTTTCCAGTTGACATACTCCAGTACCGTCGCATGTATGAGAATATAATTTTCATTTTCCCAATAAAGAGGCAGGGTGCTCACGAAGTTGATTTCTTCCGCTGACATTGCATTTCGGATATCTGAAGCCGCCTTTGCTTCATCGCCTTCTTCGTAATCATATCGGCATAAGCCGAAGCTCTCAAGCGTCTCTTCTTCGTATGCATCGAACCAAATTTTTGCCCAGGAGCTTGCGTTAAGAGCACGCTCTAGCGCATATTCATGATTGCCGCAGATAAATATGTGACCAGCGCGCTGCAGCTCCATGCATAGGTTCAGAAGTTCGCGAATCTTAGGTCCGCGATCGACATAGTCGCCGAGAAAAGCTAATTTACGATTTTCGTTTATGTAGCCTTCTAGCGTCAGATAGTCTATCAAATCTTCAACTTGCCGAAGACACCCATGGGTGTCTGGCACGATTATCAAATTCATTTTTTTACCCCCTATATGCTTGATAGGATGGACTGTAACACAAAATAGCCTGTTTGTCTATCGCTACAGTCATTGGTTTAGTACTCTAGGCTTCGCTTTCCTTGCAGATATTATGATAATCGCAGTATTGGCACTGACGCTGTACTGGCTTGGCTGTGAGGTCCTGAGCTCGTATTCCTTCAGCGGCGCTGAGTATCATTTCTTTTGTTTTTTCGAGATCTTTTTCTTTGTAAACTATTTCCCCTTTTAGTCCAGATTCGATAAATACCAAAGTCGTTTTCGGTATGACACCGTACTTCTCGTACCAAGCGAGGGCGTATATTTGCATTTGTGTTGAACTTTTTATCTTTGCATCTGCTTTTTTTTGATCTTTTACATCTGAGGTCTTGAAGTCTCTGATCTCGGCAGTCTCCCCTTCTCCGCAGACTAGATCGTACCGTCCGTTTACCTTGATTTTGTTCTCAGAAAATTCGAAAACCTCTTCGATTTTGGTCGGAATTGTTGGCTCAAGCTGATCTTCGCGATAAAATCTCGTCAGCGTCATAATCCCCTGTTTATAGCGCTCTTGTTCTTGCTCTCGTGAGAGGAAACCATTATTCTTGAAGGCTGTTTTATAGTCAGCGATTAGCTGCTCGAGAGTCGGGACGATACCACTTAGTTTTCGATTGAAAAAGTGGTCTAGGGCTGCATGGATTGCTGTCCCATACATCATGCTCTGATTTCTTAGAAGTGGAATCTTGATAACATGAGAATAATAAAATTTCTTTGGACAGCTGTCATAATCTTCTACATGCTGACGAGATAATTTCAGAATTTCGCCAGCAAATTTATTTGGAAGCTTCGCTAGAGGCATTTCGATCTTGGCAAATCTTTTGATCTTCTCTATTGGCTCTAGCTTGTTCTTTCTTTTAGAAGTATCGACTTCATCAAGAAGGTCGTAAACGAATTTTGAGATCTTTTTGCTCCTTTTTCCACCGTAATCCTCAGCTGCGGTGACAAAGAGACGGTCCTTGGCCCGAGTGACTGCAACATAGAAAAGACGTCGTTCTTCTTGCGTGTGAAAATCTCCCTCAGGTAATCGTTCGCGAATGAGCTCTTCTGGGATTGGTAGCGCTTCTTTGCGATTGCTGCCAGGGAATCTGTCTGCAACACAGTTCACAACGAACACAACGGGCCATTCTAGCCCTTTTGAGGCGTGAGCGGTCAGAATGTTAATCGCATCGAGGTCCTTGTCTATATCGGAGATAGAGGGGCCATCCCCTATTTCCAAGATTAGCTCCAAACTTTGTAAGAATCCAAGCACACTAGTATCGTTGCTTGTGTGATTAAACTGGGCAATTCGATCAAAAAACTTAGCGATATTATACACTTTGATTTGATTTTCGACATTTGTACCATCAGTTAGAGTTGCTAAGTAGCCTTTTTCTGTGAGGAAATCATACAATACCTCGCCACAAGGGTCATTTTTTCTCTCGGTATATTTCTTGATATCTTTCACTAGCTCATTTATCTTGCGCAGATCTTCTGCATTATCTATCGGATTCATCGGCTTGTCATCGAAATCGAAAACAGTTTGTTTGCTATAAGAAAGTAGCTCGATCATAGTGCGATTGTATCGCTTAGCTTTCGTGTAGTATTCGGTCAGTGCATCATGAGAGATGTTGTAAATTTCGCTAGTAGCGACCTGATAGAAGGATAGTGTGTCATCGGTATATGCAAGACATTTCAAGAAAGCCACAAGCATCTTCACTTCAGAGAGAGAAAAGAGTCCAGAAACGCCAGAAAAAGCAAAAGGTATTCCTGCTACATTTAGTGATTGCATGAAGGCTTCGGCGTGATTGTTTGCACGTACTAGAATCGCAAAGTCCTTGTATGATAGGTTCATATCTGATTTAAGCTTTTTGATTGTCTCTACGACCTGATCAGCTTCACAAGATGAGCTGTCACAGAATATTAGCTCTGGTTTCGGCCCTGATTTTGGTGAGATTAGGCGTTTATCTATCGAATTCTTTACTTCGAGTCGATCCGGATTGTTGTTCTGTATGAGCTTGTATGAAGCATCTAGGATTTCCTGAGTTGACCGATAATTATTATTTAGTACAATTTGCTTTGCGCTTTCATATGTTTCCATGAACTGCATAATGTTGGAGATCGACGCTCCGCGGAATCTGTAGATAGACTGATCGTCATCGCCAACAACGGTAATATTCTTATATTGGCTAGCAAGTAGCTTTACTATCTCGTTTTGAGCAAAGTTCGTATCTTGAAATTCGTCTACCATAATAAATTTGAAACGGTTTTGACACTCATTTAGAACTCTTTTGTTCTCGCTAAGGAGCTTATGAGCTAAGAATATCTGATCATTAAAATCCATATTGCCAGATTCGATCATCAGTGTCTGATAAACTTCATAAGTACGAGCGAGCTCAAGTGTTTGTTCGGCTGAGATGATTTCGTCCTCACTTTTTGCTTCGCTGAGCTTCTTTGTGGCAAATTCGAGGTAATTTTTCGGACTTATAAGTTCGTCTTTTAGCCGTGAGAAGTGTGAGAGCATCGCACCAATGTGTGTCAGCGGATTTGCAATCGGTCGGTAATGCTTGAGCTCAAAGGCATAAATGTTCTGTCTGAAAAAGATCGCCTGCTCGGTAGCACTAAGGACAGTGAAGTTTGCAGGAAGTCCGAGCTCAAGTGAGAAGTCACGAAGAAGTCGGTCGCCAAAAGCGTTAAAGGTAGAAATCCACATATCGCCGCAGCCACCAGGCACTATCGAATCGATCCTTTCCTCCATCTCCCCTGCGGCCTTGTCGGTAAAAGTAAGGGCAAGAATTTCTGATGGCTTCGCTATTCCTTGTTCGATCAAATAAGCGATTCTTTTTGTAAGCACAGTCGTTTTGCCAGTTCCAGCTCCAGCGATAATAAGTAGCGGTCCGTCATGATAGGTCGCAGCTTCCAGCTGAGCAGGATTAAGTCCTCTGAGGATTGAGTTTTCTTCATTTGAGATTGTTTTTGTGTTGTTCATGAGATCATTTTAGCACCTATTCATCATATTTGAAACAACAAAAAAGACCGGCACAAGGCCGATCTACTCTCTGATGGTTCCCCACCAGAGGTGAGGAATTCATCAAAGAACTTTGATTGAGCTATTTGCATAGCTGCATCCAACTATTACATTATAGCACAATGTGTATAATTTGTCAATACTGAACGATCGAGCCATGCTTCTTTGTCATCCTGAAACAAGTTCTCTTCGAGCCTGAGCGATGAGCGCTCTTACCTCAGAGTCGATGGCAGGATGACACCAAAAAGTCGAGGCTGTTCGCTAGATTAGCTTATCTAGCTTCTCTTCCAAGACTTCTTGCGATCTCATCCCAACCATCGTCTCCACATCTTTGCCATCTTTGAAAAGCATAAATGTCGGTACGCTCATGATGTTGTATTTTTCAGCTGGTTGTCTGAGCTCATCTATGTCGACTTTTACAATCTCGATTTTATCGATATTTTTGTAGTTTTTTGCCATATCCTCGAGGATTGGACCCATCATCTGGCAAGGACCACACCAAGTTGCGAAGTAGTCTACTAGTACTGGCTTTCCAGCTGCGATGATTTTCTCAAACTCCTCGTTCGTCTTTGGGTGCTTGATGATTTCTTTTTTGTCTGTCATTTTACCTCCAATTATTTACTAATATTATTTATCTTTTGTCAGTTTTTCGGCTTCTTTCTGAAATTTCGAGGCCGAGCCAAAGCTTTTGTAGACAGATAGAAATCTCAAGTATGCGACCTCATCGATCTCTTTTAGCGTTTCAATCACGATTTTCCCTACCTGTTTGCTGGTGATCTGCTTTGTCTTCAGCTTCACAATCTCATGTTCTATTGAGTCAATTATAGACTCAATCTGGGTGCATGAAAATGGTCTTTTCTCGAAAGCCAGATTTACTCCTCTGGCAATCTTCTCTCTCTGATAGTCTTCTGACACGCCATTTCTCTTTAGAATGTTTATTCGGGGAGATTCGACGCGTTCGTAGGTGGTGAAGCGATATTCACATTTGATACATTCTCGTCTTCGGCGAATTACACGAGTATCATCTCGTGAATCTAGGACTTTCGTATCTGATTTTTTACACTCTGGGCATAACACGGGTCGCTTTGCTCCAATTTAAAATTTAGAATTTAAAAACAAGATGTAGTACCTAGACAGTATATAAGCACCATATGTAGTAGTCAAGACCGAAGTTTGTGGATATAAAAAAACCCACATTCAGAATGTAGAATGTGGGTGATTTATCTCGCAAGAGAGAGGGAGTTGCAAGGGGCGACCTACAGGAGAGCTGGTGCAGACGCACGCTACTAAGCTCAAATGAGCTATTGTCGTAGCTGCTATTTAGCCGCGCTCGCGAGGGGCCGTAAGCCCTTGCAACTGGCAGGCTCATGGAGAGCGCGGACCTGTATCTAAGATACACGGTGCGCTCTCCAATCTTCGCCTGCTGAAGAATTTTTCAGATTCTGATCTTGCCGGAAGCTATGAGCATCCAAAGTTCAGAAATCTGAAAAGTTGTTATCCAAATGAAATAAAGTACTGACGCCGGCGTAGCCGACAAAATGTTTTTTAGACACGTGCTTATATCTCATTTGGAATTACATAGATATAATATCATAATGAGCATAATATGTCAATATCTATGCAAATATTCCAATAACTAATAAATAAATTATTTAGTCCTATATTAGATAATTTGATAAAAATAAAAAAGCCGCTTATCACAAGCGGCTTTTTTATTGATATTTGAAATAGGGTTTTTTTGATAGATCGCTCTCTTCACTCAGAATAAAATAGTCCTACGGATACTATTTTAGTTTTCTTCGGATGAAAGCTGGTACTTCTAGCTCGTCTTCGTCATCGCTATCCTTCACCTCAGCCTTTTGTGGCTCTGGCTCTGCGTAGCTCGTGTAGCGTTGTTCGTCTCGGCGAAGAATCTGAGATGTAGGGATATCGGAAATACGTCTCTCGCTTGGTTGAAATATTTTTTTCTGGGTTCTGTTTGAGTCTGATTCGAAACCGGTGGCAATGACAGTGATCTTCACCTCACCCTGCATTGCTTCGTCGATGATCGCACCAAAGATGATGTTTGCATCAGGATCAGCGGCCTCAGTAATAGCTTTTGCAGCTTCGTCGATCTCATACATTCCAAGGTCAGGACCGCCTGTGATGTTGAAAAGGATACCCTTTGCTCCGTCGATAGAGAGTTCAAGCAGTGGTGAGTCGATAGCGGCACGAGCAGCTTCGATCGCGCGGTTGTCTCCTGAGCCGTGGCCGATACCCATAAGAGCTGAGCCAGCATCAGACATGATCGCCTTCACATCGGCAAAGTCTACGTTGATAAGACCATGATAGATGATAAGATCAGCGATGCCCTGGACACCCTGTCGAAGAACATCATCGACGATGCCAAAAGCGTCAAATAGTGAGGTTTTCTTGTCGATCACCTGAAGTAGTCTATCGTTTGGAATAGTGATGAGAGTATCAACTTTTTCTTTCATTTCGGCAATGCCGAGCTCAGCAATCTTTTTGCGGCGCATACCTTCGAAGGTAAATGGCTTCGTGACTACACCGACAGTAAGAGCACCAAGCTCTTTTGCGATATCAGCTACAAAAGGAGCAGCACCAGTACCTGTGCCGCCGCCCATTCCACAAGTGACGAAGACCATATCGGCACCTTTCAGCGCTTCATAGACTTCTTCCTTGTTTTCTTCGATAGATTTTCGGCCGACCTCTGGATCTGCGCCAGCGCCAAGACCTCGGGTAGTTTCCTTCCCGATTTGTATCTTGATGGGCGCTTCGTTAAAAGCAAGCGCCTGTGAGTCCGTATTAATAGCAATAAACTCAATACCACGCAGTTTGGAATTGATCATCCTTGTGACCGCGCTCCCTCCAGAGCCACCAACACCAACAACTTTGATGTTAGCAAAATTCGCCAAGTCAGTGTTTTTTTCAATCATGAGGGTCCTTATGGTATGAATATTTATTACGCTTAAGGGATGATGTGTTTGAACAATGATTTGACTTTGCTTACGACATTGCCAATTCCTGGCAACGTATCTAGACCAAAAGAATTATTGGAAGAAATTTTATCTCTTCCCCACAACATCAATCCTATGCTTGTAGAATATATTGGATCTTCTAACTTGTCAATAAGTCCGCTGATCTCAATATTTGGTTTACCCATCTGGACGGGCAATCTCATGTTGTCTTTTGTCATCTCTATGATGTCTCCGATCTTCGCGCCGCCACCGGTGAGTACCACGCCTGCAGGTAGAGCCTCGTTGCAATTTGCCTTGATCAGATTATCTTTTATCATCAAATATATTTCAGTAAGTCTAGCTTCGATGATCTCTGAGACGTATTTTAGCTCAGCTCTGCCAGTCTCGTTTTCATCAAGTTTGCTGAGATCAATCTCCTCTTTATCGGCAATCTTGTCTGGCGTAGCAAAGCCAAATTTGAGCTTTATCTTGTCTGCAAGATCTAGATTAGTACGAAGTCCGATCGCAATATCGTTTGTGATGTGCATCGAGCCGACAGGGACTACTCCGCAAGTCGCCATTTCACCCTCTTCGAAAACAATGTATGAGCTTGAGCTTGCGCCAATATCTATAAGTAAAACGCCGATATCCATCTGTCTCTTCGAGAGAAGGATTTTTGCGGTAGCGAGTGGTGAGAAAACAACTTCTGTACCAGAAAGACCTGCTTGTTCAGCAGCTTTGTTTAGAGATTTGATCGCGTTAGAGGAGGCAGAGATAATGTTTGTTGCAACTTCGAGACGAATTCCAGTCATTCCGACTGGATCCTTGATGATCTCAGTGCCGTCGATTATGAAATTTTGAGGTAGAGTATGAATATTTATGCGATTTGGTCGAGAAGGAACGGATTTTGCCATTTCGATGACGCGAATCGCATCGTCTTCAGTGATTTCGCCATCTGGACGTGGGATCGCGATGACACCGTGGCTTTGTTCGCATTCGATAAAGGGACCAGTCACGCCGACAATAGCGCTTTTTATGCTTAGGCCAGACATTTTCTCGGCTTCTTCGAGTGCTAGCGAGATGGCGGAGACTGTCTCATCTATGTCGACGATAACGCCTTTGCGAATCCCCTGGTTTTCGCTTGTTGACAGAGCGATGATGTCTACGCCGCCTTCATCAAATTTACCAACACAAGTGATGATCTTCGTACTGCCTATATCGATACCAACAGAAATATTAGGTTCTCGCACTTTCCCTCCAAAAATAACGTTTATGTATATATTCTATTAGATTACAGCACTTCTTGCAAGTAACATCGTTGTCATTCTGGCTCTCGTGGGAGTGACAGAGCTCACTTATTGCAAGCTGTTTTAGACAAGATTTCTGATGTGTGGCAAGAAAATTAGCAGAGCTACAACGATAGCAATGATTGCGCTGATGAGCACTGCACCTGCCATGGCATCTTTCGCAGCACGGATGATGTTGTGGCTGCCAGGATGGCAAACGTCAAATACTTTTTCAATTGCTGTATTGATGATTTCGATGGCAAAAACTAAAATAACCGCCATAAACAGGACGGCGGCTTCGATTCGAGTTACTTCGAGGATATACGCGAGTATGCCAACGCAGATAGTGATTACTGAGTGAACGCGGGCATTTTGCTCAGACTTGAGCAAAAAAACGACACCACGGATAGCGTGATCGAAGCTATGAGAAAGCTTTCTGAAGCTAAATTTTTTATATTTTACCTCGTGGTCAGGAGCGAAAGTTCGATCTTCCTCACTACTATGATTTTCCATTGCTTCTCCTAAAAAATACAGTTAATTCTTTTTGCGGCTTTTTCCCACTCGCTAAGGTCAGTTTCGTGGTCAAATCCGAGTAAATGAATGAGTCCGTGCTTTGCAACTTCAAAAAAATCTTCCTCTTTATTATCAACGACTTCGGGGCAAATTACAATGCTACCGAGCATTTTGATCTTAGCCGCCGCGACATCTATCTGCGGAAATGATAAAACGTCAGTAGGCTTGTCGATAGATCTGAAATTACGATTCAGCTCTGCAATTTCTTCTTTCTCGACGATAAGAATTTCGACAATACTGTTTTCGAGTACAAAAATATTAGCGGCGCTGAGAATTGTCTCTCTAAGCTTCGCTTCATCGATAGTGCGATCTGTTTTGTTTTCAATAACAACATTGTTCATAGTAATCGCCTAACGACTGTGAGGACGTTAGTTCGTTTGAGGTTTTAGAATTAAATAAGATTATTTGAATAAATTTATCAAAACAATCTCAGAGTAAGATTATGAGAGTAGGAGTTTCTTTGTAATCTCAGAGATTTTGGCACCATCGGCGCTTCCTTTGGTGACAGCCATGACAGCGCTAATCACTTTGCCCATGTCTTTCATGCTTATAGCACCAGTTTCGGAGATCTTATCTGTAACTATAGTCTCGAGCTCGGCGTCGCTGAGCTGTGTTGGCAAATATTTTTCGAGTAATGTAACTTCTGACATTTCTTTGTCGGAAAGGTCGGAGCGATCATGTTTTTGGTATTCTGCGGCTGAGTCTTTTCTCTGTTTGATCTCGCGTTTGATCACAGCCACGACATCTTCGTCGTTTAGCTCTTTCTTATCGGCTATCTTTTTGTTTGTGATGGCGCTTTTTAGCATACGCAAAACAGAGACAAGTTCTACTTCCTTGCCTTTGTATGCGATGAGAAAATCTTGATTGATTTTTTCAATGAGTGTCATTACCAACCACGTTTCATTTTATTGATTTCGGTTCTGCGAATAGCACCTTTGCGTCTAGCGTCACGAGTGATGCCGCGATCAAAGAATCTGCGAGCCTTAGCTACAGTCAAAATACCGCTCTGCTGAACTTCGCGGTTGAATCTTCGAACGAGGATGTCTAATCTCTCCTCACCTTTACGTTTAACTTCCAACAAGTAAATCACCACCTTCCGTGCGTCGGACTAAAAATCTTTCTAATATGTCTTTACTATAGCGTAAATAGATAAATTTGACAAGTCAGTGGCTTATCTATGCAAAAGTAGCCCACGCTTCAGCGTGTCAGTTTTATCCCCTCCCTCTTTCAGGGGGAGATTGGGTGGGGATTTGTTTTTGGCTGGGAGACAGCAGCAGGCAGTTAGCAGTTAGCGGCAGGCAGTCAGCAGAACAAAACCTACCCTAGCCCCTCCTTGAAAAGGAGGGGGACAAGAAAGTGCTGAGATTTGCATTATGATTTGAGCGCATAACTAAAATAAGGACTATGGCATCAAAAATTTGCGTAAAAATGAGATAATCGGGTCCTTCGGTCGGCGAGCCCGTCTTCTTCGTGGGGCACTTTGGCCGACTACGCCCTGCCATGAGCTCTTTAGCCAGGCATCTTGCTTCATGATATCGAGGGCAAATCCCCTTCTTGTGAGCTCGCGGTCGACAAGTCTGCCTCTGTGAGGGTGTGCGGCAACTTTTGGTAGTGGAGAGCCGAAGCCGTGGGCGTAGTGGCAGAGCTCATGAGCGATTGTCGAGGTGATGATGTGCTCTGGGATACTATCGTCCTTGAAATAGCCTGTGATCGTGATTCGAGTGCATGAGAGCTTATCGATTGGCGAATCTTGCTTGATACTGCCGAGGCGGCGACGTGAAAATTGGCCAAATCTGATCTTGACCATGTTCTCTCTAGGAACATCTGAAAATGAGCTCGTCCAGATCTCCTCTAGCTTGTTTGTGAGCCAAATATCGTCTCTCGCCATGCTTTATTACCTCTTCTTAATTCAGCAATGATTATCTAGCATTTGTGCCTATTTTACAAGTCGCAGATAGGCCTTTGAGCTCAAAAGCTTGACAAGACAGCTGAGATCAAGTAAAGTGCTGATTGTAGCCAAAAGTATTGACAAAATAGATACTTTATGTTACAATGTATCAGTATTGCTAAGAGGTCGCTCTTGGCTTTTTATTTTAAAAACAAAGGATTACAGACGAAGACTGAATGTGACCGACATAGTCGAAACCTGTATGAAAAAATATGCCTCTCATTCGAGAGACCAAACGTAGATTCAGGAGGGCTGAGTGGAACAAATACATCTTATCGAAATCAATATTAGCTTTAGTCCTAACAGCTGCTTCTTTTATTGTGACGGTATCACCGATCACAACAAAAGCCGATAACGACCCAGTCGTTGTCGAAACAGCTAAGACTACCTCTGCCTTGGTTCTTGATACGACTTCGCCTAAGGTCTTGACCATGAAATCTAGTGTTTCAGTCATCACCCCTGGTGAGTCTAAGAATCAGGCTGAGATCAAAGCTCAGAGAGCTGCTGCGGCCAAGGCCAACGCACTCGCGATTTCTACGACTAGTCGTGATACGGTTACCCGTGAACGAAGAGTCTATACAGACCCAACAAATTTTGACGAAATATACCAACGTGCTTCAGCCGTCTACGGCGTGGATCCAATGCTTTTGAAAGCAATCCATACTGTCGAAACTGGTGCTTCAGGTTCAACTACCCGAAGTAACCCGTCTGGCGCAACTGGTCCGATGCAGTTCTTGCCTTCTACTTTCCGTGCCTATGGCGTGGACGGTAACGGTGACGGCATCAAGGATATCGGTAACGTTGAAGATGCAATCTTCTCTGCTGCTAGATATCTTGTGGCCTGTGGTTACCCTGACGTGAAAAAAGCGTTATGGGGATATAACCCGTCAACTCGATATTACACCAAGGTTATGGGTCTTGCCCAAAGCTTCGGAATGTAATTCTAAAGAAGAGCTAGAGTAATCTAGCTCTTTTTTTGTTGCTCTTTTAGAGCTGAGTGACGCCACCGTTATTATCTGTGTTCCACTTTGCAAGCTCAGAGTGTTCAAGATTTTTATCTTCAATTTCTAGTAAGCGATTATACTTGGCAGTTCTCTCAGATCGACAAGGCGCACCTGCCTTGATGCAGCCGCAGCCAGAAGCAATAGCCAAGTCGGCGATGAAGCTGTCCTCGGTCTCACCTGATCGATGAGAAATCATAACTTTGAAGCCTGCTTCTTCGGCAGTTTTGATAGTGTTGAAGGTCTCTGTAAGCGTGCCGATTTGGTTCGGCTTGATAAGAATACCGGTAGAGGCTTTTTCGGCAATCCCCTTCTTTAGGAGCTCGAAGTTTGTAGAGTAAATGTCATCTCCTATGATCTCGATTTTGTCACCAACTTTCTGAGTAAGATCGCGCCATCCATGCCAATCACTGTGTGCAAGTGGATCCTCGATGGAGATGATCGGGTATTTCTCACAGATCATCGTGTAGTAATCTACCAATTGTGAGCTTGTAAGAGATTTATTCTCGCGATATAGCTCGTAGTATCCCTCTTCGGAGTAGAAGCGACTTGCAGCAGGGTCTAGTGCGATGAAGATGTCCTTGCCTGCTTCGTAATTTGCTTCAGTGATGGCCATCATCAGGAGCTCAAGGGCTTGTTCGTTTGAGAAGAGAGATGGAGCGAAACCGCCTTCGTCACCAACTAGTGGCTGATAGTTTCTCTCTGCGAGAATCTTGCCAAGTGCATGAAATATTTCAGAACCAGCTCTTAGCGCCTCGCGAATATTTTTGAAGTTTACGGGTACGATCATAAACTCCTGAAAGTCAGTCGAGCCGACTGCATGTTTGCCGCCGTTTAGGATGTTCATGAAAGGGATAGGCATAGTGATCGTGTCGACTTTTTTGCCCATCATTTCGGCAAGATGCTTGTAGAGAGGCATTCTCTTTGTCTTCGCTCCTGCCTTAGCACAAGCGAGAGAGACAGCAAGAGTCGCGTTTGCCCCAAGCCTCGATTTGTTTGGTGTTGCATCAACAAAGATCATTTTCTGATCGATTCGTGAGAGATCAGTGATATCCATGCCGAGGAGAGCTGTCCGAATCGTCGTATTAATATTTCCGACAGCCTTAAGCACGCCCATGCCGTCATAGCGAAGTGGATCTTTATCTCTGAGCTCAAGCGCCTCAGCTACGCCGACAGTGGCGCCAGAAGGCGCATAGCCAACGGCGTAAGTTCCGTCATCAAGAAGAACCTCACAGGCAACCGTTGGATTGCCACGAGAGTCAAGAATTTCACGCCCTCTCAGATCTTTGATTATTGCCATTCCCCTCCTCAATCTATATGTGTTTAGTTTATTCTGCTACTACTTTTGCACCATCTGCGACGACACTGATCCATGATTGTCCACGATCAAATATCATCTCAGCACCAGCGGCATCGTAAAATATCTCTCTTTCGCCTACAGAGGCTTTCTTCCATGTGCCGACAGTTTCTTTGCCGTCGATGAAGAATCTAGCAACGCCTGAACCTACTGTGGTCATCGAATATCCTGATTCGTTGATTCTGGTGGTGACAGGTTTGCGTGCGACTACCATCGTAATCAAATTTTTTGGTGAGATGACATCTTTGGTGATTTTGTCCAGGTGCTGCTTGCCAGCGATAGATCGCTTGTAGAGATTGGTTGCTTTGTCGTAAGTATAGACAACTTTGTAGTTTGCACCCGAGAAATCGATCGTGACTTTCTGTGCTTCTGGACGAGTTGTGAGCTCAGCATCGTCCTTAAATTTGTATACAGTGAAGGTATTGTCAGTTGGATAGCTGTTTTTCACTGCTTGAGCGCGTAGCTTCTCGGTCGAAGTGTAGCCAGTGTGCTCAAGAGCGACTCCAGCAGCGGGCTCTCGCCAAAATGCGCTAGAATAAGCAAATTCATCCAGATCTAGTATTTTTTCTGATTTTATCTTGTCTAGAGCGTCAATGTTGCCACCCCAGTGCCCAAGATAAGCATTGTATCCATGTGCCCAGTCGACAAAAAAAGTTCTGGCTGAACGAATTGGCCCGATTTTTGAAGCTTCTTTGGAGCTATAAATTGCCAAAAATCTAGTTGTTTCAGCGGGATCGTAGACTGTTTCGTAGACGATGTCTGCCTTGTCTAGGCCACTTTGTGGACGAGCGCTTGGATCGTTCTCGACTGTGATTGCTAGAGGGTGGCGAGCGGCTGCAGACTGATCGACGATGGTACCAGATAGAACATTTACAAAGGCTGAGCCAGAGGCTACGCCAGTCGTATCTGTAGTCTCCTCTGTTTTTTTGTCATCGGATTTTGTGCCGTCCTCGTCAAGAAGAAAGTATATTCCAAGACCAAGAAGGACTATTATCACAAGGCCGATGCCACCGAAAAAGTACCATCGAAACTTTGGTTGTTTCATCAGCTCGGCAAATTTATTTTCCTTGTGCTTACCTTCGATGATGATATCTTCAGAATTCTCCTTTTTCTCCTCGGATTTGCTTTCTTTCTTCTCGGGTTTGTCGGATTCTTCTGAGATTTCTTCTGCTACTTCTGGCTCAGAGTCTTTTTCGCTTTTCTCTGAGATTTCTTCCTTATCTTTATGAGATTTATCCTCTGCTGGAGTGTCTTTTTCCTCTTTTTCAGTTTCTTCACCCTTCTTTTCATCGTCCATATAAGTTCCTTATAATTATATTCTAATGCCAATCGGCCATAATACCTTTTTTGCCTTCAAGTTTTTGTAAATAATCAAATGCAGAAAGTGCGGCTTTTGCACCTTCAGCTGAAGCAATTACGATTTGTTTGAAAGGGGTGTCAGTCAGGTCTCCTGCCGCAAAAATGCCTGGTGTCGAGGTCAGCTGTTTCGAATCGATAATGACCTGATTTGCCTTATCTAGCTTGACTAAATCATCTAGGACTGATCGGTCGATTACAAAACCGATTTCGACAATTACTCCATCGGTGGCAAGTGGTTTTCCAGTATTTAGATCGACAGAGGTGACTTTTTTATCACCAGTAATCTTGGTTATTTCAGTATTAAGAAGTATCTCAACGTTTTTCAAACTCTTGACCTTATCAAGAAGGATTTCTTCGCCACGTAAATCAGCGCCACGGTAGATCAAATACGTTTTTTCGGCATATGAAGAGCAAACAACGGCTGCAGATAGCGCCGAGTTTCCACCACCGACGATAGCAACATGTTTGTTTTTGAAAAATGGAGCATCGCAGGTTGCGCAGTAAGAAACGCCTCTCCCCTTGAACTCCTCTTCGCCAGGAACGCCAAGCTCGCGAGGTTTTTTGCCAAAGGCAAGAATTACAGTCTTGGCTTCGTATTTGTTGCCAGCTGTCTTTATTGTAAATTTTTCTTTTAGTTTTTTTATCTCTTTGACTTCTTCAAACATGAAAGTTGCGCCAAACTTTTTCGCTTGTGCAAAAAACTTTTTTGCCATATCTACACCAGAAATGAGATCGAGACCTGGGTAGTTTTCGATTGCGTCAGTCTTAGTGATCTGACCACCGATATCGCTAGAAAGAACGAGCGTTTTCATCCCTCTTCTAGAAGCATAAATCGCTGCAGTCATTCCTGCAGGTCCGCCACCAATAATTACAACATCATACATATCATTCTCCCTAAACTATTAAATCAATCCGACAGCTCTTTTTTGTAGACCACGCTTCAGCGTGCTGTATTTAAACTAAAGCTTGCTCTACAACTAAACCCCGTAGACCACGCTTCAGCGTCCTGTATCCAGGCTAAAGCTCGAACTACGACGTTGGTGTGTGAGCTTAAGTTCATTTTAGCTCATTATTCTGTCACGATCAACTCTATGAAGGAAAATTCATTTGAATTCTGACGAAGAGGAAATTTATCACCATCCAGAGTATCTTTCCGATTGTTTTCGTTGCCGGCCAAGCGCCAGGAATAAATAAAACTAGTAATAACAAGAAAATCCAGTGATTGTGATGGAGTATATAGTAAATTGCTAGAACGATGATGAGCAAGATGCCGAGGGAGATGAAAAATTGAGCCAAAACTGGGAAGCTC
>Ga0194044_10000512_pt1 | contig 19054 bp, 15 predicted proteins | sample JunL4417m_MetaG_FD_155460 | JGI IMG/M metagenome (GOLD analysis project Ga0194044, IMG submission 155460) | Anoxic zone freshwater microbial communities from boreal shield lake in IISD Experimental Lakes Area, Ontario, Canada - Jun2016-L442-17m | ecosystem: Environmental > Aquatic > Freshwater...
TAAATATCCATTTACCACTATGAATCATATACACATCATCATAACGAATTTCTTCATCTGTTTTATCATAACCACGATGTCCAAACTCATCCGTTTCAATTGCTAAAATTGTATTACCTATTAGTTTACGATGGTCTATACGACGCCGATGTGTACAATCGCAATTACCAGTATATAGTGGTTTGTCGTGGATAAATCCATCAAAGTTTTTGTTTATTAGATTTCGCACCATTATTTCTTTGGTGTGTTTGTAAATAACTTTACTCCTTTTATCGTTTGGAAAAATTACTTTGAAACAAGTAGCGCAATATCCATTGTAAGAAGATGACCCACTACGACTATCTATCCAATCAATACAATTAGGACATCTTGCTCCTCCACCATGTGCTATACATTTATCGGTTTTACCTACGGCGCTTGCTTTACAACCTGGTTCAACACATCTTGCTCCTCCACCGTGTGCTACACATTTATCGGTTTTACCTACGGCGCTTGCTTTACAACCTGGTTCAACACATCTCGCACCTCCACCATGTGCTACACATTTATCGGTTTTACCTACGGCGCTTGCTTTACAACCTGGTTCAACACATCTTGCTCCTCCACCGTGTGCTATACATTTATCGGTTTTTCCTTGAGCGCTTGCTTTACAACCTGGTTCAACACATCTTGCTCCTCCACCGTGTCTTTTACATTTATCGGTTTTTCCTTGAGCGCTTGCTTTACAACCTGGTTCAACACATCTTGCTCCTCCTCCGTGTTTTTTACATTTATCGGTTTTACCTTGAGCGCTTGCTTTACAACCTGGTTCAACACATCTTGCTCCTCCTCCGTGTGCTACACATTTATCGGTTTTACCTTGAGCGCTTGCTTTACAACCTGGTTCAACACATCTTGCTCCTCCTCCGTGTCTTTTACATTTATCGGTTTTACCTGCGGCGCTTGCTTTACAACCTGGTTCAACACATCTTGCTCCTCCACCGTGTGCTATACATTTATCGGTTTTACCTCTGGCACTTGCTTTACAACCTGGTTCAACACATCTTGCTCCTCCACCGTGTCTTTTACATTTATCGGTTTTACCTCTGGCACTTGCTTTACAACCTGGTTCAACACATATGCGACTTTTAGGTCTCTTTATTTCAACACAATATTTAGATTCTTGTAACATTTTATATTAGTTATAATGGTTATAAACTGTTTAATTTAAATCAATTTTGTAGTAAAATAAACGTTTGAAAATGGGGTTACCATATACAGATAGTAATATTGATGATATAACCCCTAATATAAATGTCGTTGAGTTGAAACACATATATTATTATTATTTTAAAATTAAAACCTAAAATAATAATAATAATTTAAAGTATATGGTCTTATCAAAAATATCAGATGGTGTCGTTTATCCAGAATTAAAAAAGGTCTTAAAGGATGATTTAAAACTAGAAGCAAACCTGTATCAAATCATAATTGAAGGTTTAAATGTAATCATCGCGATTGGAAATGCGAAACGAACATATGAATCAAATAATATTATATATTTTCCCATTTATTTAGTTAAGTATAATAATAAGGTTATTCAAATAGGTATTTACGAAATTTTAGCAGAAAACTACCTTGAATATATGGATGCAAATAATGTATTGGATGTTAACAAATTAAACGACCCATTAATTTATAAATTTGTATCCTCCCAAATGCTTATAAAATTAAGATTAAAACCGGATGAATCGGAGGAAGTGGAGAAAATGGAGGAACTCGATAGCGAGGAAGAAACCAAAGAAGAAGAGGAAGAAACAAAAGAAGAAGAAGAACCCGCAATTATAATACCTGATGAAAGAAAAGACATATTTGTTTTAACGTCAGGGGTTCAAATACCGGCGTTGTTAACAGAAGAAACCAAAGAAGAAGCAAAGGATATCAGAGAAAAATATAAGGAGGACCCATTCGATAGTTGGGTTTCTAAATTTATGAAAAATAAATATTATACAATACATGATAATGAAGGATCAGGGGATTGTTTTTTTTCAACAATAAGAGATTCTTTCTCAAGTATCTCTCAGCAAACATCGGTATCTAAACTTAGAGATAAGATATCAAATGAAGCAGATGAAAATCTATTTAATGGATATAAAGAACAGTATGATAATATTGTGAATTCAATCGCGAATGATAGTAAACAAATAAAGGAACTAGAAACAAAATATTTGGCTATAAAAGAAATCTTAAAAAATATCTTGGACAGAAACGAAAAATCCCAAGCAGTAAATGAAGCAACCCAAATAAAAGAACAACACGATAAACTTATAAAGGAAAAAAAGGTCTCTAAAGAATTATTGGCAGAGTATCAATTTATGAAGGGAGTAAACACATTAGAAAAATTAAAAAATAGAATGAAATCGTGTGATTTTTGGGCAGAAACATGGACCATATCCACATTGGAAAGAATGTTAAATATTAAAATAATTATTTTATCTGTTGAGGCGTTTAAAGAAGGAGACTTGAAGAATGTGCTTCAGTGTGGACAAATGAATGATTCTATTATAGAACAAAAAGGAATATTTACACCTGAATTTTATATAATAGTTGAATATACCGGAAACCATTTTAAATTGGTTGGATATCGTAAAAGAAAAATATTTAAATTTAGTGAAATACCATATGATATTAAAAATCTAATTGTGAATAAATGTATGGAAAAGAATGCAGGTATATTTGCTTTAATACCAGAATTTATCCAATTTAAGGCTTCTCTCAATAAAGTGCCTATGCCAGAAGAACCTGTAATTAAAAACGAAATACGAATATCAAAATTGTATGAGGATGATATTGTGTTTATGTTTTATAGTAAGTCGGCAGATAACCCATTACCAGGAAAAGGAACCGGAGAAATAATACCTCAAAATCTCGTTAAGAACTTCTCAAGTTTGGCTGTTATACCACAATGGCGTAAAAAATTATCAAATATGTGGGTTCAACCGTTTACATTAGATAATAATAGATGGGCAAGTGTCGAGCATTATTACCAAGCATCAAAGTTTAAAAATACAAACCATGATTTTTATATGACGTTTACGATGGATTCGGATACGGAATTGTCTAAAAATCCCGAGATGGCTAAGGCGGCAGGAAGCAAGAGTGGAAAACTTAAAAAGGAATTGATTAGACCCAAAGATGTCAATATGGATCCAGAATATAATAAAACACGTAAAAATAAAGAATTATATGATGCGTTGTTATCTAAGTTCACACAAAATGAGGATTTAAAACAGATGTTGTTAAATACCCAAAACGCGAAATTGTTACAATATAAAGATGGTAAAGAACCGGAATTATCAGATAATTTGATGTTGGTTCGAGAAAAATTAAAAATGAATTAAATAAAATGTAGTTCAAATATATATGCGGATTACCGAAAATAGTAAATTATTAATTTCTTTTTTTATGCAAAATAAATTTATAAGTAATAAGAAAATAACCGCAAATACAAAAAGAATATTACTGATTTTATATCAGGATATAACCAATGCATATAATCAAAAACTTACGTATAATATGAAAATTAATAAAATAGATAGTGTCGCAAATATTCCAAGACCTAAAACATTAACACTTAATGGGTTACCTGAAACAATCGCAAAAAGTATATACAATAAATCATTGACTTGTATAACATATACGTTTTCTCTTTATAATAGAAATATCGTTATAAAATTCGTGGTTGAAGAATCCGACCCAGATATAAAAAGATATAACAGATATGTCGACACAATTATAATGTGGTTATATATTTTAAATAAATATTCTTCTCCGAATTGTTCAAAGATGATAACAATATATTTGTATTTAACCTCATTACGCAAAACATTACCGAAGAATAAGATAGATGTTTTAAATGAAAATAATGTAAATACTGCGTTTACATATGGGTGTCAATATAACACCGAAATAGTTATTTTTAGAAGTGAAGAATGGTTTAAGGTTTTATTACACGAAACATTTCATAGTTTTGGTTTGGATTTTTCGGATATGAATACGACTGAATGTAATAAAAAAATATTAGGTATATTTAAGGTTTCTTCAAAAGTAAACCTTTATGAAGCGTATGTTGAATGTTGGGCTGAAATACTGAATGCTCTTTTTTGTAGTTTCTTTATTATGAAAAATAAAAGAAATTTCGAAGAGTTTGTATTAAATGCAGATATTCTCATAAATATTGAAAGGTATTATAGTTTCTTTCAAATGGTAAAAACATTAAAATTTATGGGTATTAAATATGTTGATTTGTATTCTGGAAATGAACGCATCGGGTTGTATAAGGAAAAAACCAGCGTGTTGTCTTATTATATTATTAAATTAATATTGATAAATAATTTCCAGGATTTTTTAGAATGGTGTTATACCTATAATAAATCGTTGTTACAATTTAATAAAACGTTTCAAAACCAAATGCGTTTTTGTGAATTCATAGAACGCCATTATAAAGCAAAGACATTTATTAAGGATATATCCAATACAGAGACTTTTATAAACAAATTAAAAAAGAAAGAGAATGAATACTTGTTGACAAATATGCGAATGAGTATTTGTGAATTAGGATAAATACTATCCATCTCTCCATTTCTGTGTCAACACAAATATATAAAAATACCCTATAAATTCCAATATTCTTTTTTGTGTACATGAATTAAATAAATAAATGCAATAGATTCCTTTTACTTTCTGTGTCAACACAAATATATAAAAATACCCTGTATATTCCTTTTACTTTCTGTGTACATAAATAAAATAAATAATATGCAATATATCCAATATTCTTTCTGTGTCAACAACAATTAATAAAAATACCCTATAGCTTAATAATTCTTTCTGTGTCAACAACAATTAATAAAAATACCCTGTATATTCCTTTTACTTTCTGTGTCAACACAAATATATAAAAATACCCTATAGCTTAATAATTCTTTTTTATGTACATAAATTAAATATAAAAATACCCTATAGCTTAATAATTCTTTCTGTGTCAACACAAATATATAAAAATACCCTATAGCTTAATAATTCTTTCTGTGTCAACACAAATATATAAAAATACCCAATATATCCAATATTCTTTTTTATGTACATAAATTAAATAAATAATACCGTATATATTCCAATATTCTTTCTGTGTCAACACAAATATATAAAAATACCCTATAGCTTAATAATTCTTTCTGTGTCAACACAAATATATAAAAATACCCTATAGCTTAATAATTCTTTCTGTGTCAACAACAATATATAAAAATACCCATAGTTTAATAATTCTTTTTTATGTACATAAATTAAATAAATAATACCCTATAAATTGCAATATTCTTTCTGTGTCAACAACAATATATAAAAATACCCAATATATCCAATATTATTTTCTGTGTCAACACAAATGTATAAAATACCTAATAGCTTAATAATTCTTTTTGTGTACATAAATTAAATAAATAAATGCAATAGATTCCAATATTCTTTTTGTGTACATAAATTAAATATAAAAATACCCATAGTTTAATAATTCTTTTTTGTGTACATAAATTAAATAAATAAATGCAATAGATTCCATTTACTTTCTGTGTCAACACAAATATATAAATAATACCCTATAGATTGCAATATTCTTTCTGTGTCAACAACAATTAATAAAAATACCGTATATATTCCAATATTTTTTCTGTGTCAACAACAATATATAAAATACCCAATATATCCAATATTATTTCTGTGTCAACAACAATTAATAAAAATACCTAATAGATTAATAATTCTTTTTGTGTACATAAATTAAATAAATAATATGCAATATATCCAATATTATTTCTGTGTCAACACAAATATATAAAAATACCCAATATATCCAATATTTTTTCTGTGTCAACAACAATTAATAAAAATACCCATATATTAATAATTATTTTTATGTCAACGAAATAAATAAGTATTCGAATAAAAATAATATAAAATAAAGCACAATAAAATAATATTATGGATTTGCATAAAAATAAATATGACAGGGAAACATTAAAGAAACATATATATTCGTTAAATTTGGTAGACATTTTAAAAACACAGCATTTGGATTATAGTTTTGTATTAAGGTATATTTTAAATATAAACTATCAATTCACAAAAGAAGAACAATTAATAAATATAGATGATGTTGTGCGTTTTCAACCGCATCTTGATAAAGATATATTAGAAAAGGAATGTTTCACGGATGATAACGATAGTGTTTTGGGGTTCGATAATTAAGTATTTGAATAACATAGACTAAAAATAATAATAGATTTTTATTATTATTTTTATGGTTTTATTTTATGGTATTAATTTATAAGTTTATAGTTCAGTAGCAACTGATACAGGGTCCTTTGAGGCCTTTGCGAAATGAGGACTCATGTATCTCTGAAGATTAAAATAGGTAAGCTCATCGGATTCGTTCAATTTAAGAAGGGTTGCAAGTTTGGTATCAGGGATGATTTTGCGACCGTTGTCCTTATCCTGAAGGTTATGGGTTCGGATATATTTATTAATATCTCTGGTTACTTCAGTTCTTGCCATTTCTGAACCGGAAGGTTTTTCTAAAAATAAGGCAAGTTCGTCACTGATTCTGGTTGGTTTTACAAATCCAGAAGGTGCGCGATTAACCGACTTTCTCTTTCTCTTGGAACTTTGTTTAAGGGCGAGTTTTAATTCACGTCCCAATTTCTTTTCAAGGAGTCTCCAATCAGTTTTAATGGATGAAACTAATGAACCTAACTGTTGAAGTTTGGACAAGAACTCAACAGATTGTTCTGCAACAGGTGTATCAACCTCATGGTCTGAAACAACTTCATCAGAACTAGAACTAGAACTAGATGAAACTGTTTCGACTGTTGGTTGAACAGAAACAACTTCAGTTTTAACTAAAACGACTTCTGGTTCAGCAACTTTGGTGGCCTTTGTTTTTTTTGCTCTAGGTGCTTTTTCTGAAAGAGCCACAACAGGTTCTTTCTCGACAACTTCTAATTTAACAGAAACAACTTCTGGGTGAACTGATTCGGATAATTTGGTGGATTTATTTACTCTTGGCATCTTATTATACTATATCTAAATAATTACTTTTTAAGTGTTTTAACGCAAATATTATATATTGTATATGTTAAATGATAGTAAATAATTAATTTAATTAAATAAATGAGAATGATTGATATAACCATGGAATTGATGCAGCGGCGTTTTCGTTAACCATCGTTAACGCTCCTAAAATATAATAACATCCCAATACTTTATTATCATTATTAATTCCGTTATTTATTAAATTCGAAAGTATGTTTACAATTGTATGTCTTATATTATCGATATTTGTTTCTCGTCGAATACTATACAAATTAATATTCCTAAAGATATCGCCATTTGGAGGACAAATGTTATTCTTGGTTTCTTGGGATAATTGTGCCCTAAAATTCCAAATATCTGTTAAATATGTCAAAAAAATAAAAAGTTTAGTTATGGATAATGACAAAAACCAGTTAGGATCGCTATAATGTCCTAAAGAATTAATATTTTGAAATAATTCAATAACTTTGAATTTTATATTTTGAGTAAAGGGAATACATTCGTTGTTGTCAATTTCGACATTAATTTTATGTTTTAAAATAGAATTAATATTTAATAAATAATGTAGTTTAAATATATCGTCGTCTGGTATTTTGTTTCTATTATATGGATTGCGAACACTTCGATTTGATTTTGAAATTAAATTATATAGAGATATAATATCGAACCCATAAATAAAGTTATCACGGTCTTTATAGCTAAAGAATTGTGTATATGTTATGGCGGTTAAATCCTCCATAGTTAAAAAATCTTCTTTATTAATGCACAAGTCTCTGTTCATAACTGCTGGCCCGCGTAGTTTATGACATAATCGAACTAAATTACCCCTAAAGCAACGTTGAATTTTAATGATGAAATGTGATAGATAAAAAAAACCATATATTCGTTTAATTAATTGGTTTTTATTTCCGGTAATTTTAATTTTATGTTTTTTGGCTATAAATTTGAGTTGTTCGCCGGTGTAATTATATTTAGTTATAATATTATGGTTATTAAATGTTAAGTTATACATATCATCTTCGCTAATTTTTGGTAATTTAGAGGTGTTTATGATATGGTCATCAAACTTTAATGTGATTTGTCCGATGTATTCATTAATAAGCATTTTTTTCATTTTAAGATTCATATATATTATTTAGATTTCTATTGTTTTATTATTGTTTTATTATTGTTTTATTATTATTATATATTTGGTATCATATATGATGATAACACTTATTAATATATTAATATATTAATATTACCCATTTAAAGACAACTCTTTAGTATAAATTATAAAAAGATAAAATGGCAGACACTATTATTGACGGAACAAAATTCAACACCAACAATATTATGTATACTTCTCCAAAGGCTAATCCCCAAGGAGGCAAAAGTGTGAATATATTAAATAAACAAACTAAAACAGGATTAAGATTATTAACGCCATTAATGATGACATGGGGTGTGTCTGATTTCGTGGATGAAAAAACCGGACTAGGTAATGGTAAATTTGATATGTCATTACAATTTCCAAGTGAAGAATATAAAACCGAAGAGTCTTCTTTATTCTTAAAGAATATGCAGGCATTTCAAGATAAGGTTAAAGCCGATGCGCTAATTTATTCTAAAGAATGGTTTGGTAAGGTTCACAAAAGTGCGGATATCATCGATGAGTTATTTTCACCGATGTTAAAATATCCAAATTTAAAAGGAACTAGAGAACCAGATTATTCAAAACAACCTGCTCTAAAAGTAAAGGTTCCATTATGGGATGGAGTTTGGAAATGCGAAATTTACGATGAAGAAGGTGAAAAACTGTTTCCATCTGCTTCAAATGAAAGTATTACTCCATTAGATTATTTAAAGAAAGGTGCAAATATTGCGGTATTAATCCAATTTGGTGGTATTTGGTTTGTAAACGGGAAATTCAGCATCAGTTGGAAACTCCTTCAAGCAGTAGTTCAAAAACCCAGACCAACATTATCAGGACAATGTTTTATTAAATTAAAATCTTCCGATAAAGATAAATTAAAAGCATCTCAGGAAAAACTCGAAGAAGAACAATCCGAAAATATATCTAGTGTATTGGTTGAAGATAGCGACGACGAAGATGAGGATGAACCAGATACACAACCAACCCCATTAAATGAAACTTCAAATCAAGAAGAGTTAAAACAAGAGGTTTCTGACCCAGTTGTTAAAGAAACGCCTTCAGTAGTAGAACAATCTAAAAAAAGAGTTGTTACCAGAAAAAAATAAAAACCAAATAAAAACCAAATAAAAACCAATAAATAAAAATAAAAAAATAACAAACAATAAAAACCAATAAATAAAAAATAAAAAAATAGTAGATAGAATAGTAATTAGAATTTCAATTTATAAATTATTATAAATTGAAATACTTATTAAGTAAAATTAATCTTAATGATTATGTCGCTTTTATTGCTGACATCGTAAATATCCATGTCTGAAATATTGTCATTTTCCTTTATTTTAGCAATACCCTTATCCTTTAAAATATAGGTTTGAATAATTTTAAATTTTAAATCAACGATAGGAATATTAAATACTTGTTTTCCTAAATTAAAGATAATATATATTTCGTTTAAAAGAGATATTGAAAACGGAATATATAGGTTAACAATTAAATTGTTATCTTCATCAATCATAACGTTTTCGGGTAAGTCCGGAATACATTTAACAATAATTTCGCTTGTTTCTGCATCAAAGTATAATTCATTATGCCATAATGGAACTAAATACAATAAATTATTTACGTATAGTTTATAAAAGTTGTTTTCGAATAAGTCGTCAATAGACGGATTTAAAATAAATAGTTGGTCTTCTTTACATTTTTCTAATACGATGTTTCTCACGATGTTTAATGTTTCTTGGTTAATGTGTAAAATATTTTTATATTTCGAAATAAAGCTGTAGACTTCAATAGATGTGTTTTTGTCCAATTCTTCAAATAATTTGAAGGATATGTTTTTACACCCGTTAACTATTTCGTTAATTATGTTCGAAAAAACCCCGTTATATTTGCCTTGTAAAATACCATTCAAAAATAATTGTAATATAAATGTATATGTATTATTTGTGTGTTGTAGTTCATCCAGATTATTATTTAATAAATTGTATGCTTCGTTAATTTCCTGAAATTTGTGTGTATTTCCGTTTTTATCTGGGTGGTTTTTCAACGCTAATTTATAATACTTTTTTTTTAATTTTTCGTTGGTTAGGTGTTTTATATCGCAATCAAATTCTAATATACCCAACGCCTTTTGAATATTCATTATTAATCAACAAATTGTAATATTTAAGTATTAAAATTATGAATAACATTTATTAAATAAAATAAATAATTTTCTAAATGATAAATTGGTCTATAATTATTATTATAATATTTTAAAAATGTATACGTTTTTATTAATATGTGCGATAAATCAGAATCGGCAATTTTCTTTTGTTTAATTAGAACGGTGAGAATATACCAAACACATTCCATGATATCTAAATTATAAATAAATATGTCGTATAATAAATCTCGAAATTTAAGGAATTTAACCTCATTTATGTTTATCATAACATATAAAATCTTATTACAAATGATTTTATATTGCTGCATTAATTCATCGTTATAAATATGTAAATTCTTTATGTTTGTAATATTTTCTAGTTTAACGTCATTAGGTAACTTATTCTCTAAACATTTATTATATAGGGTTTTGGTTGGTCTTGATATAGGTATAATTTCACAACAATTTAAAATATTATCCGGAATAAAACTAACTTGTTCGGTAATTAAAATATATTTCAAATCAATAGAACACGTATTATTTTGTTGCATATAACTATAAAAATTATCCAGTAATTCACTATTAATTTCTTGGAAATTTTTACAGACAATAATTCCGACTTTGTCAATCTTTGCCGATATAATGTCTACAAGCTGTTGATATATTTCGTGCCATATTAGTTTCGAATTACATCCTAATAACGACATATCGATTTCATAATGTATATCACTTATTTTAAAATAATAAGGTTGTTTATTAAAAGTAACGCTTATTTTTTTATCATATTTTAAATCGGTTGAACTATACTTTTTTATTGATTTTAACATTTGGGTATACTTTCCGACCCCTGGTGGTCCATACAAAATTAAGTTTTTAAAGTTGTGGACTTTTTCGGGGAATTTATTAAAGATTTTATTTAATTTCGGGTGTAAGTTTTCCTTTTGTGCGGATTGTATATATTCTTCAAAATGTGTTTCATAAAATTTCATTATATATTTATTTGAACATTCTTTAATTGAATATACAAACTCATTATATTTTTGAAAGTATTAAACACATCCGTAATTTATATACTAATGCTTATTGTAAAAGAATTAGAACAATATAATGATAATAATATTTTTTTTTGTGAACCCATTCATAATAATATTATCAACGATAGTCATTTTATTCGAATCTTATATTCTACTCACGAATTTATGTTAAATGGTGTATATTTATACATACCATTAAACGACGTTATTATTGAAAAACATTATAATAAATATAGATGTTCTTTCAACATTCACAATAATAAAACTATCGATAAAATAAAACATATTGAATCACAATTATTACAAAAATATTCAATCACAACTAAAAGCCCTCTCTATAAAATATATTCTCAAATTTTAAATGGAGGAATTAAAATATTTAATAATTATACAGATTATGAAAACTTAAACGACGAAGCTACCTTAATATTAAAAATATCCGGTATTTGGGAAACAGACACTAATTACGGTTTAACCTATAAATTTATAAAATTGTAGTCTGAAACCCATCTGTATGGAAATTATTTAATATTATATATAATGTAATCACACAAATCCAATTTATTACCCCAATAAGGTAGACAAACGAACTCTGCATTTTATTAATGTAGCCACCCTCATTTATTCCATTTAAAACAATATATAATTGAAGTAATATTAATATAGTCGATATATTTGAAAATGTATAATATCCATCAGATACGTGTCCCTCCGATATATTTGATTTATAATTTATCAGTAAAAATAAGGTATACCCTATAATACTTAACATTAATAAATATGGACCACAATTATTAAACATCAACATCATATATTTAAGTGTAGACACGTTTGGGAATCCCACCGAAATTTTACTTATTATAATACACGAAACTAATATGATAGCACTCGCTAATATTGAATAACTCGCAATATTAATATCCAGTTTTACGGAATCCTTCATAAAAAAAGAAACAATAAATAAAACTACACTACAATAAATAAATGAGGTATATATTGTTTTAAACGTTTTCTCTTGTAATATTGACATTATATAAAATATAAATATTAAAATTTTATGTATGGTTTATTGGATTTTATCTGATTATCCGGTATATTAAAAAATATTATATTTTACTTTAATCCACGATTGTAAATTTACAATATCACAATCTACTACATTTTCATTAAAATCTTTTATTGAAAAAAAGGACGGTTTTTTCATTTTTGGAGTTTTAAATAATATATAATTATCCTTCCCAGGTTTACCTCTACGAATACTTATATGTTCCGAAACTTGTCTAACAACATCGGGATTTAGTTGTCCTGTATTATTTAATAAATGTTTTATATCATCCATCGTTATATTTTCGGGTGGTCTGTTACCTAAACTCTTTAACGATATATTCTGGTCTCCAAATATAAGATATAACCCAAACTTTCCGTTTTTAATAATAAGGTCTTTGCCTTCATGTTTTCCCAAATTAGAGGAACTTATTATTTTGGTTTTACTATTGTCGACAAGTTCCTCCAAAGAATACTCTCCCGTTTCGATTTTAGTTATATCTATATCTGGATTAATTGATTTAAACGTCACCGATTTATTTACATTATCGATACATTTAATTACCGGTCCGTTTTGTCCTATCGTATAAATATGAGTATCATCTATTTTATATTCCGGTTTTTTATATCCCGATAACTTATGAATTAACTGGTTTATTTCATCATAGCAATTTTTACACATTTCTGTAGACATTTTTTCTCCTAACGCAATCTTGTCTAATTTATCTTCCATTTCTCTCGTATAATTATAATTAAATAAATCATTAAAATGTGTTTCTAAAAATTGCATAACTACAATACCCATCGGTTGAATTATTAATTTATTCCGTTCATTTCCAAACTCCTTATTGTGTTCTATTTCTGTAATACTTTCGTCTTCTAATTCGTAGTCTTTACACACAACCTGTTTTCCTTTTACATCTTCCTTTATTACATACCCTCTTTCTTGTATTTTATCGATTAACATCGAAAATGTGGACGGTCTTCCAATTCCCTTTTCTTCAAGACACTGAACCAACGTTGCCTCTGAATAATGACTTTTTGTATCTATTAAAGTTATATTGGACGTGATTTTCCTATAGTGTATAACTTGTTGCTGTTTTAATTTTAGCATATAATTATAAATTGGATTTTCCGGTTTATACTTTTTTTTTACTACTAACCAACCGGGAAATATAACGTGTTCGCATTTATAACTATAACTTAAATTATTTAATGCGGTTATATTCGAATTTAACGAGAGAACTGATGCGGCCGACATACAACTTTCCAATGCATTCTCCCAAATTAGTTTATACATTTTTTTTTCTTTTGGATTATAATCCTTTGTAAGTTCTTGTAGACATATATTTGTTGGTCTAATTGCTTCATGTGCTTCTTTAACTTTCGCCGTATCTTCAACGAGTTGTGTGTCTACAATACCAGTTATTAAAGGACTGATATATTTTTCATCATAATTTTGTAAAATATAACTCCGGGTTTTTTCTATAAAACAATTGCTATATTTCTTACTATCGGTTCTCATATAAGTTATTAAACCATCTTCATATAATCCCTGACATATTGTCATTGTTTCTTTAGGTGAAATATTTAAAACCGAACTTGCCATCTGTTGTAATTTAGATGTAATTAACGGTTCGGGAGATTCACGAAATAATTGTTTTGGAGGCAACTCACACATAAAGATATGATTAAAATGAATTGAAGCATCTAAAAAATCAATAACATCGTCTTCTAATTCAAACCGTTTATTTAATTCGAACGGAATACATAAATTCGTAAAATAACCCGTTGTGTTATATACTTTTTTACCAGGATTATTTATTATTTCGTTATAATTATCATATATTATTTTTAATGCAGGAGATTGACACCGACCAGCACTTAAACTGTTTTTAGATTTATTCGTTATAAATTTCCAAAGTAAAGGAGTTATTTTAAATCCAACCAATAAATCTAATATTTGTCTCGTTTGCTGAGAATTAATTATATTTATATTTAATCTTGTTGGGTTTTTTATAGCGTGTTGAATTGCGGGTTCTGTAATTTCCTGAAAGATTATCCGTTTTGTATTGTCAACACTTAAATTAAATAATTCGCAAATATGCCATCCAATTGCTTCTCCTTCTCTATCATTGTCTGTTGCAATAATAACCTCATACGCTATATTTATCTCAGACCTTAATAATTTTATTTGTTTTTGTTTTAACGCTGTGTCTATATTTTCATACGTTACTTTAAAGTTATTATTAATGTCGATGTTTTCAAGAGATTTTAATTCTCTCAAATGACCGAAACTTGCGACGCATTTATACCCTGGACCTAAATATTCCTCAATCTTTTTACATTTATGCGGACTCTCGACAATCACCAGAGATTTTGTGGTAATATACTTGTTAGACATAATATAATATAAACAATCTCTATTTATATTATATTATGTTTGATTGTGATTTAATTATATTGGTTTATGCGTGTGATACAATACCCAAATATAAAAGACAAATTGATATTGTAAACGCCACGTGGGGTAAAAAATGTGAGAAATATTCAAATATAAAATTAATTTATTTTTTAGGAGAAGACAAAACCCATTTGTTTACTGATACCGACAAAATAAAATATATAAATTTACTTGGTGTTAATAATGATTACTTATCCGCATCATATAAACAATTTTTAGGACTGAAATATATTTATGAAAATTATAAACCAAAATTTATAATTTGTGTTGGAACAGACACATATTTAAATATACCCAAATTATTATTATTTATAAATAAATTCGATTACACGGATTGTTTGTATATTGGAGGACACGGATGTGAAAGACAAATAGGTTCGAAGAAATATTATTTTCATGCTGGAGGTCCAGGGTTTATTATTACATATAACACTTTAGAAAAAATATACAAATTATTAAATACTTTGATGGAAGACTGGATAAACATGTGTAATACAAATAATATAGAAGGTGGTCTAGTTAGCGCATGCGATGTTGCAATTAGTTATTATTTACAACAACCCGATATAAACGTTAAAATTATTAAAACAGACGATTTGTCATTTACAACTTGTAATTATTTAGGGTTTCCTTGTCACCGACATCAAGTAAAGATGAGTAATCTTATTTCTTGTCATTTAATGACCGAAAATGATTTTTATAATTTTACCCAAATTTTAAATAAAAACAACCACTTTACAAATACATAAAATCGTTAATATTATAAATATACTATAAAGGTAAATATTATAATGAATATTGTTTTAGTTAGTTTAGATATATTTCAACCATACATTTTAATAAATATCGGTCATCTACTTAAAACACAACATAAAAAAATTTTCGTGTTAACAAACAACAAATTCTTAAATATGTTTGATAAATATAAAAATGATATTACGTTAATTGATTCCGACCTGTTAAATGACCACTATAATTTTTCAAATAATAGTTCTTTAAATAAAACATTTAGAGGCGGGTTTTGGCTTAATACCTCTAAACGTTTTTTCACAATTTATTCGTTTATGTGTAAATATCGAATATCAGATGTTATACATATCGAAAATGATGTTTTACTTTATTATAATTGTGATACATTAAAACCTCACTTCGAGAAAAGTAAAATATATATTCCGTTCGACTGTTTTAATAGAAACATATGTAGTATTATGTACATACCTTCTTCGAAAATATTAAAACAAGTCTTAGATTATTACGATTTTAATATTAATGATATGTACAATTTTGTAACCATTATGAAAAACACAAATTTAATTGATAATTTACCTATTGGAACTACCGATTTATCTTCTTCAGAATTAAAATTTGTAACGAATAATTATGACAAATTTAATATTATTTTTGATGCGGCTGCAATTGGACAATATTTAGGTGGCGTTGACCCCTTAAATGATAAATTTAATTCAATTGGGTTTATTAATGAAACGTGTATTATTAAATACAATAATTTTAATATACATTGGAAATATGTAGAAGGCATACATAAACCATTCATTAATGATGTGCCTATATTTAATTTACATATTCATTCTAAACAATTAGAGCATTTTACAAATTATGAATGTGATTTAATCGATATAGTTATACCTCTTGGACCATCTGACACCGAACTTATAAAATCAACCATTTCTTACGCAAAACAAAATATTATTGGGTATAGAAACGTTTATATTGTATCTTTTGATAAAAATCTGGTATTTGACGGGTGTATTACAATAGATGAAGGCATATTCCCATTTAATATTAATGATGTCAAGACTTTTCACGGAAAACAGAGTAAAAACGGATGGTATTTACAACAACTGTTAAAATTGTATTCTGGAATTACTATCCCAAATATTTTACAGAATTATTTAGTTATTGATGCAGATACTCTCTTTTTAACCCCAACCAAATTTATTAATGAAAACAAACAACTATTGTATTCATTTTCTCCAGAGTATCATTTACCATACTTCACACATATGAATCTATTACATAAGTCATTATTTAAAAAAACGTCTGTTTCTGGTGTAACCCATCACATGATATTTAACACTTACCTTTTGTCAGAATTATTTAATATGGTTGAATTATACCATCGTAAAGAGCCTTTTTGGAAGGTTTTTCTAAAGCTTGTTGACAAAGAAAAATATGACGCTAGTGGAGCCTCCGAATATGAAATATATTTTAATTATGTGCTAATTCATCACTTTGATAAAATATCAGTTCGTAAATTAAAATGGAATAATGTTAGAAGTTTAAACCAAATTAACGAGTTTATTTCAAATAAATATAATTATATATCCTATCATTATTATTTGAGATAATTACTTTTTGAATATCCAATAATCGCACACGCAATTCGTTTTCCAGAATTACCAGTTATTAAACTGGACTTATTATTACCGTGTCCACAATCATCTTGGTCCGCGTGTATTATTAATCCACGACCAATTATATTTGCTTTATTCCCTCGTAATTTAATAACGTTGTCGACAATCGTATATTTCGCACAACCATTCGAATCGGTTTTTAAATTCCCTAAATCTCCCACATGTCTATTTTTCATACCAGGACAACCGTGTGTTTTATTATATGGATTAAAGTGTGCACACATACTTTCACACTTTTCAGACAAATCTCCTGATTCGTGAACATGAAACCCGTGTAGTCCATTTTTAGATAAACCCTTCAAATTAATATCGATTATTACCGTTTTGTTTACAATATCTTCTGTAAACAAAACACACCCTTTAATATTTGTAGTGTCGAAAAATGCGATTGCTTGGATTTCTTGGATACTCATATATTTGATTATAGATTATTTATAACTCATTCTAATGAATAAATTTAAAAATGAATTGATATTATTCATTATATTACTTACAACTTAAATATAATGAATACATCCTTAGAATTTGAAACTATTAATGAGAAATATTCAACAGCAAAATATAGCGATTTTAATGTTATTATAGATATAACAAACGGGTATATTAATGCGACTAAATTGTGTGCTGTTGGTGGAAAACAAATGAAACATTGGTTAGAAAATAAAGGAAGTAAAGACCTAATTAAAGAGTTTGAAAATGTAGAAAATTTAACAAACCTATTAATTTTAAATATGTCTGGACCTAATGATACCAGAGGAACATACGTTCACCCAGATTTAATTCCACACATAGCATCATGGGTATCACCCAAATTTGCCTGTAAAATATCTAAAATAATAAATGCGTGGAAACAGTCATCGCCTGAAAACGAGTTTCGGTATTGGAATGATATGGGCGAATCTTTCAAACAAACCAAATATAACCATACATCTGAATGGAAAGAATCATTCATTAGAGACCATATCGCACTCGAAGAAGATGGGTCTATTGAGGTTGAAACACCTGCGGGATTTATTGATGTTTTAACTTCCGATAAAATAATCGAGGTCAAACAAGAACATAACTGGAAACACGCATTAGGTCAAATTAAGTGTTATGGTTTTTATTATCCAACTAAAGAAAAATGGATATATTTATTTGATTGTAAATACACAAATAAAGATATTATAAATAATATTTGTAAATTCGAGAACGTTTTTGTTAAATACATAGAATAACCGCGTTTAATTTAATTTAAAAAAAATTGATTTGAAATAATTAGTTATAGATTAAAACACAAATAAAATAAAATGAACGCAAACAACAACAACGAACTTATTAAAAAATTAGCATTTGAATCTATTGCTGGTAAATATTCTAAAGCACTTTATGGTGATTTTACGGTTACTATGAATATGACAAATGGATATATTAACGCAACTAAATTGTGTGCGGATGGTGGAAAGAGATTTGACCATTGGGTAGAAAATAAAGGAAATAAAGTAATGGTTAAATGTTTTGGAGAATTCATTAACAGGTCTCCCGGAATTCCGGGAGACGTATTGATTATAGTTAATACAGGAATTAATGAGACAAGAGGAACATACGTTCACCCAGACCTAATACCGCACATAGCTTCTTGGGTTTCCCCAGCGTTCGCATATAAGGTATCTAAGATAGTAAACA
>Ga0194044_10000517_pt1 | contig 18986 bp, 12 predicted proteins | sample JunL4417m_MetaG_FD_155460 | JGI IMG/M metagenome (GOLD analysis project Ga0194044, IMG submission 155460) | Anoxic zone freshwater microbial communities from boreal shield lake in IISD Experimental Lakes Area, Ontario, Canada - Jun2016-L442-17m | ecosystem: Environmental > Aquatic > Freshwater...
CCTGAAAATTGAAATATTATGTTGGACTTACAAAAGTCCAACATAAGAACGTCAATAAAACAGACAATATCCAAGATTTCCTTCCATTCCTTTGGGGACTTAGGTCCCCATTTTTTCTTTTCAAATCCTCCAATTCCATCTTCGTTCAAATATCCGCAATGTGGCCTTTTACATGCTGGAAGGAAGAAAACCACTCTCCCAAGAGTTTTGACCAATTTTTTTGACGCCAAAAAAATCAGATGCGCCCACTGGCCTAACCGCACAGAAGCTGAAAATTATTCAATACTTGTCAATCTTTCGGATACGGCTTTCTCGTAAAGAGCTAAATATTCCCTAGCTGATCTGTTCCATGAATAATCTTTGTTCATTCCTCTTATCATAAGTCTTTTCCATACTTCGGGCTGATCCCTGTACACCCGTATGGCCTTTAGAACGGCTCTCTCCAAAGCTATGGCGTTTGGAGGAAAAAACTTAAATCCTGTGCCCGTCTCTGGATCAACATCAAATTCATCTACGGTATCAGTTAATCCTCCTGTAGCAGTCACAATAGGAACTGCGCCGTATTTTAGAGCGTATAGCTGATTTAATCCGCATGGTTCATAGCGAGAGGGAATCAGTATCATGTCGGAACCAGCGAATATCTTGTGAGCCATCGAGTAATCATACTTGAGGAATGCGCTAACCTGACCTGGGTATTTAACAACCAAATCATTGAAAATGTGGTGATACTGGAGTTCTCCAGTGCCAAGAACAATTAACTGTATGTCATTACCCACAATCGAGTCGAAAGCCTCGGCCACTATATCCACACCCTTTTGGCTTGAAAGACGACTTACCACGGCTATTAGGGGTTTGTGAGGATTCAGTTGCAGGCCAGCCAACCGTTGAAGTTCATCCTTGCATACAGATTTTCCCGTCAGATCTTCGGCCGAATAAGATTGAGCAGCGTACAAATCCGTTTGTGGGTTCCAAAGGGAATAGTCCACTCCGTTTAAAATACCAGATAGTCGATCCTTCTTTTCCTGAAGTATGCCTTCGAGTCCAAATCCAAACTCACTCGTTAAAATTTCGTTTCGATATCCTGGAGACACTGTGTTGATAAGGTCCGCAAACACTAACCCGCTCTTGAGAAAATTAAGTTTTCCATGAAATTCCATATGCTTAGGCGTGAAGAATTCCCAACCCACACCCACTAAAGGCATGTCCAGGTGCCAGAATATGCCTTGATAGCCAAGGTTATGGATAGTCATCACCGCTGCGCTATTCCTTAAAAGAGGCTCACCAGCATATAGGGTCCTCAGATAAACCGCCGTGAGAGCGGCTTGCCAGTCATGAGAATGAAAAACATCGTAGTGTCTTCCCTCCTGGAGGGCCAGTTCAAGGGCAGCCCTGGTCAGAAACACGAATCTTTCGGCGTTGTCTTCATAATCACCGGTTTCGGGGGTACCATAAAGATAGTCTCTGTCATAATAGTCATCGCATTCCAGAAAACCGTATCTCGCTCCATTCTTTCCAACATGTTCCCAAAGGCCCGCTTTCACATTCTTAGCGTTCAATGTGACTTCAATACTAACATTGGATTTGGTAATGTTGAAATTGTCCGGGTTTATGCCTCGATACTTTGGCATAAGCACATCGACTTCAACACCCAAGGCGGCCAATTCAACCGGCAGAGCAGACAAAACCTCACCAAGGCCCCCAGTTTGGGCAAAGGGAGTTGCTTCTGGAGTAACCATTAGGACACGCACGTAACTAATCCTCCGTTAAATAGTAGAACACACGTAAGACGCCTAAAGCTAAGACGAAATAATCAACCATTTGAGCTACAAACAACCGAGTGATAGCAAAGAAACTAACGCAACAATAGTCCCACCTTTGGATAATTAGCCAGAATCTGACTAAACCATCGTTACGCCCAATTCCCGGCGTTAACTTTCAATCGCCTTTAACCTGGTGGCGTTAATTGTGTCTTTATCACAAATGATTGGAAAATTCCATGACACAGGGATTTGCATGTTGAACGAAAGAAACTCTCATCAATCAAGCCTGCGTTTGACCTCTTTTTATATGGGCGACAAGGCCGCCATCCTCGACAAGCTGTTTCATGAATGGGGGAATTGAAGCTACCTTGAACTCCTCACCACTACTCAGGTTTTTGATGAGACCTTTGTCGGGGTCTATTTCAATAGTGTCTCCCTCTTTAACATTGGCTGAAGCCTCGGGACTTTCAAAAATTAACAGCCCCATGTTAAAAGCGTTTCTAAAAAAGATGCGCGCAAAACTTGCGGCAATTACACATGAGATTCCTGCGCTTTTTATGGCGACTGGCGCATGTTCACGAGAAGAACCACAACCAAAATTCTTTCCAGCGACGATTATATCACCTGGGGCAACCTTTGAAGGAAACTGGGCGTCAGCGTCTTCCATTACGTGTTCTGCCAGTTTTGACGGCTCCGTAATGTTTAGATATCTAGCTGGAATTATTTCGTCTGTATTAATGTCGTCTCCAAACTTCCAGACTTTGCCTTCTATGGTCATTAGGCCTCCGAAAGAAAACTTATCTTCTGATACAAAGTATAGACTTTGTAATAAGTGATGATTTCTGATTCCAAAATCCGAGTGCGATGAAGCTTTTGTGGCATTATTGACTATTCATTGCAAGTTACTTTTGACAAATGGTTGTATTCGTTCTTGTCCATTCTTGTACTGCGGGTTTCTCAGGTGGTGATTTTGAGAGAATTCATGTTAATTACATCATATTATTGAACCAGGAGATTAATTGAATGAAGCGATTTTTGAATCGAGGCATAAGCCTTCAGGTTATCCAGGGAATGCCTTTGAGTTCATTGATAAGGGTGATAGCCGGAAACAGATTCCTTGTCGACTCTGAGCATTTGGGTCGATTAGCGTATCTGATAGGAATAGGAGTCTTCAATTCCATTCTGGGCTTGTGCGAGCGTTTTTTTGACGGTGAAGAAATATCGAAGGTAGAGATCAAGCAGTCCCCGTTTTTTGTATTGGGACACTGGAGAAGTGGGACCACTCACTTACACAATTTGCTGAGTCTGGATGAAAACTTTTCAAGTCCAAAAGTTTACCAGTGCCTGTTTCCATACCATTTCATCTTTTCACAGGTCGGATCCGGGGCAATGTCTTTTCTTGGGCCTCGAAAGCGCCCCATGGACAATGTGGATTTTTCGTCTTTGGTTCCTCATGAAGATGAATTTGCTCTGGCTGCTTTGTCTTTAGTTTCACCATACATAAAAGTCATTTTTCCCGTTACGGGCGAAAGTTGGCACACTGAACTCGATTTGGACAAAATTCCAGAACAGTGGAGAACCTCATGGAAAGAAGCCTTTTTGGTGTTCCTCAAGAAAATGCAACTTTCGGAAGGAGGAAAACCGCTGTTGAAATCGCCTCCCCACACGGCAAGAATTAAGCACCTTCTGGAGATGTTTCCCGATGCTCAATTCGTCCATATCGTTAGGAATCCTTACGAGGTGTATCTGTCCAGTTTAAATCTTTGGAACAAGTCCTTTGCCAAAGCTCGTCTTCAAGAACCTTCCGACGAACTGGTTCAAAATCAGATTTTGAGTTGGTATGTTGAAATGTTTGAACTATATGAAAGAGACAAGGCCTTGATTCCCCATGGCGCCTTAACAGAACTTAAGTTTGAGGATCTTGAAGCGGAGCCAATTGTGGAACTGGAAAAAATTTATACTAGACTTGATCTTCCAAATTTCGATTGTTTTCGGGGAAAGGCTTTAGAATATCTTCATGGGCTCAAGAAATACCAGAAAAATGTCTATCAACTGGATGAAAAGACAAAAACCATTGTAAGTGAAAAGTGGTGTAATACATTTGAAAAATATGGATACAATTTCTAAATCTTTAATCGTTATCCGGATGACCACAGAGTGGATCTTTAAATCAAGCTTATAAAGAAGGGTTTTCTTGTGAATCCGTCTCAAGAGTCAAATTCCTTTGAAAACAATGAAAATGTTACACCAATGATCCGGCAATACCTAGCCCAGAAAAGAAAGCATCCTGACGCCATACTTCTTTTCAGGATGGGTGACTTCTACGAAATGTTTTTTGAAGACGCATCCCGAGCTTCTCGGATCTTAGACATAGCGTTAACCACCAGGGACAGAAATAAAGTTAACAGTATTCCGATGTGCGGTTTTCCGCATCATTCTTCGTCGTTATACATATCAAAATTGCTCGCCGCAGGTGAACGCGTCGCCATATGTGATCAAGTTGAGAACCCCAAGCTAGCCAAAGGTCTTGTTAAAAGAGAGGTCACCCGCGTGGTGACCCCTGGATTGATTGATGATACTGATGTTTTGACAGCCAATGAAAATCATTTCATCTGTTCAATCTCGAAAATTGAAACTGAAATAGGGCTTGCCGCCTTGGATTTAAGTACCGGTGAATTTCTTGTGACCATTACCACTGAGTTGACCTTGGCAAGTCAGGAATTAAAGCGCATGGATCCCAAGGAGACTTTAATTGAAAAAGATGGTTTGACCGAAGAGGATGTAAATAGCGTTCTTTCCGATGAAATCTATACACACGAACTCGAAAGCTACTTTTTCGACCCTAAAAGTTGTGAAGAATCATTGCGGGAATACTTTGGAGTGCAGAATTTAGTGGGCTTCGGCCTACATGATAAACATCCGCTGGTGTCGGCTGCTGGAGCGCTCATTCAATATATCAACCAAACAAGGTCTGAAAAACCAAGCCACATAAAGGCTCCTAGAGTTTACAGCCTTGATTCTTTCATGATTCTCGATCAATCGACCATCAGGAATCTGGAAATTTTCAGAAATCTTAGAGACGGCTCATCCAAGGGATCGTTGATAAGTGTAATAGACAGGACCAAGACTTCAATGGGGGCTCGCCTGATACGGAAATGGATTTCCTATCCGTTGCTCGATGTTGAAGCAATAACAAAAAGATTGGAATTGACGGGGAGTTTTGTAGACCATTTTGAAATTCGCAGTGAAATTCGTAACATTTTGACAAATTTTGCCGATTTGGAGCGACTTGCAGCCAAGATATCATTGCGAACCGCATTACCAAGAGACTTAGCGCAATTGCGATTTTCCTGCGAAAAGATTCCAGAAATAATTAAACGACTCCAAAATTTCGAGACAGATTCCGGGATTCAACTGGCGGAGATGGATGATCTTTCGTATGTCGCGTATGCTATACAGGCAGTCATCGTGGATGACCCACCAACAAGCCTCAAGGATGGCGGTGTCATTCGAAATGGGTATAACTCGGAACTTGATGAATTGATAGAAATAGGAAAGTCCGGAAGAGCCTGGATTGCCGGAATCGAAAAACGGGAACGGGAGGAAACCGGTATTGCCAACTTGAAAGTTGGATACACGAGGGTTTTTGGATATTACATTGAGATTACCCGCAGTCATCAAGATAAGGTCCCAGGTCATTACCTTCGTAAACAGACATTGGTAGGATCCGAAAGGTTTGTCACCGAAGAACTCAAAGAATATGAACTCAAAGTCCTAAATGCTCAGGAGAGAATCCTGGAATTGGAAGAAGAAATTTTTCTGAATTTGAGGGCTAAATTGATCGAGGTTATAGACAGAATCCAGAATACAGCCCAGCGAATAGCGGAAATAGATGTCTTGAGTTCACTTGCCGAAGTGGCGGTTGTAAACAACTACCTTCGACCAGAAATCACCGATAGTGATGTTATAAACATAGTGGAAGGCCGTCATCCTGTAGTTGAGTCTTTTGTATCGGGTGAGGCTTACATCCCAAATGATACCCATCTCGATCATACAAACAACCAGATCCTTGTCATTACCGGCCCCAACATGGCGGGAAAATCAACTTATATGAGACAAACGGCGCTGATAGCGCTACTCGCGCAAATTGGAAGTTTTGTCCCTGCTAAAGAAGCGTCTATAGGAGTTGTCGACAGAATCTTTACCAGGATTGGAGCCTCAGACTATCTCTCCTTCGGACAATCCACTTTTATGGTTGAAATGAACGAAACAGCGGCGATTCTGAATAGCGCTACTTCAAGGTCATTGGCTCTTCTCGACGAAGTAGGCCGCGGCACAAGTACTTTTGACGGCCTAGCTATTGCTTGGGCTGTTATAGAGTTCCTGCATGATATGCAGGGAAACGGTGGGCCTAGAACTTTATTTGCCACTCACTACCATGAACTTGTGGACGTGGCGCTGGTAAAGAGCCGAGTCTCCAACTTCAATTTTGAAGTAAGACAATGGAAGAACCGAATAGTTTTTCTTAGAAAAATTACCCCAGGTGGCGCGAGTAGATCTTACGGTCTCCAAGTTGCTCGCCTTGCAGGCATTCCTGACTCTGTACTACGAAGAGCTTCCGAGATACTAAACAATCTCGAGAAAGAAGAAATAGACCCAGGTGGTCGTCCAAAAATTTCACGAACTAGAGTTTCCCGCTCTAAAGAAGAAGGACTAGATTTGGCTCAAATAGAGTTGTTTAGTTCACCCGCCGACGAGTTGCTTCGGGATATCCAGACAGTGGACATTAATCAAATAAGTCCCATTGAGGCTCTCAACATGCTCTGGGAGTTTAAAAAAAAATACTCCAGGGTCTAATTTTTGAATTTCCCCCAATGCGTAAGGTTTTGGTTGAAATTCATGGGACCGTTCTATCAACTCTATTAAGATCGGTCATTACCAGGAAACATAAACAATGTTTTTAGCAGATTTGGCTAATGTCTCCCTGAGACAAATATATAGAAACCGACGACGTTACAAAAGTGTGATTGTTGGCATCTCCGTCGGTATTGCCGGAATAATAATCGTTCTTACCATGGGTGATTCAGTCGAAGAAAATTTAGGTCAAAATCTTGAACTGCTTGGGAGCGCCACAATAGTTAAAGCGAGTTTCGATTACACAAAGAGCAAAAGAAAACATGGTGGACAGTATTTCGACAAGGATGTCGATGATATAAAGAAACTACCGGGCGTAAAATCGGCGTCACCGGTGGTTCTGGGTTTCCCGATTTTTACATACAAGCTCAACAGGAGTGATGGAAGATTGTTGGGTGTTGAAGAGAATTTTTTTGACACCGTCCACATACCCATGGCCCGTGGTCGTAGAATCAACTTCGATGACGTGGCATGGTTCAGCAGCGTCTGCGTTGTCGGCGATGAAATTGTCAGGGCTCTTTTTTCTAAAGATGAAGATCCCCTCGGTAAGAGAATTTTCATTGGCGGACATTTGTTTCGTATCGTGGGAGTAATTGGAGGTGTTGAAGATCCTTCATTTCTAAAAACTGTCATGATTCCCATATCTGTCGCGCGATCTAGATTCGCCGACATGTACGAGATAAAGAATATTTATGTCCGTGCATTTAACTGGGACGCCGTAGCCAAATTGCATCAGGACTTGTATGAAGTTCTAAAGGCAAACCAGCCTGGATACGCTGAATCAATGGACATCAGATCCTTTCCGGAGCGTATTAAAACGATTCAGCACGCTGTATTGCTCGTTAAAGTTTTCCTGTACGCGGCGTTGTCGGTTACCATGGTGTTGGGCGGAATCGGGATCATGAATGTTATGTTATCAGCCATAAGAGAGCGTACCAAGGAAATTGGCCTTCGCAAATCGGTAGGAGCGACTGAGTGGATGATCCTGTCACAGTTTCTTTTTGAATCAGTTTCCATAAGCTTGACAGGGGCGCTATTGGGAATTTTACTTGGTATAGTTGGCGTCACAGTTCTTCTAGAAGTGTTTCAGACTTCTCCGTCGTATGGAATGTTTCTTATGAGCATACTTGGAGGAGTTGTTTTTGGAGTATTTCTGGGGATAGCTTCAGGCATATTGCCTGCCATCAAGGCGAGCCGTTTAGACCCTGCGGAATCTATGCGGTTTGAATAGCTATCGCTGGACAAATGTTTTCAGTCCAAACTGCGTTTTAAACAAGTCAACCAAGTAATTTTGGAACCGTCTCTCGCCGAATTAGTAAATGTTCACACTGATGAAAAAGGCGAGAGATGGCTTTTTAGAATTTATACAATTGCCGCTAAGGACAAATAACATTCCGCAATTTCAAAGTCAGGCCAAACTTGTGGAGACTAATTCGGTAATATCAAGCACCTTTATCTTCCCCAACTTTTCTTTTCTCGCCCTGGCAGCCGCCTGATTAAAAGTGCCCTTACAGGAAGGACAACCGGAAATTATCGCGTCCGCTCCCAGGTCTATAGCTGAAAGAAGCCTTTTGTAACCGATGTCCGAAGCCATCTGGTTATCGAAACCCTTCATTCCGCCTCCACCCCCACAACATTTTGCAAGGGCCCTGTTGAGAGGAAATTCCATTAATTCTATTCCCGGTATTGATTTAAGAATATTTCTGGGGGGCTCATAGACACCCATGTGTCGACCCATATCACAGGGGTCATGATAGACAACCTTCAGAGGTTTGATGTCCTCTTTGAATTTCAATCGATTCTGACTGATTAGTTTCTCTATCAGTTCAACCGCATGAGTTACGGAATAACCATTAAGCGCGCCATAATGACTGTAAAGATCTCTAAAGGTTTTCAGGCAACCTGCGCAAGTAGTTAGAAGATCTTTAGGTTTGTATTTTGCGATAGTTTCAGAATAAAGATTCATGGATTTCTTGAACGTATCCATATCACCCACAAGGTAGGCTAGATACCCGCAGCAACTTTCTTCCTCCCCCAAAGCTCCATAGTTGACGCCTGCTTTTTCCAGGATCTCTATGATTGAAGGAATAATTCTAATGTCCTGAAAGCTTGTTACACAGCCAAAGTGAAGAAGAACCTCCGTCTCGCCCGGCACAGCTTTTCTGAAATTCGTTGGATAACTGTCGGCCCTCTTTTCTTTGGGGGCCATCAGCGGATTCAAAGAGTCTATCATCGAAGATAGCGCCGGCTTGAAGGACTCCGGAAGAAAACCATGACCGACCAGCCGTTCCCTGGCGCTGCGGATAATGTCCGAGACATTGACTTGCGCTGGGCACACTGATTTGCAATTCAAACAGAGCATGCACTGATATAGTCGATTGGCAAGTTCTTTAGACGGTTCCATCTTGCCGGTCAGCATATTGAATGCAAGAGTGACTCTTCCTTTTGCGTTAAGCGATTCAAGCGTGGATTCGGCGAAAGTGGGACATCCCGCTCTACAGAAACCACATTGAATGCATGCGATGATCTCATTGTCTATGCCCTCCGGAAATTTCTGCAATGTTTCCGGAGCCTTCAAATAAGGATCAAAGCAGTTCTCATCAAGAATGTCTTTGATGGAGTCATCAAAACCCATTTTTCCCGGATTGAGTATATTGTTGGGGTCCAGCGCATTTTTGATCATCTTCATGACATTAATGGATTCCCCCAACTGCTTTCCTATATAAGGGGATTTTGCCATTCCGATTCCATGCTCTGCGGAAACAGTTCCGCCCATCCTTAATGTCATGTCGATGAATTCGAGCGCTATTCCTTTAACCTTTTTCCACTGTTCAGGTTCCGTAGGATTCATTATAAACGTAGCGTGCAGGTTCCCATCTCCGATGTGTCCGAAAGTGGCCACGGGGAACCCGTATTTCTCTCCAATTTTCTGAATTTCAGAAATCGTTTCCGGAATGCGACTCATCGGGACTCCAAAGTCCTCGACCAGAGGCACAAGTCTAAATCCCGGCTGAAGCCTGCTCATGGCCGGCACAAGGCCTCCACGAGCGGCAAACAATTTGGCCTTTTCAACTGGATTGTCCGACCAAATATTTTCAATACCGCCCACGGATTTACAAATTTTATCTATTTTTTCAATCTGTTCCCTGACTGCGCCTTTAGGACCATCTAATCCCATGAAAAGCTGACAGTTCACATCTTTCGGAATGTCCATCTTGAGTGCTTTTCGAGCGACATCCAAACAAACATTGTCAAGAATTTCACACGTGGCCAGTTCTAATCCGGACGTGAAGATTTTCTCCACGGCCTGTCCCGCGGCTTCTACATTTGGAAAGGACGCTTTTGCGAAAGCCTCATACTCAGGCATCGGAAGTATCTTCATGGTGGCCTCGGTTATGATTCCGAGAGTTCCTTCCGAACTGGCGAACAAGTGGGTGAGGTCATATCCGGCGGTCGTCTTAGGAGCCAGATCGCCCGTTTTTATGACTGTTCCATCTGCAAGGACCACCTTGAGACATTTGACATAATGTTTCGTCGTGCCATATTTGGCCGCTCTGACACCACTGGCGTTTGTAGCTATCATGCCGCCTATCGTGGCAATGGCTGCGCTTCCAGGGTCAGGTGGGAAAAAGTGGGTAGGAGCCAATTTGGCGTTTAGCGCGTTGCAGATCACCCCTGGCTGGATAATGGCATAACCGTCAGCCTTATTAATTTCAAGAACGGAGTTCATTCTAGTGAAATCTAGAACTACTCCACCCTTTATGGGTAACACCGCTCCGGTTACAGAAGACCCGGTACCTCTAGCCACGACTGGAATTTTATCCTGGTTGGCTTGTTTAACAATCTTGCTGACTTGTTCTGTATTTGTAACAAAAACAATAGCCTGAGGAACTCCAGCATGGATGGACATGTCTCTCGAATAAGCTAGACAATCGATATGAGAGGTAGTCACATTCTCCGGACCGACAATTTGACTCAACCGATCAAAAAAAACCATTTTGCGTCTTCTCCTGACGGTTATATTTTAACATCATTTTATAGTTTAGCTTAAATCAAATGGTTGAAGGTGTCAAACCGAATGCAACCGAATGCCACGGCTCGACTTGTAGCCAAAGTTGGCTGTTTGTTTTTATTAAAGGTATTGATTATGGTAGTTTTTGTCAGACAAAGGTAGAGTTAAGGCATCATAAAAGGCGGACACATTAATTCTATTTATAAGTATCATTCGTTCATTTGGCGGAACATATTATTGTATTTACCAGTGATTTTCAGGTCCGTTTTAACGCTTTTTTTATTGGGACTCGTTTTAATTCAAGCGCTAACTTTTTTTGCTCATATTGGGATGCTTTACATTGATTAATGCGTATGATATTAATTTTTGATTAACTTTGTGAACCTACAAAAACTGTACAAGAGGAGATGAGAAATTGGCGTTCCAGAGTGAGAAAAAGGCATCAATCATAGAGAAATTCAGAATACACTCTTCGGACACTGGCTCTCCAGAAGTTCAAATAGCACTGCTGAGTGAAAGAATCGGATATTTGACGGAACATTTCAAAGTCCACAAAAAAGACCACCATTCGAGAAGGGGACTGTTGAAGCTGGTAGGTCAGAGACGCCGTTTGCTGGATTATTTGAAATCAAAGAACGTTGACAGATATAAAACTATTATAACGGAACTAGGTATAAGGAAATAAACGGTGTCTTGCCTGTAATATGGTTTTGGACATGCGCCTGTATTTAGTAAATTTTTATGAGAGGACCAAAAAACGATATGGCGCACAGGACTTCTTGTACTGTGTCAGGAAAGGAAATAATTTTTGAAACAGGTCGCCTGGCTAAACAGGCTTCTGGTTCAATCCTTGTCCAGACCGGTGAAACTTTAGTTTTAGTGACTGCTGTTGCAGAGAAGCAAGGCAGAGAAGGTATTGATTTCTTTCCCCTGACGGTAGATTACCTCGAAATGACTTACGCCGCCGGGAAAATCCCGGGGGGATTTTTCAAACGGGAAGGTAGGCCGACTGAAAAAGAAATACTTACTGCTAGATTTATAGATAGGCCAATTAGACCTCTTTTCCCCGATGGATTCGTTTCAGAGACCCAGATAATCGCCACGGTTTTATCATCCGATGGAGATTTTGAGCCTGACATGATGGCCATCAATGGCGCTTCAGCCGCCCTTCATATATCGGACATCCCATTCAATGGACCCATTGGCGCTGTCAGAATAGGTCGGGTAGAGGGTAATTTTGTCGTTAACCCCACGCCATTAGAAGAGACTTATTCGGACCTGAACCTCATTGTTGTCGGGTCCCGCAATGGAATCGTCATGGTTGAAGGCGGAGCTGAAAGGGTTTCAGAACAGGTTATAGTAGACGCCATTTATAGGGCCTATGAGGATGTTCTGAACATAGTGGAGGCCCAGGAAAAGCTTCGAGAATTGGTAGGTAAACCTAAGCGTCGAGTGACACCCAAATCCAAAGACGAAGAACTCTTTAATAGAATCAAGTCAGACTGGAGCGGCAGAGTCGAGGAAGCCCTCAATATCCATGCCAAACTGGAACGCCGTGAAGCGCTGAACCTTATAGAACTGGAAGCGTTGGAGTCCCTGGGAGATGATTATCAGGTAAGGCGTTCCGAAATCCTGTCTTTCTTCGAGGAGATAGAGCGACAACTGATCCGCAAGATGATACTTGAAAAGAATGTAAGGATTGGCGGAAGAAGTTTTACTCAAGTTCGTAACATTGACTGTGAAGTTGGGGTTCTACCGAGGACTCACGGAAGCGCGCTGTTCACTCGAGGAGAAACCCAGGCTTTAGTCATAGCAACCTTGGGGACCTCATCAGATGAGCAGAAGGTTGAAGCTCTGGACGGATCAAGCTACAAATCCTTCATGCTTCATTACAAATTCCCTCCATTCTCGGTTGGTGAAGTCAAATTTCTGCGTGGACCATCTCGCCGTGAGGTTGGTCATGGCGCTCTTGCCGAGAGAGCAATAGCCTATCTGCTGCCTAATGATGAAGATTTTCCATATACCATACGTGTCGTGTCAGAAATTTTGGAATCCAACGGATCTTCATCCATGGCGTCCGTGTGCGGAGCGTCCCTGTCATTGATGGACGCCGGAGTTCCGCTGGCTGAGTCGGTTGCTGGAATCGCAATGGGACTTTTCCAGGAAGGCGACAAAATAGCCATCCTCTCAGACATAATCGGTGACGAGGATCATCATGGTGACATGGATTTTAAGGTTGCCGGGACGCTCCAAGGTGTAACAGCCCTTCAGATGGACATAAAAATTCAGGGTATTACACGTGAAGTGCTTTCACAGGCGCTTTTTCAGGCAAAGCAAGGAAGAGAACACATCCTCGGAGAAATGAGCAAGGCTCTGACTGAACCACGAAAGGAAGTTTCTCCGTACGCTCCACGCATCTACGTAATTTTCATCAACCCCGATAGAATCCGAGACATCATCGGGCCGGGCGGCAAAATAATTAGAGCCATCCAGGAAGAAACCGGGACAAAAATTGAGGTTGATGATACCGGTAAGGTAATTATCGCTTCCGTTGACGTCGTAGGGGCCGAAGAAGCCAAAAAAGCAATCGAGAGCCTCACTCAGCAGGCTGAAGTGGGGAAATTGTACGAGGGCACTGTCCGAAAAATCACGGATTTTGGTGCGTTTGTTGAAATTTTTCCCGGAACCGATGGCCTCGTTCATATATCTCAATTAGCCAACGAGCGCGTCCGAAAAGTTACGGATGTTGTAAAAGAAGGCGAAACAGTAATGGTCAAAGTGATAGGAATTGACGGTCAAGGAAAGATCAAGCTGTCTCGTAAAGATGCTCTTGACGAAAATTCAAATTAATAATCGTTTCAGGAATTCAAGTTCATAGAAAGAGAAAGCCGCTGAAAAAAATTTATATGCCTGACCAGACTTTCCGAAAAACTGTTCTGGATAACGGGGTAAGAATACTCACCGAAGAGTTGCCTTATCTCAAATCGGCTTCAATCGGCATTTGGGTTCGTTCAGGATCCAGGTTTGAGCCCGAAAGTCTGAATGGTATGAGTCACTTCCTCGAGCATATGCTGTTTAAGGGGACAAACAAAAGGGATGTTCTTCAGCTAGCCAAGGAGATTGACGCCGTTGGTGGCGCTTTGAACGCCTATACCAGTAAAGAACTGACTTCTTTTTACTGTAAGGTCCTTAGTGAAAACCTGGGTATCGCATCTGAGTTGTTGACGGATATATATTTGAACTCATGCTTTCCGGAAGAGGAAATTGAAAGGGAAAAACAGGTAGTTTATCAGGAAATTTATCAACTGGAAGACACACCTGAAGACTTGGTAAATGAGCTTTTTTACAGCCGCCTCTGGTCTGGGGATCCTTTTGGCAGCCCCATAATGGGGTCTGCTGAAAATGTCAGATCTTTCGATCGTAATAAGGTTGTTGCTTTCAAGACCGACAATTATACCCCCGCTGATACGATAGTATGCGCAGTCGGCAAATTAGACCATGACAGATTTGTCGATATGATAAGACCTGAAATGGAATGCCTGAAGAACGGCTCGTCGGCCAAAGTTCAGGTAAGACCTAAGGCAGTATCCGGCGTTGAAATTCATCCAAAATCTTCCGAACAGATCCATTTTTGCTTCGGGACAGAGGGGCCCAGTTCAAAGGATAGGGATCGTCATGCGGCTTATCTGTACAATACGATACTTGGCGGGGGCATGAGTTCAAGGCTTTTTCAGGAAGTAAGAGAAAAAAGAGGTCTTGCCTATAATATTTATTCCTTCTTTTCAAGTTATTCCGATACAGGGACTATCGGTGTAGGAGCCTGTACTGAGCCGAACATGTTTGAAGAACTGCTGGATGTAGTTGGTAAGGAAACAATGCGTATGCCTGATTCTATTACTTCAGATGAGTTTCAAGCCGCAAAAAACTATATTCGAGGCAACCTGATTCTGGCAAATGAATCCTCTGATTCTCGAATGAGCCGACTGGCCAAAGGGGAAATTTATTATGGAGATTACGTGTCACTGGATGAGATAATCGATGATATTCAAGGCGTGACCTTTGAGCAAACCAGAGACTTCGCTTCCAGCTTGAACAATTCTCAAAACTTCACAGCCTCGGTCATAGGTCCTGTGTCTCCTTCGTTCGATATTAAAAGTCATTTTGGCCGTTAGTTTACTCCCCTTTTAACATTCCTGTCATAACGTTCTTTTTTACTGATATTGGAGAAGCCGCCTCGCCTGTTTTTCCAGTGGCGGTTTTCGTCTGATTTCTACTCGTTTGCGAGAAGTGTCAATAAGTATCGACAAGTTCTTTAAGCTGCCCGCTCCCAAAAGGTTAAAGCTTTTCTTGGTCTTTCGGTCCATTGTCTGAACCTGAATTGGTCCGAGATGCATTTGATAAAGAAAAGCGTTTTCAACATAATACTTGGTTACTGGTAACGTTGAACCATCCGCCAGGTGAACCATTCCTTTGCCGATTTCTTTGACATTTGTTTCACGAGTCAATTCTTTGAGAAGGGATTTGTCGATCAGACTGTGAGTAGCTCCGGTGTCAAGCAGAAAGCGGCGCGTACGCCCATTCTTGCTGAATTTCAATTGAACAAAGATTTGGCCTTCATCATTGACTTTAGTTACGATACAATTTTCGTCGATTTTCTCAAAATCGATCTCGTCCAGCACGGAATTCACAAGACGCTGACTTTGCCTGTCCGGTTCCATTGACATTGCCATTTCACTATCACTGCGCGCCTGCTCAACCCTGTCGGTCCTCAGATTGGCTACGGCCCTCGCAGCGTAGTTAAAGCTGCTCTTAGGATCATATTTAATGGCTGTGTCGAAATCTGATATCGCCTTTCCGTATGCCCCAAGGTTAAGGAGGGTTATTCCGCGATTCGACAGGGTGACGGATCTAAGGGATTTGTTTTCATGAGGAACTTGTATGGCCTGATTCAAATCTTCCAGGGCTCGTGATAGTTTACCCTGTTTAAGATTCAGTAAAGCTCTAAGATTAATGCATGAGGCCAGCGTTTCGCCCGACAGGCCTTCATGGCTTAGGACCTGGTTCAAATCATGAGAAGCGCTTTTTAAGTCGCCTTTTTCGTAATAGGCCTGCGCTCGGGCTAGTAAGGCTGTGTGTGAGAACTCATTATTGAGCGCCAACGATCCCAACGCTTTGGAAAGAGACTGAATGGCACCCTGATAGTCACCTGATTTGAGTAGATTTTTTGCGTCTTTGAAGAACTGCTCAGGCTGTTCCAATGCGCATGACACATGGGGAACTAATGCGCATAGCGCGCAAAAGACTGAGACAAACACTGGAATTCGAAAATTGGCGACTGGCACCTGACACATCCGGTAGCGCTGAAATGGCTGATTAGATAGAATAACCAAGCTAAGGAGTTAATTATAACATGATTATAAATATTATCAATCATCGCATTATAAATTAATTATATCTGATTGTTTTAGCTCATTTAATTAGTATAGATCATTTACTGAACAGCTTGATTCGGTAAGTATAGACAATTTTTGCCAACCACCCAATTGCAACGAGAAATCCTATGATGCCTATCAGAACGCTGATGTTAGCTATGGATTGCGGTAACCGATCATGAAGTAGATCCTGCAGCAATTCAATTAATTTGCTAAATGGATAAATCAATACAAGAAAGGCTATCGCTTTGTCCAGAAATGTGGACGAAGGTTCATCGTCCTCTTCAGAAACCGCCGTGACGCATGGTTCCTGATTCGCATTGTCTTTCTCAACTTCCTCAACTCGTTTATTGGGACTATGTGGCTGATTTTCCTGATTCATTTGTAAACTTTCAGATCTGAGTCATTAATTTGAAATTAACTTTTAGATTTTAACACAATCTGGGGAAGAACAGCCACTGATTATGTCTTTCAAGTTCGCCGGTGAAGCTCCTTAAACCAGTCAAGAATCTCTTGTAATTCCGCCAGTTCACGGCCCGAAAATTTTCTCACGAACGTCAGGACTTGCTGTGAAAGCCAGAAACGCTCTTCCCTGGTAGCCTTATGGGCAACATTCATAAAATCCTGCAACAATAAAGCTATCACATTAACCTGATCTATTATGGAGTCAGCGACAACCGCATCTAGTTTTCTCTGCCTGGCCTCCACAATGGTCACGACCTTGGCTACACTGTTGTGGTCCTTATTTGGAGACAGGCATTCGTTCCTCAAGATTAAGGCTGCGGTCTCTTCTGACAGCCTGAACCCCCTTTTCAATTCCGGGACCTCAAATGGAGGGTAAATATCCTTTAAGTGAGCCCCACTTCTAACATCATAAAGCTCAAAAGAAATATCTGATGGTTCAGCATTCTCCTCCTCACGAGTTTTTACCAATATTGCGCCTTCTCGAATCAGATAGAAATTGTAATGTTTGGATACGTCCATGAATAATACTATAATACATTTTTTTATTAAGTTGAGCGGTCAAAGCGGAAAATAGTTTATGAAACTCAAGCGAATCGACATACAGGGATTCAAGAGCTTTCCCGGCAAAACGACCATAGAATTCTGCGATGGCATAACTTCCGTTGTAGGGCCCAATGGATCAGGAAAAAGTAATATACTCGAGGCCATTCGTTGGGTCATGGGGGAACAGAGAACCAAGATTCTTCGTTGCAAAAAAATGGAAGACGTTATTTTTAACGGTTCCGACTCCCTGAAGCCGGTAGGCATGGCGGAAGTCAGGCTGACGCTCAAGAATGACGGAAAATCATTCCCTCCACCTTTGTCTGATTATAACGAAATCATGGTCACCAGGAGACTGTTCCGCGATGGTGATTCTCAATACGAACTCAATGGAATTCAGTGTCGATTGACCGATATCATGGAATTTTTTCTGGATACCGGGGTAGGCAAGAATTCTTACGCAATAATACAACAAGGCAGAGTAGAGCTGATCATAGGCGCCAAACCGGAGGAAAGAAGGGTCTTTCTCGAGGAAGCCGCAGGCGTAAACAAGTACAAGGCGCGACGCGAATCAACGATAAAAAAACTGGATCAAACCAATCAGAACCTCCAAAGAATCAAGGATGTCATAGCGGAAGTCTCAAAACAGAACCAATCACTCAAGAGACAGGCCTCGAAAGCCGAACGCTACAGGGATCTCAAGAACAGGCTCAAGTCCCTGGAGATTGCTCATGAAGCTTTCAAGGTCAGGAATTTAATGTTGGGGTCGAAAGAAACCCAGTACACCGAGAAGGAACTGAAAAAAGAGTTGATCGAGAAAGAATCGAGACTTGCCACCTTGTCTGCAAAGGCTGAATCGGTACGTCTAGAAATAGCCGAAACGCAGACGGCCTTTAATGTATCCATGCAAAATTTGCGTTCAGCGGAAACAGAACTCAGCGTGGCAAAATCCAGAATTGAGATTTGCAGCGCCCAGGAAAAACAGTTGGCCGAAAGGAACGTCAAGATCTCCGAAGAGCTTGACGCGGTTTTGATAAAGAAAGCCGATGCGGAAGAAAAAACTAGAGATATGCTCGCGAAATTGGACGAATTTGATTCCGTTGAATCGAGTTCAGCTCAGAAAATAGGTATTTCTGAGGTATTAATATCTCGTCTGGAAAAACAGTCCAAAGAACAGGCCGTAGCGCTGGAACAGCACAAAGAGGCTATTTTCGGAATATTACAGGACCTTGCTCAACAAAAGAACCTTGTCGATCAAAACCTCAAACGCAAGACTGAACTTCAAACTCGTTTGAACAAAGACCAGGAGGGCCAGCGCCTTCAGACAAGTTTACTGGAAGAGCTTTCGAAACAGATGGAATCTGCGCAAGGAAGGAACATTGAACTCCGGAAATCGCTTGACAGTTTTGAATCCGAATCTATTACCGACAATGAAAAACGATCAGGACTCTTGGCCAGAATCGGAATATTAAGGGACAACTCCAGAAAAATCGAAAAAGACCTTCTTTCAGTCAGGGCAAAAACAGATTCTATGTCTGAACAGAGCCTAAACTATGAGTCTTATGGCGCGGGCGCACAATATCTCATGAAGGCCTTGTCCCTCGATCATTATAAAAAACTTCCCAAGCCTTTGGCTGAAATCATCGATTGCTCTCCGGAATATCTGCAGGCTGTAACGTCAGCGCTTCAAAATCAGCTAGGTTCCATTATCGTCGAGGATTTTACAACGGCTTTCAATATTGCCGAGAGAATGAAGAAACTACAAACAGGCAGAGTTACCCTACTCTCACTGGAATCGTTTTCGGCTGACGGCAGTACCGAAATTCCTGAAAATGACGGCGGGCCGCTTAGGCTGTCTGATTG
>Ga0194044_10000521_pt1 | contig 18961 bp, 17 predicted proteins | sample JunL4417m_MetaG_FD_155460 | JGI IMG/M metagenome (GOLD analysis project Ga0194044, IMG submission 155460) | Anoxic zone freshwater microbial communities from boreal shield lake in IISD Experimental Lakes Area, Ontario, Canada - Jun2016-L442-17m | ecosystem: Environmental > Aquatic > Freshwater...
ACCTTAAACAAAAAATACAACGTATTGATTAAAATAACCCCTTTTACTAAAAAAGAAAGAAAGGTGATATAATAATGGGGACGAATTCGAAAGATGATTTAATTGCTCAAAACTTTGAGAATTTAAAGATGAAAAAAGTAGCCGAGCTTGTTCAAATCGCTAAAGAGTTAAAGCTAACAGGTTACAGCGATTTGAAAAAGCAGGAACTTATTTTTAAAATTATTGAGGCACAGACACAAGAAGATGGATTTGCTTTCTCTTCAGGTGTTCTTGAAGTATTGCCTGACGGTTACGGATTTTTAAGGTCGGCAGATTATAATTACCTGCCATCGCCTGACGATATCTATGTATCTCCTTCGCAGATAAAGAAATTTTCTCTGAAGACAGGTGATACTGTAAAAGGTCAGGTGAGACCTCCAAAAGAAGGTGAAAGATTTTTTGCGCTTCTAAAGGTTGAAGAAGTTAACTTCGGAGAGCCTGAAAAAATCAGAGACAGAATTCTGTTCGATAATTTAACTCCTACATATCCTATTAAGAAGTTTAATATCGAAACCACTCCAGGTGAATATGCGATGCGAATTATGGATATGTTTATGCCTATTGGCTTCGGTCAGAGGGGCTTGCTCGTATCTCCGCCAAAGAGCGGTAAAACTATTCTGCTGCAGACAATCGCTAACAGTTTAGCGAGAAACCATCCTGAAGTTCATTTAATAGTATTATTAATTGACGAAAGACCGGAAGAAGTAACGGATATGCAGAGAAACGTAAATGCTGAAGTCGTGAGTTCAACTTTCGATGAACCACCTGAAAGGCACGTACAGGTTTCTGAAATCGTACTCCAGAAGGCAAGAAGATTAGTTGAGGCAGGAAAAGATGTAGTAATATTGCTTGACAGTATTACGCGTCTTGCCAGAGCTCATAACACTGTTATACCTCATAGCGGGAAGATTTTATCGGGTGGTGTTGATGCAAACGCATTACACAAACCAAAAAGATTTTTTGGTGCAGCCAGAAACATCGATGAAGGCGGTAGTTTAACTATTATCGCAACTGCATTGATTGAAACAGGCAGCCGTATGGATGAAGTTATTTTTGAAGAGTTTAAGGGTACGGGAAATATGGAAGGCGTTCTCGACAGAAAACTGTCAGACCGCAGAGTCTTCCCTGCACTTGACCTTAACCGTTCAGGTACGAGAAAAGAAGAACTGTTGCTTACACCTGATATTCTCAGCAGAGTATATCTGTTAAGAAAAATCACGTCTGACCTTAATCCGGTCGAGGCAATGGAGTTTATTCTTAGTAAAATGCGCGGCACCAAGTCCAATAAAGAGTTCCTTGCTACTATGAATTCGTAAGTTGTTTTGTTGAAAATATAAGTTCTCAATGAAGAAAGAGATTTTAATTAATTCTACTTCGTACGAAGTAAGAATTGCTATTACAGAAGAAGGAAAATTAGTAGAGTTATTTTATGAAAGTCCTGATTTAAGCCGTAATGTTGGTGATCTTTACTGGGGTAAAGTTGCCAAGGTTATGCCCGGAATCAGAGCGGCTTTTATAAATTTAGGTTTTCCTCAGGATGCATTCCTTCATTTTTCGGATATAGATACATCTATAGATGACTATTCATCCATTCTTGGTGATGATAGTGATGTGGATGATGACGATGATGACGATGATGCACCACCACCAACTCCGCAGAGGAATCACTCTAAATCCTACAGAGCACCCATTAATATAGAGCGCGGTCAGGATATTATCGTTCAGATAATTAAAGAACCCGTAGGGAATAAAGGTGTGAGAGTTACATCGAAAGTTTCCCTTCCGGGAAGATATCTTGTCCTGCTGCCTTTTAACAGAAGAATAGGTGTATCCAAAAAGATTTACAATTACAAAGAAAGAAGAAGATTAAAACAAATCGTTCGTTCAATATTACCCGAAGGGTTTGGCCTTATTATTCGTACAGTTGCATCAGGTCAGGATGAAAATTTAGTCCGCGATGATTTGAATAAGCTTATTGCAACCTGGAAAGAGATGGAGAGTAAGGCAAAAACTTTAACTCCTCCTGCAATCCTGTATAAAGACGTATCAACCACAAATTCCGTAGTCAGGGATTTATTCAGGGACGATGTTACAAAAGTTCTGATTGATTCGAAAAAACTTTACAAGGAAATAAAAGCTAATCTTGAACTTACATCACCTGAGTTTGCGGATAAAGTAGAGCTCTACACGGGTAATGCTCCTATATTTGATGTTTACAACATCGAAAAACAAATTGAGGAATCCCTTAATAAAAAAGTCTGGCTTAAAAATTCCGGTTATATTATAATTGAAACAACCGAAGCAATGACTGTTGTTGACGTTAACAGCGGAAAGTATGCTAAGTCCAAAGACCAGGAACTGAACTCGCTGAAAATAAATTTTGAGACTGCCAAAGAAATCGCACGCCAGTTAAGACTGCGTGATATTGGCGGAATCATAGTTGTTGACTTTATTGATTTGTATGAAGATTCGAACAAAAGAAAACTGCACGAAGAGATAAAGAAAGAATTCAGGAAAGACAGGGCTAAGATTACAGTATTGCCGATGACGGAATTTGGTCTGGTTCAGATAACAAGACAGAGAATAAGACAGAATATAATGCACCGTGTTTCAGACAGTTGCCCAATGTGTATTGGTACAGGAAGAGTTCAATCGAAGATGGCTTACATTACTGAAATTGAAACCTGGCTGCAGAGGTTCAGGGGCGGAGGTGGAGATATGTTCTTAAGGATGCGTGTTAATCCATTGATAAAGCATTATCTGACGAGCGGAATAATTAATAAGATTTTGAAACTATGCCTAAAGTACAGAACAGTTATAAAACTTGAAGTTGATGAACAATTACCGTTATCAGAATTCAGATTCTTAACAGGAAAAGGAAATACGGATATTACCGACGAATACGGGAATTAATTTAATATACATTACATTAAGAGTATAAAGAGTTTTAGTAATTAAATATTTTTTGATTTGCCCAAATTAATTATTGATAATAAAGAAGTAGAGTTTACACAGGGACAAACTGTGATTGAAGCGGCAAAGGCTTCAGGTATTGAGATACCGCACTTCTGCTGGCATCCGGGTCTCAGCGTTTCCGGTAACTGCCGTATATGTCTTGTGGAAATAGAGAAACTCCCGAAACTTGCGATTGCCTGCTCAACGACTGCTACAGACGGCATGGTTGTTCATACAAAGTCTGAAAAAGTTGTTTCCTCACAGAAGGCAGTTATGGAGTTTTTGCTGATTAACCATCCTCTCGATTGTCCAATCTGCGATGAAGCCGGCGAGTGCAAACTTCAGGATTATGCTTTCAAGTACAGTAAAGGTGAATCCCGCTTTGACGAAGAAAAGAATCATAAAGATAAACGTGTTTCCCTCGGACCAAACGTTATGTTCGACCAGGAAAGATGTATAAGCTGTTCCAGATGTATAAGGTTTTGTGATGAGGTTGCCAAAGAACCTCAGTTAACTTTTGTACAGCGCGGTGAAAAAGTAACGATTAAAACATTTCCCGGAAAAGAACTCGACAATCCTTATTCAATGAACGTTGTTGAAATCTGTCCTGTCGGCGCATTAACCTCCAAACATTTCAGGTTTCGTTCAAGAGTCTGGGATATGTCATTTACCGATTCTGTATGTCCCGGTTGTTCACGCGGATGTAATACCACTATAGGCGTAAGACAGAATGAAATTCTCAGAATTGAACCGAGAGAAAACTCAGAGGTTAATAACTGGTGGCTTTGTGACTGGGGAAGAATTAATACGATTAAGGATATCAGTAATGAAAAGACAAGGATGAACCTTCCTAAGATTAAACCCGAGGAAATGTCGTCAGGTGAAGATAAACTTATTGAAGTGGGCTGGGAAGAAGCCGTTTCTAAATCTGTTTCATTGCTCACCGGCAAGAAACTTAATGTATTATTCCTTGCTTCACCGTATTCTACGTTAGAAGATAATTACACACTGAAAAAATTTGCGGGCGAAGTATTTCACTGCAAAGAATTATACTATATGCCCGATGAAGACGATTCATTTGGTGATAATATTTTAAGGAAGTCCGATAAAACACCTGATTCTACGGGCTTAAAGGCTCTTGGCATTAACCCGCTTTCGGAAACCGTTATTAAGCAGATTCATGATGGTAAATATAAAGCACTGTATGTTATTAATGATACTATAGAAAGAAACCCTGAATTAGTTAACCTTATTTCAAAATTTGAAGTTAAAGTTTTCCATCTCAACAAAAAGAATAAATATACCTGGATGAATGCAGATGTGATATTTTCTGAATCATCGTATGCAGAAATTAACGGTACGTTTATGAATTTTCAGGGAAGAATTCAGAGAATCAGACCTGCCGTAGCAACACTCGAGCAGGAAAGACTTCTTGGTGAATATTCACTCTCAAGGCTTGATAAATTCGGCGCACATAATGACAGGTGGACAAAGGATAACCGCGTAAACGCAAGACCAACCTGGAAGATTCTGAAACAAATCGCCATGGCGTTCGGGAAGCAGTTTAAGTTTGAAAATTCAGAAGAAGTGTTTTCTGAAATGTGTCAGACTGAGTTCGGACTTGCTGGTATGGATTACGAAAAGATAGGTTCTGCGGGTTATTTGTTAAAATCTGAAAAAGTTTAATTTAAAATCCCTATCCCTTACGCAGGGATAGGGATAATATAACTTTTACTGCTGTGCGTTTGCTTCTCTTTCCTTTTTCCTTCTCATAAAATCTGATACGTAGAAAATAAACGCTATTAATGTTACTACTGCCATTAATACAATAATTATGTTACTTCTCATTGCACCAACTATAAAAAACGCTATAGTTGTTAATCCTGTTAAACCAACTCCTATATGAGCTGCTACGGAATTCTCTTTCTTTACCGGGAAAACCAGTGCCAAAAGAACCATTCCTACTGCCGGAGCAATCAGGGCAGTCGGGCTGCCTGACGTTACGTAACCAAACACACCGAGAGCAATCAATATCATTGCATTAATAGTCATTACCTGGAAATTCTTCATATTTATACTTTAAATTAATATACTTATATTCAAACATTACCGACGGTGTTTTCGTTCAAACGGGAACATCTTTTTAATTTTATAGTATTTAAAATAAAACGCTTAATTATGAAAACAAGAATCATTTATTTCGTACTACCGGTTTTATTAGCTGTAATTATCTGGGGTTGTGAAAAGAAATCCGAGCAGACGGTTGCATTTCAGGATAAGAATGTGGATCCCTACAGAAATGAAGAAAAGGTGATGAATTCGCCAAGTTTATCGATGGAAAAAGTTACGAATAAGGTATCTGAAACCGAAGACAAGATTCCAGACGCAAAAGACCAGCGGATGATTATCAAAACAGGTTCTTTGAGCATAGAAATTGATAAGTTTGATGATGCCGAGACGAAGATAAATGATATAGTTAAAAAGTACAGCGGGTTTATATCCAACAGTAAAAGCACTGTGAATTCCAGTGGAAACAAATCGGGTACTATTACCGTTAAAGTACCTGCTGATAAATACGATGTGCTAACAGCCGAAGTAACCAAAATCGGTAAAGTAATGAGCCAGAACATACAGGCAAACGACGTTACCGAGGAATATGTGGACCTGGAATCAAGACTGAAAACACAGAAGGAACTCGAGCAGCGACTCATAAAACTTTTGAACGAAAAAGCATCACGACTGACAGAAGTAATAGAAGTTGAGGAAAAACTTGCATCAGTGAGACAGAAAATTGAATCCTTTGAAGGAAAGATGAAGTTATTGAAGTCACAGTCTGATTTGTCCACGCTGACAATAAGTGTGTATGAACCTTCGATGATTAGTACTTCTACTGGCGGAGGTTTCTTCTATGAACTTGGACAGGCAGTAAAGAAAGGTTTATCCGGCTTTACGAATGTACTCGCAGTATCGATTACGTTTATAATCGCAATCATTCCATTAGCAGGATTTGCACTGATAATATTCTGGATAATCAGAAAAATTATAAGGAAACGTAAATCATACAAAGAAGTTTTGAAATAAATATATATTTCCCCCTCTCAATATTGAGAGGGGGAAATTATTCTTAAACCTTTTCCAGCACTACAGCCGTTCCGTATGCAAGTACTTCCGTAACTCCCTGCATAACTTCGTTTGCGTCGTACCGCATTCCGATAATAGCGTTCGCACCCATTTCATCACCGTGCCGTACCATTATTTCAAATGCTTCACTTCTTGTCTTTTCGCAGAGTTCGGTGAATAGCGTTATGTTTCCTCCGATTAATGTCTGAAAAGATGCCCCGATTGTTGCAAACATATTTCTGGAGCGTACCGTAATTCCTCTTACAACTCCCAGATTTTTCACTACTTTATAACCGTCAATCGTAAAAGTAGTCGTGATTAATGTGTGGTCCATATTTCCTTTTATGGTTAATTTTAAAGTTATATTAATTATCTTTAAGACCTTTTAAATATAGGGTCTTAATTAAATTTAACGAAAAGATTTGTTAAAAGTTAGAATATTTTCTTTCAGCTATCTTCAGGGTGGAATCCCTGCTGATGATAGCGGAAATGGTGGCGGGTTTGTGTTCGATTGCAGGTTTATTACCAATCCGGGCAAATTTGAAGAGTACAAGAAGAAAACGGGTAAAGATTTTGATGTTAAGTTCTTTCTCGAAACCCAGACTGAAATGCCTGAGTTTCTTAAAAGTGTATATTCATTAATCGATAAAGCCATTGATAAATATGATTCCAGAGGGTTTACAAATCTGATAGTTTCTTTCGGATGCACAGGTGGTCAGCATCGTTCTGTCTATGCCGCTGAGGCAGTGGCAAAACGCGTTGCCGAAAAATATCCGAATGTTTTGTATGAAATAAATCATAACAATTTAAAATAAATGTATAAAAAGTTATTAGTTCTGCTCTTGCTGCTTTGTGTGAAGCTTTCGTTTGCACAGGTTACGCCTACACTGGTTAAAGTTGATACGGCGACAACAAAAATTACAAAGTCAAAATCGTTTTATGTCAGGAATCCGGGTAACACAGTTGTTCAGATTACCAACATAAGAACATTGCTGTCGCAGTTTACTTTCACTACAACACCTTTCAATATTAATCCTTTTGACAGTGTTCTTGTTACTTTAAATTTTAAGACTAATCAGAATATTACGTATAAAGATTTCTTTGTGTTTGAAAACAAAGGTCTGAAGTATCCTATTATCTATTACATTGTTGCAACTGCAAAGTATCCTGATGTGCTATATTCATTCACACAGGGATTAATGGATGAACCTTTAAAACTGGCATTAAAGACTTTTACTCTGAACGGACACATCCCGCTTACTTACAATACCGCACGTGATGCTATGTACGGAACAGTTGACCATTATGAATCACCCGATACTCTTGAATGTGTTTATATCGGAAGAAGAGCAGTAGTAAGAACCAGAACCGAAGCAACAGCCAACGGTTTTAACTGCGAACATACTTTACCGCAAAGTTTCTTTGGTTCTGCTTCACCTATGGTTTGTGACTTATTCCATCTCTATCCTACGGATGATTTACCTAACAATACAAGGTCGAATTATGCTTTTGGATTACCTGTAACAAATATTACTTATAACGTAGCAGGTTCAAAACTTGGTACCGATGCCACTAATGAAATCGTTTTTGAACCGAGAGATGTTCACAAAGGAAATGTCGCACGCAGTCTTTTCTATTTCTGTATTACGTATCCGACAAACCTTGGCGGTTACATGACTTTAAAGCAGGAGAATATCCTCCGTGCATGGAATGTTGTGGATACAGTCGACTGGAAAGAGCGATTAAGAAACACAAGAATACACGCAGCACAGAACACCTGGAATCCGTTTATAGACCATCCTGAACTCGTTGACAGGATAAAGAGCATTTATACAACTGCAAACACTGTTGCAAAGCCTGAAGTATCTGCTTCGCCGTTTAACGTTGTTTATGATACACTCGCTTCAAACGATACATCAAGTTATTACGTAGCAGTTATGAATTACGGTACGAGCAGTCTTACTGTTACCTCTGCAACTTCAAGCATACCGCAGTTCATTGTTGAAAGTATTCCTGCAAGTGTTCCGCAGAATGAACTCAGGTACATTAAAGTAAAGTTTCATCCGACTGCAACAAACCAGACATACAACGGAGTCCTGACAATCCAGAATAATGACAGTAATATAACCGTTAACCTTAAAGGCGTCAGCAACGGACAAACAGGAATCGTAAGTATCTCAAATCAGGTTCCTTCGGAATTCTCGCTTTCTCAGAATTATCCGAATCCATTCAATCCTACTACTAAAGTAAGGTTTGGCATTCCTGCTAATCTATCTGGTAATATCGTTACCTTAACAGTTTATGATATTACAGGCAGGGAAATATCTGTTCTTATAAACTCAAACCTGAGCGCAGGATTTTACGAAACCGATTTTAATGCTTCAGGATTATCGAGCGGTATTTATTTATACAGGCTCCAGTCAGGCAGTTTTTCAGAACAAAAGAAGATGACAGTAATAAAATAATGTTTTTATAATCCATGAGACCCTCTGGTCTCATGGATTATTTTTTTCTCCGTACAGATAATACATCAAAGGTTTTATACATATACTATTAACACAACTATTTTATAAATATTAGCGAGGAATAATATTCTATGAAAACACTTTTCAGTATTTTACTAATTTCAATTATTTGTGTGGTGAATTCATTTGCACAGGATAACCCTTTTTTAAAACCCTACGACACTCCATTCAACGTTCCGCCATTCGATAAGATTAAAGTTGAACATTATCTGCCTGCTTTTAAAGAGGGGATAAAACAGCAGGAACAGACTGTTGAAAGGATTGTGAGTGAAAAATCCATTCCCGATTTTTCCAATACAATCGAAGCACTTGAGAACAGCGATATTCTGCTTTCTGAAGTAGGCGGAGTATTCTATAATATGCGCTCGGCAAATACGAGTGCTGAACTTCAGGAGGTATCGAAGGAAGTCGCTACAATGATGTCAAGACACAGCGATAATATACTCCTGAACAAAAGACTTTTTGAGAAAATAAAGTATGTTTATGAAAACAAAGAGCCGCTTAATGTTGAACAGGCGAAACTGCTGAAAGATACATACGATAAGTTTGTAAAAGGCGGTGCAGGTCTAGACGGCGCAAAACAGGCAAGACTCAGAGAGATTAATGAAAAGTTATCTCTGCTTGGACTGAAGTTCGGGGACAATCTTCTTGCCGAAACAAACGGCTTCAAACTTGTGATTGAAAGCAAAGATGATTTAGCAGGGCTTCCTCAGTCGTTGATTGATGCAGGTGCTGAGACTGCGAAGAAACTCGGTATGGGGGGTAAGTGGGTTTATACTTTGTCAAACCCGAGTTTGATGCCTTTCCTTCAGTATTCGGCAAAGAGAGAACTGCGTGAGAAAATATGGCGTGCATATATGAGCAGGGGAAACAGCGGCAATGCGAATGACAACAACGAAGTGATTAAGGAAATCGTCAGCCTTAGGCTTGAGCGTGCGAATTTACTGGGTTACAAGACACACGCAGATTTTGTACTTGAAGATAATATGGCAAAGAACCCTGCAGGAGTATACGGTCTGCTCGATAAACTCTGGAAACCTTCTATAGAAACAGCAAAGAAGGAAGCAGCAGATATTCAGACAATGATTGATAAAGAAGGCGGCAACTTTAAACTTCAGCCGTGGGACTGGAGATATTACACTGAAAAAATCCGCAAGGAGAAATACGACCTTGATGAAGAAATGCTGAAACCATATTTTGAACTTAACAATGTACGCAACGGAATTTTCACTCTCGCTAATAAATTATTCGGTATTACTTTTACAGAAAGAAACGATATACCTAAATATCACGAAGAAGTAAAAACCTTTGAAGTGAAAGATGAAGACGGTTCTTACATCGGAATATTTTTTGTTGATATGCATCCGCGTGCTTCAAAACGCGGCGGTGCCTGGATGAATAACTACCGCGACCAGTATGCTCTTAACGGAAAGAACATAAATCCTATTATCGGTATAGTTTGTAACTTCACAAGACCAACGGGGGATATGCCTGCGCTGCTTACTTTCGATGAAGCTGAAACCTTCTTTCACGAGTTCGGACATTCGCTTCAGGGATTTCTCTCAAAGTGCAGTTATAAAAGCACTTCGGGTACAAACGTTTCAAGGGATTACGTAGAACTCCCATCGCAGATTATGGAAAACTGGGCATCAGAACCCGCAGTGATGGATTTTTATGCAAAGCATTACAAGACAGGTGAGATGATTCCGAAAGTACTTCTTGAGAAAATGGACAGGAGTTCTAAGTTCAATCAGGGATTTGCAACCACGGAGTATCTTGCGGCATCATACCTGGACATGGCATTCTACACAAGAACTTCTGCGCTTACAGAAAAACCCGGTGACTTTGAAGAAAAGGTCTTAAACGACCTTGGGTTGATTCCTGAAATAATCTCAAGGTACAAGAGTACATATTTTAATCATATTTTTAATTCAGGCTACTCGGCAGGATATTACAGTTATATCTGGTCGCAGGTTCTCGATGCAGATGCTTTTCAGGCATTTGTTGAGAACGGACTCTTCGATAAAAAGACTGCCTCTCTTTACAGGAAGAATATACTCGAAAAGGGTGCAAACGGTGACCCGATGGAAAATTATATTAAGTTCAGGGGAAAAGAACCTTCAATTGACGCTTTAATGAATAGAAAAGGAATGAAGTAACGGTATTCAATGCAGGCAGAATAGTACTATGCCTGCACTGATTGTTAAAATTATATGTATTATATTTGATAAAACATAATATTCCTTTCTGTTAAGTATGGATATAAACAAATACAAAGAAGAGAACATAAAGTTAAAAAACAAAGTATCGGCACTCGAAAGAAGGATAAATGATATCGAAAACTCCTATCTTTCAACCGAAAAAGAACTTAAAGAAAGAGAAAATTCTTTAAAGGTCTTAATTAATTCCACTCCTGACGTTATACTGTTCAAAGACGGTGAAGGGAAATGGATTGAAGCAAACGATTCAATCCTTGAATTATTCGAGGTTGACAGGAATAATTATAAAGGAAAAAACGATAAAGAACTTTCTTCGGTTGCGGATTTCTTTAAGAAAGCACTTTTAGTCTGCGGCGAAACCGATGAACTTGCCTGGAAGAATAAGCAGTTAACACGAAGTGAAGAAGTAATTCCCCGGAAAGACGGAAGTTCTGAAGTATTTGATGTCATCAAAGTCCCGGTATTCCATACTGACGGGAAACGGAAAGGTCTCATTATTTACGGAAGGAATAACACAGGCTATAAAAAAACTTCTCAGGAACTTATTGAAGCAAAGGAACAGGCAGAGAATGCAACTAAACTCAAGTCTGAATTTCTCGCAACAATGAGTCATGAAATCAGAACACCGATGAGTGGTGTTATCGGTATGACAAGTCTGCTTATGCAAAGCAGCTTAACCGAAGAACAGTATGAAGCGCTTGATTTAATCAAGCAAAGCGGGGAGTCATTATTAAGCCTTATAAATGAGATTCTTGACTTCTCAAAGATAGAGTCTGGTAAAGTGATTCTCGATAATCATTTATTCTCACTGGATTCATTGTTAAAGGATTCACTGAATGTTTTTATAAATCAAAACACAAAGAAGGATATATCCTTTTCAGGCAGTATAACAAAAGATGTTCCTGCACTCGTTAAAGGTGATGAAGCAAGAATACGGCAGATATTAATCAATTTAATAAGCAATGCTGCAAAGTTCACAGATTCGGGAAAAATCTCTGTAACAGTTCAGAAGGAAAAACATAAAGATAAAAATATTGTACTGCTGTTTTCCGTTAGCGATTCAGGAACGGGAATCAGTAAAGAAGTCATCTCAAAACTGTTCGCTCCGTTTACGAATATATCAGAAAACAGTAACATCAAAGGTACAGGTCTTGGATTATCTATATGTAAAAAACTGGTTGAGTTGATGAATGGTAAAATATGGGTTGAAAGCGAATTCGGTAAGGGTTCAACCTTCCATTTTACAGTGGAACTTGAAGTAGGTGACGAAAAGAATGTAAAGAAAGAAACAGCAAATAAAGATGCAGAGTTACCGGTCTTATCAGAAAAATATCCGCTTAATATTCTTCTCGTTGAAGATAACCCCATTAATCAGAAAGTCGCTCAGCGTATAATGAAAAAGATAGGTTATACTATAGATACTGCAGACAACGGACTCATTGCATTGCAAAGTGTAAAGAACAAGAAGTATGACCTGATATTTATGGATATACAGATGCCTGAAATGGACGGACTTGAAGCAACTAAAATTATTCTTGATACCTACAGGGACGAATCACCTAAGATTGTAGCAATGACTGCTGCGGTAATGAAGGGTGATAAAGAAAGATGTCTTGAAGCAGGAATGGTTGATTATATCCCTAAACCTGTATTACCTGAAGTAGTTTATAAAGCTATTAAGAAGTGGGGTAAGTTAATCTGTCAGAGCCGCAATTAAAAATCTATTTCTTTAAGAACATATTACTGCTTCTGAATTCTTTTATGTTTTCGCTGTTAATTCTTGCACTTACGAGTACTGCGTTATCAAACCTTCTTACGCTGATGTCGTTCAGTACTTTATCAAAGGCTTCGTCTTTCTTGTCCTTTTTGCCTGCTGAAGATATTTTTGCCAGACCAATAATCCCGTTAAACAATTTATCCACGTAAGCAGCGGCGTCACTGTCCATACACTCAAACTGAAGTACAAGGTCAAGTTCATTCTTCATCTTTGCATTCAGCGATATAGAACTTACCTTCTCGAAAAGCCTGTTTGTGATTATGTCGTCGCTTTTGCTAAGTGAATCCGGTTGTGTGCTTAATAAAGAATCTGCATTACTCCCGGACTTGTCAAATTTCTTCCCTGATTTCATATCAGTAAAGTTTGCAAATATTCCCCTTATGAATGTCTTCTCTGTTGAAACAAGCCACAGGCTTTCTTTATACATTATTGCATTTATTGCAGTCATCAGTTCCTGGTTGTTAATAAGTCCCGTGCTGGAAGTGTCCGGTATGTCTTTCATTCTGCTTAACTGTTCCTGATAATTGCTTGCACAGAGTGTGAAATTGTCCTTCAGGAAAAACATCGTATTGCTCGGAATGTGTGTGTAGTAAATAAAACCTTTTTTGTCGTCTGTCTTTCTGAACACAGTATCGTTGCCAAGGTAGTTTGTTATCTTATTCCTGTCAAAAGAACCTTTCATAACTATAGCATTCTCACCCGTCCACGAGTTCGCGAAGAAGATTTCGTCAAGACCGTCTGAGATAGTTGCACCTGTTGCTGACTTAAACACATTCAGTATACTCCCGAAAGTGTTCTCGGCGCTGAATATGGAATCGGAAATATTTTCCTTCCAGAAATCAGTTGTCCTCAGGTACTTGAAGTTAACGTACATAACAAACTGCGGCTTCTCTGGCAGAAGGTTAAAAGAAGCTTTTACTGACATCGGTAATTTTTCGCTCGAAGGTTTATTGCTGCACGAGAATGCAGAGAAAACTATAACCGTTAAAATTAATGTCCTGTAAGAAAACTTCTTCATCGCAGTATTAATAAATTATTAATAATCTTTTTTGTTGAAATACCAGATATTCAATGACAGCATCACGCACATAAACAGCACAGATGATATTATCGGCATAGTGTTCGTAACAGGGGTCTGCGTAACGTACTGTGCGCATACATCCTGCAAATCCCAGGCCTTCGGTAATATGTTGTAGAAAAACTTTAACAGTGCCTCTGCTACAGGTCCGAATACTATTCCTTTCTGGTCGCTCTGAAAATATGTGTTAGCAAGGTACAGTAAGAATGTTGTCGGGAAAAACAAAAGCATGTTTATCATAATTGTAAGAATCGTGCTTCTTGATAAAAATCCGATTAACATCACTGCTGAATACAATATTGAAAATATTGCCGTGAACCAGAGTATCGAATAAAGGAATGATACGTTCCAGTATCCTGTTTTTGCGGATACAAGAATCCATATGCTTCCCAGTAAAAACGTAAATGATACGAGTACAAGCAATGTTCCTGCAAGAAAATGTCCGATAACAATCTTAGTCCTCGATATGGGTTTTGATAACAATAAATCTATATGCCCCTTCTTTAACATATCGGGAATGAATGAAGATGTTATTATTAACATCGAAGCTACAAGCATAAACATCGGAATCCCTGAAACAATGTATGACTCAAAAGTCAGTACTGCTTCTTTAAGCCCGCCAGCACTGCCCGATTCCAGCATTAACTGTAATCCTTCAACAGTCGAATTTGTTATAGCAAACACAAACAACACTATTAATACAGAAAAGAAACCGAATATCGTTATCAATATTCTTTTTGCTAAAGCTTCCCTGAATACTCCTTTTATAAATGCGTACAATACCATAATGTCCTCCTAATTCTTTTGTTCAATTAAGTTAATAAACATACTTTCAAGCGAATTCTTCTCTTTGCTGAAGCCGTGAATTAATATCTTTTGTGAACGCAGATAATCGACAATCACGTTCACTTCTTCAAGTGTGTTGATTGTACATTCAAATTCATTCTTTCCGTGCAGTGTACCTTTGTATTCCGATAAAACTTTATTCATTATTTCTTCGGGTAAATCTCCCGTCGTGAATATATACTTGTTTCCCGTACTCGTTATGTCTTCAACGCTTCCAACCTTTACCAGTTCACCTTTGTTCAGTATTGCAACCTTGTCGCAGATTAATTCTATTTCGCTCAACAGATGCGAGTTCAGGAATATTGTCTTGCCCTGACTCTTAAGGTCAAGCAGTACATCACGGATTTCTTTTCTGCCAATCGGGTCAACACCGTCTGTAGGTTCATCCAGGAAAATCAAATCAGGATTACTTATCATTGCCTGTGCAAGTCCAAGTCTCTGCATCATACCTTTTGAATATTTCTTTATCTTCGTTGTGCCCCATTCATCCATACCTACCATCTTCAGGTATTTATACGTTGTCTTGTCGAGGTCAGATTTCTTAAGTCCGCTTAACTTGCCGAAGTAATCTATTACCTGTTCGCCTGTTAAGTAATTCGGGAACCTGTGATTTTCAGGAAGGTATCCGACTTTTTTCTTAACGCTTACGTTCGTTACGGGCTTGTCAAAAAGTTTTGCCGTACCTTCTGTAGCAAACGTAATTCCGAGAAGTATCTTTACCAGCGTGGTTTTTCCTGCGCCGTTCGGACCAAGAAGCCCGAAGATTTCTCCGTTACCTACATTGAACGAAACTTTCTCGAGTGCTTTGATTTTCTCTCCCGAGAATTTCTTGCCCGAAAAGTGTTTCGTTAATGAATTAATTTCTATTACACTCATATTGTTATTGTTTACATTTACAAATTCTTCATTGCTGAAATGATGTTGTCTATGTGCTCAGGAAGTTCTATTCCAAGTTCTTCTGCACCTTTCCTGATATCATCCCTGTTAACGTTTCTTGCAAACGCCTTATCTTTCATCCTCTTTATAATACTCTTTGACTGAACAGTCTCCAGCCCGTCGGGTTTCATTAAACTGTATGCGTGAACAAAACCTGTCACTTCATCGCAGGCAAAAAGATAATTTGCCATAAGCGTTTCCCTCGGGACGTTTGTCCTGTCAGGGTATGCGTGTCCGAGTATTGCGTCTATAAATTCTTTGTCATAACCGTTTTCCCCGAGAATAGGTACTGCCGTATTCGGATGCGTATCGGGAAACTTCTCCCAGTCGAGGTCGTGAAGCATTCCTGCCGCACCCCATCTCTCCGCATCTTCATTCAGTTTCCCTGCATAAAACCTCATACACTTCTCAACGTGATAACAATGGTTCCTTAAACCTTCGTTCTCAATATACTTTTCAAGCAGTAACTTCGATTTTTCTCTTAATTCACTCATATCAACTAAACTGATTTTTAAAGAAATCAAAATCTTTTCTGCTCATACCTTCAGGCTTTTCATCATCTTTTGGCATCACGTGGTTTATATTCTCGCTCTTTAATATTTTCCTGTCAATCACAAAATCTTCTGACTTCAGTATCTCGCATCCGCACGCCTGTGCAATCCTTACAATCTCATTGTCAGACGACACAACTGCCATCGATTTCCTTCCGTAATTGTCCTCAATATACTTACGTATAATATCGTCAGCAGTTTTAACTCCCGAGAAAATAATATTCGCTGATTTAATGTTGCTGAAACCGTCGAACACCAGCACAAGTTTATCGTTCCTGCTCATCTTTCCTTTAACCGACTCATACAATGATAACTGTGCAGACTCAGGATTCTCCTTAAACAGTCTCTTCAGATTCTGCATCTTATGCAAAAGATTGTTCCCGTCAATTATTACTGTCCTCATCTATCGTTCAATATCTATTGTTGTTTAAATCTTTAATCTCTTAATTCATAACTCATAATTCATACGCTGGTAAACCAGAATTATCTTTTCTTGTCTTTAACCCTAAAAAACAATCAGTGAGAATCAGCGTCTTTCAGCTCTTATCAGTGTGCCATTTCTTCTTCTATCTTTTCTTGCCATTTTGCGCACGTTTTCACTCTTAACTGTATAATTGCTCTTACGGTCTTATCCTGTTCGGTCTTCTTGCAAAAGGTATCGCTTCCCTTATATGCTCAAGGTTACAAATCCAGCTGACAAGTCTCTCTATTCCAAGCCCGAATCCTGAATGCGGAACGCTTCCGTACCTTCTTAAATCAAGGTACCATTCAAACTCTTCCATCGGAAGGTTATGTTCTTTTATTCTTTCGAGTAAGAAGTCAAGGTTATCTTCTCTCTGCGAGCCGCCGATAATCTCACCGAATCCTTCAGGAGCAAGTACGTCAACACCAAGTGCAACCTTTGGATTGTCCGGGTCGCGTTTCATGTAGAATGCCTTTGCCTCCGACGGCCAGCGGTGCACCATCACAGGTTTATCGAAGTCCTCAACGATTGCTTCTTCGTGCGGAGCGCCAAAGTCTTCACCCCATGGGAACGGACGAATCTGCTCTTCACCGTTTGCTGTCTTTCTTATAAGTGGAATATCTTTCTTCCTTAAAATCTCTACTGCTTCATCGTATGTAACTCTCGGGAATGGTTTTACAACCTTCTCAAGTTTTGTTAAGTCTCTTCCTAAAAACTCCAGTTCCTGGCGTTTGTTCTTTATAACTCTCTGCACTACGTATGAAAGAAAATCTTCTATCAGGTTCATATCATCATCAATATCAAAGTATGCCATCTCAGGTTCCATCATCCAGAACTCTGTAATGTGTCTGCGTGTCATCGAGTTCTCTGCTCTGAACGTAGGTCCGAGTGTGTATACCTTGCCGAGTGCCATTGCACCTGACTCTGCATACAACTGTCCCGACTGCGACAGGTATGCCTTGCCTAAATCAAAGTAGTCTGTTGAAAAGAGTGTTGAAGTACCTTCGCAGGCATTAGGTGTAAATATAGGTGCATCGAAAAGTGTAAAACCGTTTTCGTACATAAAATCACGGATAGACTGAAGTATCTCGTTTCTTACTCTCATAATCGCCATCTGTCTCGGCGACCTTAACCACAGATGTCTTTTGTCTGCAAGAAAATCAACGCCGTGCTCTTTCGGTGTAATCGGATACGGTTCTGCAACCGCTACTATCTCAAGGTCAGAAACCTGAAGTTCGTAAACACCTTCTTTCTTCGGATGTTTCGAAACAGTACCTTTAACTATCAAAGAAGATTCCTGTGTAAGTTTTCCGAAATCTTCCCATATCTTTTCGCTCACGCCGTTCTTTGCAACAACGCCCTGTATTACTCCCGTACCGTCCCTGAATTCAGGAAACATCAGCTTGCCTGATGAACGGATATTGTACAACCAGCCTTTTATTATTACTTCTTTATCTACGAAGTCTGCAATCTTATCTATGTAAACCCACATAATATTTATAAGTTTATTTTTAAATTCAGTAATTTATTAGAACTCTTTAAACCGCCAATCTGTATCTTATCGCTTACATCAAAATCAAACAGGTGTGCATCCACATACGCATCAACAATATTTATCAGATAAACCATCGCTGCGTAAAGATAGAACTGGTCTCTCTGGTCCCTGTAAAAATCCCTCAGTAATTTTAACCTCGAGTCACCCCCGGGACTTATTGGTGACTGGGAATTTGCATACGAAATTTTGTAATCGAGGTAACTGTTGTTGTTCTTTACTATCTCATAAACAAAGTAACCGCCTATAACACCTATAATCGGAATCTTCCAGTACGACTTATTGTAAAACTGTCCGAGTCCGGGAAGTATTGCAGAATACATCACGGCCTTCATTGGAGTCCTTGTCATCTTAAAAGTATAAGCCGCAGTGTCTTTCTTAACGATGCTGTCCTTAAGGAAAAACTCCTTTGCTTCGAATGAGTTAAAGGAATTCAGCCCGTCGGACTTTTTAAACGATTGTGCCATAGACACATTATTTAAAAGAACAACAGAAAATACTAAACATACACAAATGAAAAAAGCATCCTGCGACCGCAAGATGCTTTTAACAGGTTTCCCAAACTTTAGTTTATACTTCAAGTTTCAATTTATGGCGTATTTTGATTCTGATTGCCCGGATTATTCTGGTCTCCTGCAGGAGGTTGTTGCTGTTGCTGCTGCTGAGGAGGAACGTTTCGGTCCGGATATGACTGCGAACCTGCATTCTTCTGAATAATGCTTTCGTTTCCACCTTTACTGCCTTTACTGATGTAAAGATTCAGCAATAATGAGCCTGCCAAAAAGACAATAGCCATTATAATCGTTGCCTTCGATAGAAAATCCGAAGTTCTTCTTGCGCCGAACATGGTTGTTACACCTGTTCCGGCTATTGGTCCCACGAGACCGCTTCCTTTAGATG
>Ga0194044_10000522_pt1 | contig 18950 bp, 17 predicted proteins | sample JunL4417m_MetaG_FD_155460 | JGI IMG/M metagenome (GOLD analysis project Ga0194044, IMG submission 155460) | Anoxic zone freshwater microbial communities from boreal shield lake in IISD Experimental Lakes Area, Ontario, Canada - Jun2016-L442-17m | ecosystem: Environmental > Aquatic > Freshwater...
GTTGCGGTGATGTCGTTAAGCTCCCTGTACTTGCTGTGTAGCTCCAGCAGGCGTTTTCCTACCTCCATATATATCCGTGACAGGTCAGGGCGTGCCCCGAGTCGCTCGCCCTCCTTGATGGATTTGTCGATAATGAGTATCAATGTTTGAAGTAGACAAAAAAAGTATGTTTAGCTTACTACTTTACAAGTCATTTTGTCACTTCTTTTTAAGGTATGGGGTCAGGTCTTGAAATATTAGTTTGTCTCTCTCTCAGACCACCTTGCTCAACGTCGTATAGTGGATTCTCAGGACACTGGTTGGGGACACGACACTCAATTCGTGCCACGTCTTCAGATTCAAGCCTCAGGCTTTGCCGTAGGTCACTGACTTTGGGGCAGGCTATAAGCCTTTGTACGCTGACCAATACGAGTACTCTTGACAGAACCTATTCATCATCATCGATCTTGAGGACGGCCAGAAAGGCTGATTGCGGGATTGACACGTTCCCGACCTGCTTCATCCTTTTCTTGCCCTCTTTCTGTTTTTCCAGCAGCTTTTTCTTGCGAGTGATATCACCGCCGTAACATTTCGCCGTAACATCTTTTCTCAGAGCAGAAACAGTCTCCCTGGATATGATTTTTCCACCAATAGCGCCCTGGATGGCAACTTTGAACAGTTGCCTCGGTATTTCATTTTTTAGCCTTTCGCATGCCCTACGGGCTCTCTGGTAAGCCCGATCCCTGTGTACCAGCATGGAGAGGGCATCAACTTTTTCTCCCGCTACCAGGATGTCAACCTTGACAAGGTCGGTGGGCCTGTATTCCAGGAAGTCATAGTCGAAGGAAGCGTACCCTCGAGACACGGATTTGAGTTTGTCGTAAAAATCAAAAAGCACTTCTGCTAATGGAAGATCGAAAGTCAATTCCACCCGGTTGGAGTCGAGATAGTTCATGTTCTTTTGAACACCTCTTCGGCCTATGCACAAACTTATTACGCTGCCCAGGTATTGCTCCGGCAATATGATCGACGCCCTTATAAAGGGTTCCTTGGTCATTTGAATAAGCATTGGGTCCGGGTACTTGGCAGGGTTATCCATTATGGTCTCTGTTCCGTCCCTGAGCACAAGAGAATATTGAACTGATGGAGCAGTCAGGATGAGAGAAAGTCCAAATTCTCTTTCCAGTCTCTCTTGCACCACCTCCAGGTGCAGCAGTCCCAGAAAACCGCATCTGAAACCATGCCCCAGAGCAGTGGAATGGTCTTTCTCAAAGGTCAGCGACGCGTCATTAAGTTTGAGTTTTTCCAGAGATTCAGCCAGTTCTCCGTAATCGTCCGACGAAATAGGATAAAAAGAAGAAAACACAACAGGTTTTACGATCTGAAAACCCTTCAGAGGCTCGAGGCACGGATTATCGTGAAGGGTTACCGTATCACCGATTTTGGTATCGCTCACTGTCTTGATCCCGGCAATCATGTAACCAACTTCGCCGGCGCTTAATTTTTTTTGCGGCTTTCTTTCAATAAGAAATATCCCGGTTTCCTCAACCTTGTACGAAGAGTCGTTGGACCAGAATCGAATAATCTGCCCCGGACTTAGTACTCCGTCAAAAAGCCTCAAATGGACTATAGTCCCTCGATAAGGGTCCCAGTGAGAATCAAAGATAAGGGCTTTTAGTGGTAAATCTGGATCTCCCTTGGGCGGAGGGATTCTCTTAACAACGGATTCGAGAATTTCATCGATACCGGTTCCCTCCTTGGCGGAGATGGCCACGGCAGTTTCCGAATCAAGGCCCAGGTCTTTCCGGATCTGGACTTTAACTCGTTCCACATCGGCTGAAGGAAGGTCGATTTTATTAATCACGGGTATTATTTCCAGGTCCTGTTCCAGTGCCATGCAGAAGTTCGCCAGGGTCTGGGCCTGGACTCCCTGACAGGCATCAATGACAAGCAGGGCTCCTTCGCACGAAACGAGCGCCCGGGAAACCTCATAGGAGAAATCCGCATGGCCTGGAGTATCTATGAGGTTCAGGATGTAGTCCTTTCCATCCTGCGCCCGGTAGGGTAGCGCCACGCTCTGGCTTTTTATTGTAATGCCGCGTTCACGCTCTATATCCATAGTGTCGAGCATCTGCTCACGGAATTCGTGGTCCCCCACCACTCCCGTGATCTGGAGAAGCCGATCTGCAAGCGTCGATTTGCCGTGGTCAATATGTGCAATAATGCCGAAATTTCTTATGTGATCCATTCAGATCTTTCCAGACTTATTCCTCTATTTTTTACGACGAAATTCGTGGTCTTCGGGAATATGATTTGATGGGCAGCTTGTAAAGTCTACCTGCCGGCGACAACATAATGAGGTCTTCACCTGCTTTGACTGGGCCGATAGAGTCTGGATGGGGCGGCAAGAACGACACGGTTGCCGCATCTATCAGGTTTTTTCCTGCGAGCATTCGCTTCAACGGCGCTTGAAATATGAGGGCGTTGAAAGGCGACTTGTTAAATTCGAGGACGTCGTTTTCTACAACGGTCATACCTGACGGAAAGGCCCCGTTGGTGTACGAGGCTACCACCCCTCCCAGAATAAAACCTTTTTTCAGAGCCTTGTCAGGATCCACGACGTAAGTCCGTCTTGTGTACAGGTAGTTTGCAGCCAGCCAAACTTTCTTTTGCTTCCAGTCAGCTACAGCCATGGCAGTGACCCTAAGGTATCCGAGGGGCAGAGTCAAAACTGTGACAGCTCTTTTTGCAACGAGTGAAGCCTCTATATCCATACCTATCAAAAGCCCGGTGGAGCTATCAGCTATGAGTAATATATTTTCGTAGACCGGGAAGGTGCTGATAGCTGGAGTCACGTGTTCCGGTACCACGAAAGACTCTATTCCATCGCCCTCCAGTGTAGAGAAGCGTCTCAATTCCAAGGAGCCGTCTTCAAGTCGCAACAAAACCAGAATTTTCATGTCTTGCACACCAAGACCTAAAATCTCTGAGTTTTCATTTTCATGGACAATCTGAGGCCCTTCAATCCAGGAGACCTTCACCTTCGGGCTTAAAAATATTGATCGGATTGGAATCAGGTTCGCACACACGAGAATCGCCACCAAGACAATGACAGGCACAGCCACATTCAGAGCATAATTAAGTCTTCCGCTATAAGGATCCCCTTCGGTGAATCTAACTTCTGAATCAAACTTTTTTCGTATTCCCCGTTTGAGACGCAGGTAACCTATGACGACTTCTATGGTCATGATAACAGAAAAGAAGTACATCATCCATGGGAACCAGTTGATTTCCCATCCCGCCCAAATGCCGTAAACTGAATACAGGAAGTATTTGCTCGTAATGGTGACACGAGTCCCGAGGCCCATCACGTTTATTATGACACCGAATACGACGACAATTAGGTAAAGAGCGATGTAGACAGTGCCCAATAGGGGAGAAACCATGTGGTGGAAAATAGCCATGAGGCCGACTACCACCATCCCCAATTGATCGCAAACCAGATCTGTAAATGCTCCTGACTGGGAAGCCTTACCGGTGTGCCTGGCGAACGCTCCGTCAAGGCCGTCGCAGATTATATGACCGGCCAAAAAAAATACGGCTATTTTGGGATCCCTGACGAAATAGAGTATGACCCCTGCCAAGAAGGAGATGCCGATATAAGAGACAGTGTCCGGGACAAGGCCAAGGCGTTCGAAACGCGGAAACACCGCGGCAATAAGGCGTGTCCTTTTCTCCCTGAACCAATATTGCAGAAATCGGTCTTTGCCAAAGTAGTTCAGAAAATCAGCAGGGACCTTGGCGCTAAAGCTTCCTGAACCTTCTTCCGGAACTTTTTTCATCTGCTATCTTTGAAGGGAAAGTTTCGATTTGATCTTCTCCGCCGTAGCGGAAATATCCTTGATGTCGCCCATTATTGGCTCCCACGCACAAATTGTCAGGCCGTCTTCCACCCATCTGGGAACCAGGTGCATGTGGAGATGAGGCACGACCTGGTTGCCTGCTTTCCCATTCAACTGCATGAAGTTCATTCCATCCGGCGAGACCGTTTCTTGAACAACTCGTGCAATGATTGCTACCATAGAAGCTAGACGGCCGTACAGATCAGGCGGTGTCTCCAGAATGTTCCCATAGTGTTCTTTCGGAATAACCAAGAAATGTCCTTTGTTGAGAGGGGCGATATCCATGAAAGCCAATATGGAATCATCCTCAAAAATCTTTGTGCAAGGCACTTCGCCTGCAACTATCCGACAGAAAATACATTCTTTGCTCACACGCATCCACCGTATCTCCTTTGGACCATTAGTTTCTGCAAGCCCTGCAGTACATTTGTCTTACCCGGTTATCCCATCGAAAAGAACGGAACTTAGATATCTCTCTCCTGCACTGGGCAGGATGACAACTATCGTCTTATTCTGAAATTCCTTGCTCTGAGCCAACCTGATTGCAGCCAAAACTGCGGCTCCCGAGGATATTCCGCTTAAAAGGCCTTCGGTGCGTGCCAATAAGCGGGCATACTCAACCGACTCCTCGCTGGAGACTTGCATTACCTCGTCTACAAGATCCAAATCGAGAATATCTGGGACAAATCCTGCTCCTATACCCTGAATCATGTGAGGGCCCGGCACCGGGGTCTTGCCTTGCATAGTCTGGGTTATCACCGGACTTTCCGAGGGTTCGACCGCAACAGAGTGAATCTTCTTACCCTTTTTGTTCTTGATAAAACGCGACACGCCCGTGATGGTGCCCCCGGTTCCTACACCACAAACCAGGGCGTCAATTTCACCCTGAGTATCTTCCCATATTTCAGGACCGGTGGTTTCTTCGTGGGCCAGTGGATTGGCAGGGTTCTTGAACTGCTGAGGCATATAGTACTTCTTCGGATCTGCCGCGACCATCTCCGTTGCCCTGTCCACTGCCCCTTTCATGCCCTTGGCTCCGTCGGTCAGGACCAGGTTGGCGCCAAACATTTTGAGTACTTTGCGGCGTTCGATGCTCATTGTCTCAGGCATAGTGAGGGTCAATTGATATCCTTTAAGGGCGCACACGTAAGCCAAGCCGATGCCGGTATTCCCACTTGTGGGTTCCACAATCTCAACATCCGGTCTCAGTAATCCTTTTTTTTCAGCTTCCCGCACCATGTACACTGCGATTCGGTCTTTGATCGAGTAGGCTGGGTTGCGTCCTTCAACCTTGGCCAGAATGACGGCTTTCGTCCGACCGCAAATGTTGCCGAGCTTCACGAGAGGAGTCCGTCCGACCGCGGCCGCATTATCTTTGAAATATTTTTTCATGAGAAGCGCCTCGTTCTTGGTTGCGTGTATTCTTTTTGGCATAAGAGGATAGAAATTTCTTGTTGCTCAAACTCTACCGCCGTTTGTCACCACGTCCTTCGATGTAGGAAACTCTGAGCGGTTTATTGCTGCAAACGCAGTTCAATAATGCAATTCTGTCACAATAACAGGTCTCGGTAAAGTGAAAAGCGTTGCGTCGGAAAAGCCGAGCGAACTGTGGCGAAGAAAAAATCCAATAGCGGACCGTTCCTGCCGGACCCATATCCAAGCTTCAGTATGCCGAACACAGTGCATCTTCAAGGTTTGAGAGGGCAAAAAGTTACTAGTATCAAGTGTCTTGACAAAACCAGGCCCCCTCAATATGTTGGCCAAACCATTACAAGTGGTACACAAACATCGATGATCAACCATACCCTTCCGGGTTCTCTCGATGAGTAGTGCGGATTTGTTTTCAAAAGAGAAAGCCTATCGTGTCTATATCCTGCGCTTTGAACATCAACAGATGAACGTCGATTCGGATACGTGCCGGCAGGCTCACAAAAAAAGTATCAGTTAATTCCCCTCACCATTTGAACGTGAATCATTACAAGGTGTAATTAACTGACTTTCGAATTACAATCTTGTCTTGCGGGAAAGGCGAGGGCAAGAATAAGGAGTTGATTCTTGAATTTTCAGCCGGATTCTGGTCCAAAAAAAACCGTCGTGCTACTTTCCGGTGGGATTGATTCTGCCACTTGTCTCGCCATAGCGAAAGCCCGAGGATTTGACGTGCACGCGCTGAGTTTCAACTACCAACAACGCCACGTTATCGAACTGGAAGCTGCTCGTAGAGTGGCTCTGGCCCTCAAAGCATCCGATCACGTGATTCTTGACCTGCCTTTAGGGAAAATTGGGGGATCCGCCTTGACCTCGAACCTTCAAGTACCAAAGAATTCGACTCTGGAGGAGATCGGTAGCGGGATACCCATAACGTATGTGCCGGCGCGAAATACCATTTTCTTGTCTTTCGCCCTAGCCCTCGCGGAAGTACTGGATACGGGGGACATTTTTATTGGGGTAAACGCCTTGGATTATTCTGGTTATCCTGATTGCAGACCTGAATACATTAGAGCTTTCGAGAAAATGGCGAACTTGGCCACAAAAAAAACCGTCCAGCAAGAACTACGGATTACAATACATACTCCTCTGATAAATCTGACGAAAGCCCAGATCATTCGGAAAGGTATAGAACTTGGTGTGGATTATGCCATGACTCATTCCTGCTATGATCCTGATCCTGATGGGGTAGCGTGCGGCGGTTGCGACAGTTGCATCTTGCGCAGAAAAGGTTTTTCAGAAGCAGGGGTTTCCGATCCGATTAATTATCGCTGAACCAAGGCTTTTCAAATCCGACAGGTGTTGAACCGAGGGTTTTGAATCAGGTTTTTCTCATCTCTCCAGTCTGTCCGGTATCGTAAAGAAAAACGTGGACCCCTTACCTGGTGTTGACTCTACCCAAATTCGTCCACCGTGATGCTCCACTATTCTTCGACAGTTAGCCAACCCGATGCCTGTGCCTGGGTAGTTCGCCCGGTTTTTTATCCGTTGGAACAGAAGAAAAATCCGATCAAAATAGGGAGGCTCGATACCGATGCCGTTGTCCTTGACGAAATATTGCCATTCATTATCATTGCGCGTGACTCCGACATGTATCTTTGGGGGGGTGTCGCCTGCGAATTTGATCGCATTGCTTACGAGATTTTGGAACAGTTGGAGCATTTGTGAGGGATTGGCGGTCACTGTCGGAAGGTCCTCGACAGTCACCACTGCGCTGCTTTCTTCAATGAGCGAAAGTAGATTTGCGAGAGCCGTGTCAAGAATCCTGTTGCAATCCGTTCTTTCAAAACATTGAACTTCATTACCCACGCGGGAGTACGCCAAAAGGCTTTGGATGAGTCCGTCCATTCTGAGGGTGGAGTTTATGGCGCCAGCGAGAAATTTATTACCATCAGCACCTAAATTTACTTTGTAGCGTCGTTCGAGCAATTTCAGGTAGGCCGCAATCGCGAGAAGCGGCTCCCTCAAATCATGAGCCGCGATGTAAGCAAACTGCTCAAGGTCTTTATTGCTGCGCTCGAGTTCCTCTGTTCTTTGGTGCAGGGCTTGTTCCGCTCGTTTCAAGTCGGTGATATCACGACCCACTGACTGATATTCAACGATATTTCCCTGTTCGTCAAAGAGCGCTCGGTTGGTCCATTCTTGCCAACGGATTTCCCCATTGGGAGCGATGATTCGATGCTCATGTGTTGAAACTGGATTGGATCTTGACAGCCGACCGATGTTGTCAAAAACCTTGTCCCTGTCGGTCTCCGGGATCAAAGGGATGAAATCCTTTCCTACCAGGCTGTCCCGATGCCGGTTAAAATAACGGCAATAGGCCTGGTTGACAAAAGTAATAGTTCCGCCGGGGAGGAAGCGACAAAGTAGCTCGGTCTGATCCTCGACGATCTTTCGGTACCTTTCCTCGCTTGTCTTAAGCTCTTGTTCGGCCAGTTTGCTTTCGGTTATGTCCCGGATCATGGACATCTTGGATATTGATCCGTCAGGATGATAAACCGGAGTGTTGATAACATGATAATAACGATTATCTTTTGGGCTGAGAACCTCGGTGTGGACAGTCTGTCCAGCCTGGACCCGATCATTCACACACCAGGGGCATACGTCGTTTCGTTCATGAAGCGCCGGGTAGCATTTCTCCCCGACAGGATTACGGCCCGTGCGCTCCACAAACCGGTCGTTCATGAACTCGATTTCCAGGTCTGCCGAGCAAACATAGATCAACCCGTCAAATGCTTCTATGATGGCTTCCTGCCGCGCGCGAATAATCTGCAGGTTCTTGATTTCGTACGTGAGTCTGTCAATCGATTCTTCTGGTTTGCGGTGTGATTGCAATATCGTCAGTTCGTTAATCGAGTCTTCCGCGAATTTATCTTGATGGGCCATGAGGTGGCGCCTCTAACAAGTCAGAAGCTCAGGTGAGTGGTAGATTCAGACGACTAGCGTTTGTTTCCAAAAATTTTACTCCAAATGAAAGCAAGAGTAAAGTGGCTAAAGAAACATTTATTCGGAAAAATATCAGGAAGGCCCTATCCCGGTATCTTAGGCAGTGGGGGAGGCTACCCAGGAAGGTTTTGAAATGGATCAAAGGTAGAGACTATTGTCACTTATCGCGACAATCCTGCTCTTTGGCATCTTCCTTTTCATCGAAACTAAATCTGATATCAACTACTCCGTCCTCGAGCGTCTTGTGAACAGCATAGGGCACTGAGTCATAAACCCTGAGCATGGGTTGATTTCCGAAGATGACGTCCCCTCTGAATCCCTTGATTCCACGTTCTTTGGCAATTTCAATCAGGTAATGGAGAACAAAAGTGGCAATGCCTTGGCCTTGGAAGTACAATATGTAATGACCCAATCAAGTCAAGGGCTCATCTGCCCCCTTGAGTTTGATGTCGAGACTTGACAGACCACGGGATATGCCCTTAGATAATCACTTTAGAGATCGCGGTAAAAGGCTTCAATCGTTTTCCGATGAAGGAGTTTTTTGAACCGGCTCAAGCTTCATCCGTTGCCGAATGGCCTGGGTAGTGTATACATTGAAGCATTCCGTATTTACTACTTGATTATCAGGAAAAGAACAATATGTGAGTCGGATTGGCTTTCTTGATTCCAGCGGTTCCCTCACAGCCAATTATAGAAAAAAATGCACTGAATGGAGCAAAAAATGACAAAAAGTGAGGTTCAGTCCCTGAGTGAAAGAGAACTCTGGACTTTGAAAGAGTTCGTAGAAAACACTCTCCGAAAAAGTGGCACACTGCTTTTAGAAATGTATGGCAAAGGAGACAAACAGCTTAAATTCGATGATGAACTGGTAACGGAAGCGGATAATGCTGCCTGGAAGATTATTTTTGGCAAGATTCAGGGAAGCTTTGAGGGCCATGGATTCCTCAGAGAACTTTCGCAAGGGGACATATCAGGAGAAAATTGTCCCAGATTCTTATGGATCGTAGACACGCTTGATGGAGCCGCGTCGTTTCAAGCAGGCATGCCGGTCTGGGGAGTGAGCGCTGCTCTTTTTGAGCTTTTTTGGCCCGTATTAGGATTCTTATACCTGCCCGTCACGGGAGAGTTATACTCGGCTTATGCCGGCCGGGAAGCGCTGTTGAACGATAAACCCATTAGGGTAAGAGAGGATCCAACAGTTGACAATGAGAGCCTTGTGCTGGTCTATTCCCGTTTCCATCAGGATTTTGTAAGTGATTTTCCCGGCAAGATCCGCAACTTCGGATCATCGGCCGGCCATCTGGCATACGTGGCCAGAGGAGCCGCTGACGCCTGTTTTTTTAAGAATGTAAATCTCCAAGACCTGGCCGCCGGCAGCATAATCTTGGAGGCGGCAGGAGGAGAAATCAGGCATCTCGACGGGCGTTATTTTCACGTGGGAGAATACCTGGACGGGAAGAGAATTGATGAACCTTTGGTTGCAGCTCCGAAGGACTCCTATGAGTTCTTTGTAAAGTACTTTAAACGGCTGTGAGTCATGTCTCTATCTTCCGGCACGGCCGGTTCTCGAGACTGTCGCGGCTACAAAGGTTTATTGATCAGTCGTTATGTGCAGGCGAGTTTTCCTTGACCGGCGATGCTTTGAGAGTTAATGTTCATGATGTAGAGACGGATTGAATTTTTCCCAAAGGACTTTGCTAATGGATGGCCTCGAAAGACGATCGGAAAGAATTCTTGAGGCTATCGTATCTGAATATATAGCTTCCGGTGATCCTGTAGGATCTCGCACCCTGTCTAAGAAAAGAGCTATCGGGCTTTCCGCGGCATCCATCAGGAATATCATGAGCGATCTCACGGAATCCGGGTACATCACACAGCCTCACGTAAGCGCTGGAAGGATTCCCACCGATCTCGGGTACCGCGTTTACGTGGATGCCATGCTGAGTCACCGCGAGCCGGATCAGAGCGAGTACGCCACCATAGAATCGCTTCTTAGAGCCGCTGGTCTGGACATCACAGATTTGTTGCGCCAGTCCTCTACAGTACTGGCGGGCCTATCCAATCAAGCGGGGGTGGTTTCGGCCGGCCCTGTAGTCGAACAAACCTTCAAGACCATTGAATTGATCAAGGTAACGCAAGACAGAATCCTGGTGGTGCTGATTTCAACGACCGGATTGGTCCGGAACAAAATGATCTACGATGAAGATAATATCGATCAACAGACTTTGGAGAGTTACGGACGAATGCTCAATGACATGCTCAAGGACCTTGACCTTCGGCAGGCCAAAGAGCGGATCGAACAGGAGTTGGCACGTGAAAAGCCTAAAGTGGATGCCATTCTGGCAAAAACTCTTCGATTAGGTCACATCGTGCTTTCTCAGAACATTTTCAGAGAAGTCTATATTCAGGGTCAAACCAATATTCTCGACGACCCCGAATTCTCCCAGGTTGAAAAGCTAAAGGCTCTTCTGACAACCTTTGAGGAGAAGAGTAATATATTAAAAATTCTGGATAAAACCCTGGATGCGGAGGGTATCCAGATCTTTATTGGCTCAGAACACGGTCTGAATGAGTTGGAAACCTGTTCCATCGTTGCTTACCCTATTCGGACTCAGGAAACTGTTGTCGGCAGCATTGGGATCATCGGCCCCAAGCGGATGGACTATCAGAAAGTGGTTCTCCTGGTGGACACCACCGCTCGTGTTCTTACTCGCCTTCTGAAACAAATTATCGAACGGGCCGCCTGACAATAATGCCAATACTATCGAGCCTATTGCAAAAGTCCCTTTTCGTCATTCCGGAGAAAGCCGGAATCAAGGTTTTCAAGGACTTCTGGACCCCGGCTTTCGCCGGGGTGACGGTTTTACCGAGTTCTGCAAGTAGCTCTATCTAAACACTATTTCAAATCGTTCAAATATTAGGCGCTTAAATCCGGGCAGGCACGCGGGTCTTCCCCTACGTATTAAAGGCAGTTTCCAATTCATCGGACATTTGTGTCGCAGTCATTATTCTAAAGATCGGATCCAGTGGAAATTTCTCGTAGTTTTTCAGTGTCATTTCGTGGACTTCAGGCCTGTAGCAGGCACACGCATCTGAAATAACGACTGCGCTGAAATCATTCTGGATCGCATCCATCGCTGTCATCAATACGCATACATTTGTAACGATCCCACACACGGCGACAGTATCGACACCCCAAGTTCTGAGGCACTGGTCTAAATCGGTCTTGTAAAAAGCGCTCATACGCCTTTTAGGGAGGTACAGATCTGACGGCTGCATTTCCAGCTCTGGAATAGGGTAATCTCCACCTGTACCTCGAATCGCATGAGGGGGCATTTTCCCCCTGAAGATAAAATCTCCTTTCATAAAACTGTCGCAAGCAAATACAACTTGCCCACCGTACCGTCTGAACAGCCTCGCTAAATCCAATATTGTCGGGATGATCTTTTTTACCTCGACGTCCAACATTCCGTGGCCCTTCGTATTTACGTTGTCTTTTATCATGTCCACTACAACCAAGGCATAATTTCTCACTTAGGACTCCTCTTCTTTTTGGCCCATACCGCGTAAATGGGATCACTGGGAATGCCACCGGTTTTCCTGAGACTTAATCAGCACATTTTTCTGTTGCCCGATCACAGCATTTCAGGTCTTTTAACGCATCTGATGACCAGACAGCCAGAGGCCCGCAGACGCCTCGCGGATCCATCCGGCAGCGATAGCCTGTTTTTTCTACGCCCTGACTATCCAGAACATCCCAGCTTTTCCGATAGTAGGAGCAATCATCGTTAAAACACACGTAATGAATTTCCCCGCCCCAACTTGATAGTGCAGGGGTCTCAATCGGATCCATTGCACCCCCGCAGTGAGGGCATATTCTGACCTTTTCCATCTCTTGACCTCCTTGTAACCGGTCCACCATTTCTCACTGGAGTGCCGGTCGCCTGTTTAACTGTTCCAACTTAGTCAGGTCGCCGGCACCCAAGAAAGATATTTTTTTGTTTTGTAGCATGACATCATTTTCAGGTATCATCGAAATGAGCGACCTTCCTTTTTCTATAGGTAATTATTTCTTTAACGATTCGCAAGGCAACAATCCTCCATTTTCCAGAGTCAGGATTCCCGGAATAGTTGTCGGCTAATCTTTAGTTGCCTGAAAAAAGACAAGCAATGAACATGGAAATGACCACCAAAGACCCTTTCTCATGGGATCAGGATCCAGTTGAGAAAATAATCCTCAGGAGCATGAACGAGGGTGTCATTACCCTGGAGTGCAATGGAAATATATTCACTACAAATCCGGCGGCCACTCGGATACTGGGGCTTGGCGAAGCCGACGTCAAGGGAAAGAACTTTCGGGAAATACTTACCAAGGACATAGATAACACGTCTTTCACGGCTTTTTTCGAAAAGGTAGTCAATGGCGGCAGCCATTCTCTGCATGAGGAATTGACTTTTCAACGATCCGACGGTCAAAAGGTTGACCTCTCAATTGCCGGATCATTCCTCGAGTTTGATCAATGTCAGCCCGGAATGCAAAGCGTGGTCGTTGTATTCAGAGATATTACGGCCTTCAAATCTCTTGAGCGCGCAAAAATGAGAGCCATGAATCATCTGTCTCATGAGATCAAAACACCATTAGCGATTATTCAAGCTTCCGTGGAATTGCTTATGCGCAGGGACCAATTCTCCGAATCGTCTCTGAAATCAATCGAACGTATTCGCCGCAATCTTACAAGATTGACGGATATTCAAAATATAGTCGAGGAGATACTCAATCCGGCTCCATTTAACCCACAGAGTTTTTCCCTGACGACCTTCGTTGAGCAAAGTCTTGATAAGCTCGGAAACCTGTCACTTTTTCGAGCGGTATCGCTGGTATCTCGAATCGATGAGGTCAATCAGGATTTTATGGATCCGCACATTTTGGACCTGATTCTCTGTACCCTTGTAAAAAATAGTATCGAAAACACCCCCGACCAGGGGGAAGTCATAATCTCCATTTCTTCGATTGCTTCCGGGTCTCTTCTGCAAGTGCAGGATTACGGTGTTGGAATACCACTATCCGACCAGGAATTCATTTTTGAGGCGTTCCACAATACACAGGCTACGGACTATTATTCCAGCAAAGAACCCTTTCAATTCAACGCGGGTGGAAAAGGCCTGGAATTGTTAAGACTGAAAATCCAGTCCGAGACCTGTTTCTTCGAGATATCGTTTGAGAGCAGGCGCTGCAAATATATTCCTACAAGCATTGACATGTGTCCTGGACTCATATCAGCATGTCCTCATATTCGAGAACTCGAAGATTGCCGAAAATCCGGTGGCTCGACTTTCACAGTGCTGTTCTTTGAACGGCAGTAGTTGTCCAACGGGTGTGTGCGAGCGTTCGACGATACTATAATCCTGTTGCCAGGTGGAAAATGATATGAATGAAGCTTTCAGAAACAGACTTAACAGAATGTTTTCCCCACGGTCTGTGGCCGTAATTGGAGCTGGAGCGTCGCCTGATAAAGTGGGTCACGCAATTGTGGACAGCATTGTTACCGGGCAATTCCCCGGCCCTGTTTATCCGATCCATCCGCGTCATGATGAGATTCTTGGGCTGCGGGTCTATAGGAGCCTTGATGAGTTGCCGGAGATTCCTGATTTGGCCGTAGTGGCTCTCAACCAGCATTCCACAGTTAAGACCACCGCAAGGCTACGAGAAATGGGCGTTGCAGGAGCAAGTGTTATTGCCGGCGGGTACGCTGAAATAGGAGATGATGGCGTCAGACTTCAGCAGGAACTGAAAGAAGCCGCAGGTGACATGCCCGTGGTAGGTCCCAACACCCTGGGATTCCTCAATGCAAGAGCAAAGCTTAACGTGACTTTTTATCCAAGAATTATGCATCCCGGCCATGTATCTTTCCTGAGCCAGAGCGGCGGGATAGGGCTCGGATTGAAGGGCCGAGCGGACGATGAAGGCCTGGGCATAGCCAAGTGGGTGGGAGTAGGGAACAGAGTCAATCTCGAATTTCATACTCTACTGGACTATTTGAAGGATGATTCGGATACTCGCGTCATCGGAATATTTATTGAGGGCTGCTCAGACGCCAGGGCGCTCGTCGAGCAGTTGGCCGACACTACACCTCGTAAACCGGTTGTGGTGTACAAAGGAGGACGTGGCGCAGATGCGAACAAAGTCACCGTCACTCATACGGGAGCTGTGGCCGGGTCGGATCTCATTTGGGAGGGTGCGTTGAAACAATCCGGTGCTGAAACAGTGTCCTCTATTTCTGAAATGATCTCCACCTGCAAAGCCCTTTCAGTGGGCAGGGTTCCATCCGGCAAGAAGCTCGGCATTTTCACCCATACCGCAGGGCCAAGCATTGTAGCGTGGGATGTGTTACAAAAAGAGCCGGGTTGCACATTGGCCGATCTTCAGGACCAAACCATAGACAGAATTGCTAAAATTTTAGGCCCTTCTGTTCCTGTGGTTTACAAGAATCCTGTAGACGGTGCCGCTGGTGCATTTCTTACTGAACCGTTTCATGATATTGCAGAGGCCATGCTTGAAGATGAGTCGGTGGATGCGCTTCTGGCCATTTTCTGCGAACACAAGAATTGGCCTTACCCATCCGACGCGCTTATCCAATTGGCCAGGAGATTTCCTAAGACCATAGTCGCTTGTTTCATCGGCTCTCTTGGAAAAATCGAATCCGATAGAACTCGGCTACATGAAGCCGGTGTTCCAACCTATGTCCTTCCTGAAGAGGCGGCCATTGGCCTTCGAGCGCTCTTACGAAGATAATGACCTTATTCCTTGAAGCCTGTGACTGCTATGTGACGCCCTGACGGCACTCCATCTCTTCTGTGAGAGAAGAACAGGTCAGGGCGGCATGATGTACAGAGGTCGGTTGAGTATATATTCGCCTCTTGTACGCCCATTGAAGTGAGTTCGAAACGATTGACGCCTACGAGGTCCAATCGGTACGATTTCCCTCGTGCGGGATTTCCGGATTCGTGATTCATTTCAAGCGTGACAAAACTATCAGCCCATGGAACGTTTCGGCTGACCGGGATGAGGACATTGTCGTCCACCTCGTAACAACAAGGACCTATGGCAGGGCCGATTGCCGCAACGAGGTCAGAAACATCCGTCCCGAAATCTTCTTGCATCAACCGAACTACCTTGCGCGTCACCCTCAAAGCTGTCCCGCGCCATCCTGCGTGAATTGCAGCACAGACTTTGTGAACAGGATCCATCAAGAGGATCGGCACACAGTCCGCTGTCTTAACCGCAGGAAAGATTCCCGGCTGAGCAGCCACGATTGCGTCGGCTTTCGGGGGAGAAGACGAAACCGAATTGATCACCGCTACGGTGTCTCCATGCACCTGATTGCACGTTGCGATGTTGCCGGCATCAATATTGAGAAATTCTGCAAGGACTCCGAGGTTGGTTCGAACATTATCGAGACTGTCGCCTTGTTTTGTCGAGAAGTTGAGGGAATCAAGAGACGGCGGAGACTGGCCCCCTTTCCTTATGGAAAATGCCGCGACGGCAGAAAATTTCGCAACTTTCGTAAGGACCAACGCCAGAGAGTTCAAGATTTTGAAGGGGTTGTCATCCATGCGGTTTCTTTGTTTTGCCAAAGAAATCAAGCCACTCGGAAACGTCTACCGACTCCCGGCAACCGGATTTGCTGTCAGGATTTTTCATGTCAATTGACTCGTTGAGCATTCTATTGAACTGATGCGATGGCATGACCCCTGCACCTAGTCCGGAAACTGTTGCGGCCAGACTACGATCCGATGAGACCACTACAATGTCCCGTCTGTACGATGATCTGCGGACCTTTTCCTTTATTCTCGAGTCTGCATCGGAACCACGTTTGGAATAATAAATTTGTACACCCCTATACTTACATCCATCAGGAAACATCGGGTCAGGTTCCCCGTCGAAAAAAACCACCACTTTGGCTGGCTGAATCGATATAAACCCGACCAATTTGTCGATCAACTGTCTGCGCGGCGAGGCCCCGCTCTGAGAATAGTCTCCACGAGCTGCTGTAACATTGTTTCCGTCTACGAAGTAGTGCATGTTTTTGCGAGTTCCGACAATCGTTGCCAATCCATCCAGGTGGTAAATTGTACATAATATCATATTCATTTAGAATCAAGGGACGGCACATTCACACACAGCGTGCTTGACACAGCACCTATAAGATGGAAAAAGATATTTATTTTGCTATAAATATCCTGTTAGCCCTCGGGAAGGGCTCTTGGAGAAGTTGTGGCGCAAAACCTTTCAAGGATAAGAAATATAGGGATTACGGCTCATATTGACGCGGGAAAAACCACCCTGACCGAGAGAATCCTCTTCTACACTAAAAAGATTCACAAAATAGGGGAAGTCGATGATGGTTCGGCCACAATGGACTATATGCCGCAGGAACAAGAACGCGGTATCACCATTACCTCAGCCGCTACCACCTTCAATTGGAAGGGGCATGACATTCATTTGATCGACACCCCGGGCCATGTGGATTTTACCATTGAGGTGGAGCGTTGCCTCAGAGTACTCGATGGAGTGGTCGCGGTTCTCTGTGCAGTAGGCGGAGTTGAACCGCAAACAGAAACGGTTTGGCACCAGGCAGACCGATACAACGTACCGAGAATAGTATTCGTCAACAAACTCGATAGGGTTGGAGCCAATTTTGAACGTGCTCTATCCATGTTGCGCCAAAGGTTGGGAGCCCATCCGGTTCCGGTGCAGATTCCTATGATGGCGGGAGACGAATGTCTGGGAGTGGTGGACCTGATTCGTATGAAGGGAATCATCTGGGATCAGTCATCTCAAGGTTCGGAACTGGACTACATTGACATACCTTCTCAGTATCTCGATGAATCCATTGCAGCACGGCAATTCATGCTGGAGTCCGCAGCAGAAATGGATGAAGACCTTCTCGAATACTATCTGGAACACGACGATCTTGACGAGAAGCAAATCATAATGGGACTCCGTATCGGCACCTTATCCAATCGGCTGGTACCCACATTATGCGGTTCCGCTCTGAAAAATGTCGGCGTTCAGCCCGTTATTGATGCTGTAATAGACTTTCTTCCCTCGCCTTTAGACGTTCCCCCGGTGGCTGGAATAAATCCGCTGACAGGGGCTCAGGAACAGCGGTTTCCCAAGTCCAGGGAACCCCTTTGCGCATTCGCTTTTAAGGTTGTGATGGATCAAGGAAGAAAAGCCACCTATCTGAGAATTTATTCAGGAGACTTACTGGCTGAAAAGGAAGTTTATAATGCAACGAGAGGGGTCCGAGAGCGAGTGGCTCGCCTGTTCTTAATGCACGCCAACAAGAGAGAAAAGATAAGTTCGGCTCCCCCCGGCACCATAGCCCTCGCAGTGGGCCTCAAGGACACCAAAACGGGAGATACTCTGACTGATCAGTCTGCCCCGCTTATCCTTGAATCTCTCGACATGTATAAGCCCGTTATCTCAATAGCCATAGAACCCAAAACCCGCTCGGATCAGGAAAAACTCCAGGCAAGTCTCGAAAAAATTGCGGTTGAAGACCCGACTTTCGCGTTCAACGAGAATGCAGATACTGCACAACTCCTCATATCAGGAATGGGCGAACTGCACTTGGAGATAATTGTCGATAGGCTAAAAAGAGAATATGGAGTTGAAGTCAGGACCGGTAAACCCCAGGTTCTGTACAAGGAAACTGTGCAGGCTCAAGCAAGGGCTCACGTCATATTCGATCGCGAGATCCATGATGTGCGTCATTTCGGGGAAATTACGCTTACCGTGTCCCCAACGTCCAGAGGTGAAGGTTTTCTGTTCCAAGCCGCCTTAGGGCCTGAATTTACCGGTTCGGAAACGATAAAACACGTTGAACAAGGTGCTAGGGAAGCAACTTTGGCAGGTGTTTTGGCCGGCAATGAGGTTGTCGATGTACGGGTAGTCCTCGAAGCGCTCGGGAATGATGTTTCTTCAATGAGTGGCCTGGGGTTGAAAGTAGCCGCGTCTCAGGCTTGCAAGGAAGCTTGCGAAAAGGCATCGCCTGTGCTTCTCGAACCTTACATGAGCGTGGAGGTAGTAGTTCCTGAAGAATTTGTAGGAGAAGTCATTGCTGATCTTAATAGCCGAAAGGGCAGGCTTGAGGAAGTCGTCCCCCGCGCAGGAACGTCCCTAGTCAGAGCAGGAGTTCCTCTGGCAACAATGTTCGGCTATTCCACGTCATTGAGATCAATTAGTCAAGGACGAGGAATATTTACCATGCAGTACTCGCATTACGACGTGAAACTCTGATTCACCCGTATTTATTATGGCATTGGCGTGAGGACGAGTGATAGCATGAGGTTGTTACGGCAATTGGAAGGGAGGCTTTTCCCCTATATTATTTGACTTGGGTTAATGAGATGATCCGAACGATCATGGTGATTTGGGTTTTATCATGGAAAGCGACTAAATGCAACCAGAAACCCGTTTAGTCGCGCTATGTGCTCTGTCCAGATATTTTATAATTTGGCGAGTTTCTTCCAAGCCGAGCTATATTGTCTGAGGATTCTTTCAAGGACTTCCTTATCAGGCATATTACTATTCTCTATGCATGGCAAACTTCTAGTGACCTTAGCAAG
>Ga0194044_10000524_pt1 | contig 18868 bp, 15 predicted proteins | sample JunL4417m_MetaG_FD_155460 | JGI IMG/M metagenome (GOLD analysis project Ga0194044, IMG submission 155460) | Anoxic zone freshwater microbial communities from boreal shield lake in IISD Experimental Lakes Area, Ontario, Canada - Jun2016-L442-17m | ecosystem: Environmental > Aquatic > Freshwater...
ACATGCTTCATTGAGCATCCAGTTTGTAGCCGTATCCTCGAACAGTAATGAGAAGTTTAATTTCATAATCGTCATCGATTTTTCGTCTCAACTGGCGAATATAAACATCCACCACATTTGTCAATGGATCGGCACTATAGCCCCATACTTGTTCAAGTATCCGGGTACGACTCAACACCTTGCCAGGCATTCGCATAAAGTATTCGAGTAAGGCAAATTCCTTCGGCGTCAGGTCGACTAGCTTTTCTCCACGCCTCACTTCATGCGTTTCCATATTCAATATGAGGTCAGCTATTCGCAATTCTTTGAGTTCCAGTTTGACCTCATTGCTGCCACGTCGCATCAGTACCTCAATTCGGGCAAGCAACTCTTCAAATGCAAAAGGCTTGGTCATATAGTCATCGGCACCAGAGCGCAAGCCCGTTACCTTATCCTGAACAGTGTCTCGAGCAGTCAACATTAGAATTGGGGTGCCGACACCGATGCTCCGCAATCGCTCGCAAACTTGCCGGCCATTAAGATCAGGCAGACCCAGATCCAGAATAATGACCTGAAACTTTCCCGCAGTTCCTAGTGCTATGGCTTCTAGCCCGCTACGAGCCACTTCCACAGCATAGCCTTCGGCCTTCAGTCCGCGTTGAACAAAATCGACAATCCGCTGATCGTCTTCCACTAGCAGAACTCGCATGTAGCTCATATCCATTAAATTATTGTAGGTAAGTTATGTTTCATTGTTGTTATTGCCATTTTGTTCTACTGAAAACAGCGGAAGTGATATTGTGAACGTCGATCCTGAGTTTTCAGTACTGGTTACCGTGATGCTTCCGCCGTGCGCTTTCAGGATTGATTTGGCCATTGGCAAACCCAACCCTGTGCCATCGTCCCGTGAAAGTTGTGCATTCTGGCTGCGGAAATGGCGGTCGAAAATCCGCTCCATGTCTTGGGCAGGTATGCCTATGCCTTGATCTTTGAGACTGATGTATGCTGACTTTCCGTCCGCCCATACAGCGGTCGAGATATGTCCTCCCGGGTACGAATATCGGCAGGCATTGTCGCCCAGAATGAACAGCGCCTGTCGAAGCCGCTGTTTGTCGCCATGCACCCATAGGGGTTCGGCTGATGCATTCAGGGAAACCGTAATCGAATTTTCCTCGGCCATCACTTGGAAATCATCGACGGTACTGGTCACCAGTTCAACAATGTTCAAGGTATCCCATTCAAATTGGAGATTGGCGTTTTCGGTACGGGCTATAAACAACAGATCGTTGATATACTTGCCCAATTGCATAGCCAGTTCGACAATGCGATGTAACGTATCTCTATACTCCCCTGTACTAAGTTCCGGTCCTCGCAAGGTTACCTCCGCTTCGCCGAGGATTACAGTAATCGGGGTTCGTAACTCATGGCTGATGTCTGCTAATAGCTCCCTGCGTGCATCATCCATCTGTTTTAATTCTTCGTTTAGTTGATGCAGTTCAGATGTACGTTCGGCCACTCGTTGTTCCAGTTCAACACGACCTTCACGTAGTTTATTTTGCTGAAGTTCCAGTTCCTGCGCCATTTGATTGAAGTGACTGGCGAGATAGGCAAATTCATTGCCGGTATTTAGTGCAATGCGGTAATCCAAATTACCGGAGGCTATTTCGTTGGTACCCTTCATCAATGCTTCAATAGGTTTGCTGACACCGCGCAGCAACAATACTCCTGAGATGAAACTAAAAAGGGCTGCAATCAAAGAGGCAATGATAGCAATCCAGCGCCACTTAGTAACCAGATTCTCCAGTGTTTGCTTGGCTATTCTGGCCTTTTCCCGTTCAGCGTTGATGGCGGCGTCAATCAGCGGCTGGAATTTTCCGTCAATTTCTTCTTTGGAGTATTTCGATAGCGCTTGCACCGCAATTTCGCGCTTGCCCTGTTGACTCAACAGTTCAACTTCGTCGAACCGATATTCGCTGGCATCCAGAAAAGCGGTCAAATGGGCAACTCTTTCCAGTTCGGCGGGTCTATCCGTCCAATTTTTAGTTTGATCTTCTGCAACTGCCATGTTTCTAAGTTCCTGCATCGCTTCGTAGAGACGATGTTTGGATGATTCCACGCCGGCTTTGGTAATGGGACTCGCCATTATCAGGCTATCCATCCGCTGTTTGAAGTAGCGATAGGCTTCCTGGGATAAGCGCTCATAATGATCGAAAGCCTCATACGCCGCTTGGCTACGCTGAAAATGCCGGGCAACCTCGTTCGAACCCCAATACAGTGTGATTCCCAAAAACAACACAAAACCGAACGAAACAATAATGACCACGGCTAAACGGATACGGAACATGCGTGCTAATTTGCGCCGCCGCTTTCATCCAGGTGTTTTTCCATGGATCTGATGGCTTCCAACTTTTCTCGTAGCAGGCGAGTTTCATTTTTCTTCGATGTATTTTCGTCTTTTGATTCCAGCACAGATTGGACCGATTTCTGTTTGCGCTCCAGCGTACCGACTTTTCTCGATACATTCTGTAAGCGTTTTAAGACTTCGGTATTAATAGCGACAAGTCTCTGCGTCCGTTCATCCGATAGACTGGCGGGTGGGATAGAGCCTACCCCGTCCAGAATTCTGGGAATGTCGCCACACGCATCGGAAAGTAAGCGGCCTACCATCAGGTGTAAGTATACCCCTGTTCCGGGAGGGTTTTTTTGGCGTTTTAGTAAGGTGCGGCACACCTCGGCGCGTGACGAGGGTGATATTTTGGCCATGTTGGCTCCGAAACCCAGTAGTTCATCAAAGTCTGACTGCGTATGCGTATAAGGGGCTCGATAAGAGCCAGGATTCCCTTCCCAACCGGAATTGAACTCGGCGCATCCGGCCATGAATAAAAAGGCTAGCACTAAACTGCTGTTTCGAATGAAAAGTGTTAACAACATAAAAATATTTGTTCCATAGTCTCAGGCCTCTCCGGTTAGCGGTATTTGAACGCGGATGCGGGTCCCATGTTGATCTTGTCTTGAGTCAATGATTTCGACTCTACCTTGGTGGCTGATGACATATTCTTTGACAATAGCCAGCCCCAATCCGGGACCTTCGACGGACTCATCGGATTGAGCGGTCTTGCCACGGAAAAAGGGTTCGAACACATGCGAACGTTCACTGGGTTCAATACCCGGACCCTCGTCTTCGACTTCCAATTCCATCTGCGTACCCGAATCACGAAGCATGATACGTAGTTCGCCACCCACTGGTGAATATTTCACTGCATTAGACAGCAAATGCTCGATAATGCTTTGCAACTGCTCGTGGATTCCGGTAATCTCGACTGGCCTGACAAGCTTTTTCAAGCTAATCGATTTGGCCTGTAGACGGGTTTGAAAATTCTCGATGACCGACTCAAGCAAGGATTTCATATTGATGGTTTCCTTGCGGTTCATTTCCGGTTTTGAGTTGATCTGACTATAACGAACCAATTCCTCGGACACTGTTTTCAGCTTGTCGACATTGTTGCATAGTAGCCGTGCGATGTCCTGCCGCGCGCTGTCCGGTTCCTCATCCGCCTCATTTACAAGGTGTTCCGCACCTTCGCGGATACTCTCCAATGGCAGATTGATTTCGCAGGCCACATTGTGCATGAACTGCTGTTTCGAAACCTCCAGTTCCTTCAAATGCGTTCGCAGCCATTCCAGGCGATTGCCCAGATAGCGAAGATCCGAAGGCCCTGAAACATTAATCGGTTCTTCGAGTTCCCCTGAGCCCAAGCGGCGGATGGAGGTATCCAGTTGCCGCATGGAACGCGAGAGAATGGCCAGCAGTATCGCGATGAAGATAAATGAGATTACCAACAGAATCGCACCCTTGAAAAACAGCCCTTGTTCAAGTGATTCTGATTGCTGGCGTAATTCGTTGAATTCATGATCAACGTGGCGTTCGAATTCACGCGAAAGGTTATATGAGGACTCACGCAGCCCTTGAAATGCTTCATCGACCGGCAATTTGAGATTATCCTCACCCGCTGAGCCAATGATTTGTTGATAAATCAGATTTTCCTTTACCGATAATTCATTGACCAATAGGGCGATTTTGTTATCGATATGTAATTTTAGTAACACACTCAAGGCTTCTTTGAACGACGCCCGTGTATTTTCATAGGATTGCTGCTCATAAGGCTGGCGCAGGGTTGGATCCGAAAGCAGAACGAATAGTCTGGCTTTTCGTTCAATATCGGCAGTCTTTTGCAAAACCAGGCGGATTGCCTTAGTCTGTTCGAAAACCTGATAATTGATTGTCCTGCCCAATGCTGAAGTTTCGCGCATACCAAAAGCAGCGTACATTACGGCAAAAAAAAGCGGAATAACGGCAATTACAAAGCCTAGAACTATAAGGGATTTTAAGGATAAGATATTTTTAAATTTCATCCGGCTGTAAAGGGTAATAAACCGTCTTCCTGGTATCGACAAAAGTATTGATAAATTCAGTTTTCTAAAAATATCCAGAACATAGTTGGTAATGAGTTATTTCATTAGGTTTTGTGTTTGGTTAAAAAAAAAAGGTATCATTTATCCAAATGACCTATTCGAGATTTAGCGCTGCTTGGAAACCCGTTTCCGATTCAAACGCACATTTGATATTGGCTGGCGGCTCTACTCAAGATACAAATTATACCTCCTGGTGTTGAATTTTTCACCGTCTAGCAACGATCTATGATTGAAGTTAAGCCTTGGCAATCTGGTCAGTATAGAATATTTTCCAGTAAATAGTACCTTGCAATCATGTCAGGTTCATAAAAAAACTTCATAATGAATGTGAGTTGTTGCCAAATTTCATCCTGATTAGCAAGAATCGTTAACCAATGCGACAGATAAAAACAACGTCGTTTCGCTAGGGACTGGCAATAGATTCCCCAATCATAAATATATCACTAGAGACTAGATATAGGCCAACCTTCGCTTCGTTTTCCGGCAGGTATGAGGATTTATAAAATCAACGAAAAAAACTCCTCATCAGGAATCAGCTAAATAACAGTAACTTAATAAGCTGGAAATAGCGAGTTATCGGAGTGGCTTTAGCCGTTGCCACAAAAATATATCTATTCAGGTTAGTTCATTTTCATTACTTAACGAATAAGACTTTCGAGAATAGATTCGGCAACGTCGACACGCTCACCTGATTTTTCTAGGTTTTATTGGAAAATGTTTTTAACCATGAGCATAATTTCTTCCATTCTTCCATTCTTCCATTCTTCCATTCTTCATTCAATTTTAATCAAATCACTTGGTTTCGTTTCATCTTGTCCCTGTATTCTTTAGCCCAATCATAGCGATTTGTAGAGTTTGCTCGTCGTGATGATTTTGGGGATGAACAGTTTTCACCGTTCATCATGGAACACTGACAGACAAGGGTTTAGCGAACATGCCACTCGGTTTAGGTAACATCTTTAACGGACTCTTCAAGCAATATGGACACACGGTGATCCTTTTGCTGCGGTTTATCGACATCGGCATGCTAATTGGCGCAGCCTGGGTTTCTCATTATTTCTGGTTGCGCCAGGTCGTCATTGATCAGGACTATCGAATAGTAATTGCCCTGGGTATTTTGGCTACTATCATCTTTTTTGAAATTGGCCAGGTTTATCGTCCCTGGCGGAATGACGCCATGCGCGGAGAGATTGCTCGTATCGTCAGGGCTTGGGTGTTCGCCATCGTATCGGTTGTATCGATTGTTGTTTTAATTCGGTTACATTTCTGGTTTGGTTCCAGTTATCGCTGGATTATCTCCTGGTGGGTGCTCGGATTGTTATTTGTACTTAGCGCGCGTAGTCTGCTTTCCCATGGGTTGCAATGGTTGCGTGCTCGCGGCTGGTCACAGGGACGTATCATCCTGGTTGGATTGAACCAAATGGCTGTTGCGGTTAGCCGGCAGTTAAATCATTCGTCCTGGGCCGGTTTACATGTTATTGGTTATGTTGATGACCGAGCCGAAAATCGGCATCCGGTAAGCGATTTCCCGTTGCCGCGACTCGGGACATTGCAAGATCTCCCTTCGTTGGTCAGCAAGGAAGCCATTGACGAAGTGTGGATTGCGTTGCCCGGCGAATCGCTCGTGGAACGCGCACAGTTTCAATTGCGGCATCTGCCGGTTAGCATCCGTCTGGTTATTGATTGCTTTGCTTTCAAACAGGATAAGTTTCTTAGTTTGAACACGGTGGCTGGCATTCCGACCCTGGACTTCTCGGTTTCTCCGTTGCATGGTGTTAACCGCTACATCAAAGAAGTCGTGGATAGATTATTGGCGTTTATTCTGTTAATGCTGATCAGTCCATTATTTTTATTCATCGCTGTCGGCGTCAAATTGAGTTCAAAGGGCCCAGTGTTTTACCGCCAAGAAAGGGTCGGCTGGAACAATCGTTCTTTTACCATGCTGAAGTTTCGTTCAATGCCGGTGGACGCCGAATCCAATACCGGTGCGGTTTGGTCAAAGCCGGGTGAAAAACGGGCGACCCGATTTGGCGGTTTCTTACGTAAAATCAGTCTTGATGAACTACCACAGTTGATGAATGTACTCAAGGGCGACATGTCCCTGGTGGGTCCAAGGCCGGAGCGCCCGGATTTTGTTGAGGTGTTCAAGGATAAGGTACCGAATTACATGAAAAAGCACATGGTTAAGGCGGGTATCACCGGCTGGGCTCAAGTCAATGGTTGGCGCGGAGACACTGACTTAAACCGGCGCATCGAACACGATTTGTACTACATCCAGCATTGGTCGGTATGGTTCGATCTGGAAATTGCTTTACGCACGGTGCTAACCGGTTTTATCCATAAAAATGCATACTAAGGAATATATACGCCATGGTTAGATTAATTTCCCTGATACTGGTTTTACTGTTACCCGCTTGCTCTTTAACACCGGGCATGGATATGAAAACCGATAACAATTTGTCGGAACTGGACGTGCCGGTGATGAAGGGCAGCAAGATGGTCAAGCAAAAAACCCGGATCGTCCCGATTACCGCAGACTTAATTATCGAACGCGAAAACGCAAGGCGGCAGGCGATAAATAATCTCCCGGCGGTGGACATTAGCAAAGCGACTTATCGAATCGGCCCGCAAGACCGATTGTTGATAACGGTTTGGGAGCATCCTGAGCTGAACGATCCCGGCGGTGAAAAAATTCTCCCGGAATTGGCCGGCAAAGTGGTTGATGAAAATGGCGAGTTGTACTACCCCTACGTGGGTAACATACCCGTAGCAGGGAAAACTGTCAGCGAGGTCAGGATGGATCTGACCCGCGAGCTTTCCCACTATTTCAAGAAGGTCAAGCTTGATATTCGTGTACTGTCTTTCCAGAGCCATCGGGCTGCAGTGGTTGGCGAAGTTAAAACGCCGGGAATCCAGGCCATGACAGAGACGCCGCTGACAATTTCCGAAGCCATCAGCCGTGCGGGCGGGGTAACCGAGAATGCTGATATGAGCAACGTGGCTTTGGCTCGCGATGGGAAGCTCTACAAGATCGATGTGTTAGCGCTGTACGAAAAGGGCAACTCCACTCAGAACCTGCTGCTCAACGATGGGGATGTACTCAATATCCCCGACAGCAAGGACAACAAAGTGTTAATGATGGGCGAAGTAGGCAGGCAGCAGGCCCTGCAGATCAACAAGGGCAAGCTGTCGCTATCACAAGCATTGGCTGAAGCATATGGTGTTGACCTCAATAGCTCCAAGCCGGAAGAAGTTTATGTGATTCGTCCGGGCGATTTCAATCCTGAGATTTTCCAGTTGAATGCAGAATCTGCTGATGCCATGATTTTGGCGGATCAGTTTGCCTTGCAAGCACACGATACTGTTTTTGTGGGCACAGCTGGCGTCACCCAGTGGTCTCGTGTTCTTAATCAAATTCTGCCGTCATCCTTTACATCGATTATGTCACGCGCTGCTTTTATGGGAATGTAATGGATAAAGTTCAAGATTAAATGAAGGAGGTTTCACCTTGAACCTCATCCACTTTTACACGATTTATATATGAACGACTATGTATTCACAGAATGAAGCTATTACACTCTTACCGCCTCTGAATCCGTCCCGAATCGAAGAGGAGGGCGTCAGCATCCGCGACACTGTTGACTTGCTGATTGAGGGCAGAAAAACCATTCTCTTGACGCTATTTTCTGTACTGCTGGTTACTGTGGTCTATTTGGTACTGGCGCCACGCACCTACAAGGCTGATGCGTTGCTAAGGATCGACAAGAACAAGGCGCTGCTTGCTGCTCCCTTGCGTAGCGAGGCGAATGCGTCCCCAACTGAAGCCGACAGTCCAAGGGCGCAGCGTGAAGTGGAAATTCTTCGGTCGCGTTCGGTGCTCGGCAAGGTGGTTGATGATCTGAATCTGATGGTGGAATATTCGCCCAATTATTTCCCTCTTATCGGCGAGACGCTGGCTCGCCGACATGATGCTCATGACGGGATTGCAATGCCATGGTGGGGATTTGGCCGCTGGGCATGGGGTGGCGAAAAGCTGGAGATCACAACCTTCAAGGTGCCGGATCGTTTTCTGGATAAAGAGTTTACCTTAATCGCTTTGGAAGGAGGCCGTTTTCGTTTGCTTGGGCCCAAGGATGAAGCACTGGTTGAAGGGCAGGTAGGCGAAACCCTTTCTGCCGACGTGGGCGAGGCTACGCCTGTTGTTATTATGCTCGCAGAAGCCACGGCGCATCCTGGCACCCATTTTGAGTTGACCCGAAAAACCTCGTTGGCAGCCATCGAAACCCTGCAAAAGGCTTTTTTCGTTAAAGAGGTTTCCAAGGATACAGATATTCTCAGTGTCGAACTCAAGGGCAGTAATCCAGAGCAACTTGCGAAATCAGTCAATGATATCGCCACTATTTATGTCAACGCGACAGTTAATTGGGAGTCTGCGGAGGCTTCGCAAAAGTTGGCTTTTTTGGAAAATCAGTTGCCCGTCGTCAAGGAGCGTCTGGAAAAGGCGGAGCAAGGATTAAGTGCTTATCGGCAAAAGCATGGCGCGGTTGATATATCCGCCGAGGCCGAAATATTGCTCAAACAAGCTTCTGAAATGGAAACACTGGGCATTCAACTCAAGCAAAAGTACGACGAGCAGAGTCAACGCCTGGAGCCAGCCCATCCTGACATGGTTTCAACCAACGCACAAATCAAGCGTATTGACCGCAAGCTGGGTGCTTTGGAAAAACGAATCAGGGATTTACCGCGCACTCAACAGAGCGTGGTAAGCCTGTCGCGGGACGTGCAAGTCAACACCGAGCTTTATACTTCATTGCTGAACAGCGCACAGGAACAACGCATAGCCGCTGCGGGCTCCTTGGGTAATTCCCGAATCGTCGACTTCGCCGTGACCCCGGAAAAACCTTATTGGCCTACCCCCGGCTTGTTGTTAGCTATCGCCACTTTGCTGGGATTGAGTGCGGGAATGGCACAGGTATTCCTTAAGCACTCCTTGCAGCGCCACGACAACTATCCGGCTTTATTGGAATATCAGGTGGGTTTGCCGCTTTTTGCCGCCATTCCTCATAGTAAGAAACAGCGTCGTCTGGCTCGTCTGATTGATCAGGGCCGGGATCGACTGCCTGGGATTTTGGTCAGCCAGGAGCCACAGGATATTTCTGTGGAATCCCTTCGCAGCTTGCGCACCACCCTGGAAGCGACTTTGGCCAGCGACGTGAGCCAAGTTATTATGATCAGCAGTCCGGCGCCAGGTATGGGCAAATCCTTTGTCAGCACCAATCTTTCCGCTTTGTTGGCGAGTATTAAGAAGCGTGTACTGATTATTGACGCAGACATGCGCAATGGTCGGCTGCACGAATCGTTTTCTGTTGTTAAGCAACTGGGACTTTCTGACCTGTTGGCTGGAAGGGCCACATTAGGCGAGGTTATTATCTGCCTGCCCGATGTCGGTGTGGACTTTATACCGAGGGGGAGTATGGTGCTGAATCCGGCAGAATTACTGGTTATCGGTAATCTGGCGGAAACGCTGGAGCAACTGAAGCCTTTTTATAACCATATCGTGATCGATTCGCCGCCTATTTTGGGTGCTACGGACGCTGCCATACTAGGCAAGCATGCCAACGCCACGTTTCTGGTGGTCAAGGAAGGCCGTTACACGGCACAAGAATTGGAGGTTAGCTTCAGGCGTTTTCAACAGGTCGGCGTGAAACCGAATGGTTTCATTATCAACGACATGAAGGAGGGGTCATCCTATTACCCTTATTATGGCTACGCTTACAACCGAACCGACATGGAGCCAAAAAAATCGCAGTCATGGATGGCCGGTTATCAGGCGGTTGGAGACTGGTTAGGAAAACGCCAGGATAGTAATTATCTGCCCCTTTCAGAAGTAACGGAAGAGGCTGATGACCAGGTAGAGGCGTAAGATGAAAATATGTCTTGAAAAAGATTTGCCGGTTTTGTTGTTTGCATTGGTCAGCGCTTCGACATTGGCTTCTTTGCCTCAGGTCGAGTCGGCTTGGACAGGGGTAAAGGAGGTCTATGGCGAACAGGATTTCGGTTTACGTATCCTTCGCGAAACATTGCTGGTGGTGCTCGTCGCCTACGCTTTTTTTGAACCGCGCATACGGCTAGGCATTTTGACAAGTCCTGTGCTGGCATTTTTGGGTGTTGTAACTACTTATGTATTATTTGAAGTCGGCTATGCGCTGTATCTGGACTTGCCGTTAGTGATACCGATCGCAGGCTTACGCGTTTTTGAATACTTGCCGTTGGCATTGATTGGCTTCGTGACCAGCCGGTTGGGTGCTGGTGGCAATGTTATCTACCGGTTCGCGCATTACCTTCGTTATTATGTTGCGCTTCAGGGTGTGCTGGCGATAGCCCAGGCATTGTGGGCACCGCCTTTGTTCGGGGTATCATTTTTGGGCGGTGGACGGCCATTCGGTACCTTTGTCAGTCCAAACCTCTTTGGCGCAACCATGGCGACTTGCGCGTTGCTCTTCTCGCTGATTTTATCAATGCGAAAGTGGACGGCTGCCTGTGTGTTTTTAGCTTTGTTGAGCGGTTCACGAACGGCCTTCATCAGTTCGCTGTTGGTGGTTTATTTCCAGATTTATGCCCTGTTCCGTCCTCGCGACCGCTGGGCCTTAATCATGCCAGCACCTTTATTTGCCCTGGGTGCGCTGTTGTTAGCCTCCAGTCCATTGCTCAGTGGACGCGATGACGCTAACCCAACTGAAGACGGTCGCATAGACCTATGGAATCGGGTGTTTTCCGAGCAAATGCATGGGCCTTTGGATTTGCTCTTCGGTTGGGGGCTGGGGTTGAGTTCGAATACCATCAATATTCTCTTCGGCGCTGAACATTTTAAGGGGCAATTCGATTCTGATAGTCTTTATTTATATCTAATAAATGGTTATGGCCTAGTCGGGCTGCTGGCGTATATTTTCTTTCTGTGGACAACGACAAGGCTGTCTAATCATCCCGACAAGGGCTTGGTGGCGGTGTTCATTTTCGTGGCCGGGCTGACCTTCAATATGTGGGAGTATTTTCCGCAAAACGCGATGTTGATGTTTCTTTGGGGAACGGTATTAGGTACCGGCTATCAGTCGAGTTTGTCTTCATTGCAGGCTAGCCCGATTACATCGGGTTCGTATGACCGGCACCCATCCTGACAAGCAGCCTTCAAAGGACAAGAACTATGCTCAACCTATTGAAAGAAAAAAAATTATTCGGTGACGCGTTTTGGGCGCTGTCTGGACAACTGCTGTCCGCCGTTGCTTTGTTGGCAGGTACTCGAATCCTAACTGAAATGGTAGCACCCGCTATATTCGGCCAAGTCGCCTTATTGAATGGTTTTGTTGCGCTTGGCGTTACTTTGTTTTCTTACCCGTTCCTCTGCGCCGGGATGAGGATATTACCGGAATGTCAGAATAAATGGGAGCGTGCGGCTTTGTATGAAGTTGTGGCAAGGTTGACAGTTCGGGCAATGGCTCTGGCGATAGGTCTGCTGGTACTGGGTGGCGTTGCCTATAGCCATTTCTCGCACAACGATGTTGGGCTGTTTATGCTGGCAGGCGTTCTGCTGCTGGTAACCGTCCGTCGCGAACTGGGCATTCAGTTACTTATCGGTGAGCGTAAACAGCGCGGCGCAAGTTTATGGCAGACCAGTGATAGCGTCCTGCGCCCCTTGTTGGCGATTTCGTTAGTCGTGTGGGGAGGGCAAAAGCCTGAATGGGTGTTGCTGGGATACATTCTGGCAAGCTTGATCTCAAATACGGCCTGGTCGTTTTTGCTAGGCACTAAGCCCAATAAAATGAAGCGCCCAATCGTCGCCCGACATTTCAGAGCTGAGGTATGGGCCTATGCCTTGCCGCTAATTCCAATGGAATTGATATTTTGGGTTAATGGCTTAGGTGACCGGTATGTTATTGGCTATTTGATGACGGCTGCGGAGGTGGGTTTATATGCAGCGACTTATACCATTATCAACGAGGCATTTAATCGCAGCGCAATGGTTTTATTACGTACTTTTCAGCCCGTTTATTTTCAGTCATGTTCCCATAACCAGATCCAGGAAGGATTCAGGATTTTATGGCTATGGATAGGGTGTGTTTTTGCTTTAGGGATCGTTGGCGTGTCATTGTTGCTGATTACCAAGGACTGGGTAGCATCGGTGTTGCTCGCAAAATCATATCATTCAGCGATTGCGTTGATGCCTGCTATAGGCCTCGGATGTGCGCTGCATGCCTTGGGAACCGTGCTGGCGCAGCCGCTGCTGGCGAATAAACGGACACGGTTGTTATTGTTGGGGCGCTTATGTGGGGCGGTAACAGCAGCTATTAGTATACCGCTGATGGTGAAAAATTTTGGATTGCTCGGAGCCGCCATGGCCAATCCCATCTATTTCGGCGTTGAGGCCTTGGTTTTGGCAATGCTGGCCAAGCCCTGGCGAATGGACTGTACAGAGAACACAGACCCGGCGGAAGAGGTGATATTAAGCGGCAAGGTTTTTGCGCACTCCCCTCTTTAAAAAATAGGCGTTAGGGGAGAAATCCGTCTCAACCCTCCTTTTAAAGAAGGGTATGTTATTTAACAGGTTATCAAAGGGGAAATACTATGACTTATATATCTGCAGTTTCGGGAGTTTATGGCGATCTTTTGCACGAATGTGTGAGTTGTGGCGGCAAGAAAATAAGCTATTGGCGCCAGAAAAACTATCAATACACGGAAAACGCGAACTACAAGGCGTTCCGAATATATCGTTGTGAAAGCTGTGGAACCGGATTTTTGAATCGTCCACCGCATAAGCAATGGTTGCAATCCATTTATCAATACTCCGGCCAAGCACTGACCGAACCGATAACACTGGACGATGTATTAGCCAGAGAAGCCGAGTTTCCCAACTGCAAGCTAGATGCAGAACGGATGAGTATTCAAGCCGACTTGTACAATGCTTCGGGTTATGGCATGGCGCTTGATATTGGATCGGGCTTTGGTTTTTACACGTATGCACTCAGAAAATTGGGCTATCGGACCGTCAGTATCAATCCAGGCGAGTACGAAAACGACGTGTTCAGAAATATGAATGGCGATGAGCCGCTTGCCGTTATGTTCGAAAATTACGAATCATCCGAGCTGTTTGGCATAGTAATGATGTCGCAGGTATTGGAGCATCTCCTCGAACCGGATCAGGCGATAGGTAAGGTGTCCGGTCTACTGGCACCGGGTGGAGTGTTGGCTTGCGCCGTTCCAAATTACGATTCGTTTTTAGTCAAGCTGCTGGGCACCAGGGATAACGCTTGTTTATGGATCCCTGAGCATGTCAATTATTTTACGGAAAATGGCTTAAGAGCTTTGCTGGAGCGCAACGGATTCAGTGTTGTCAAGGTGGAGCAAATAACCCGGATCCCATTCAATGCGTTATCTAAAAGGCTACGACTGAAAGGCAAGCCGGCTGCCATTGTTGACGGTTTCGTAAACTATTTTCAGAGTCCGTTTGTCAGTTTGATGCATTGCTTCGGACTGGGTATCTACATCAATTTATATGCAGTCAAGCAATAAAAGTGTTTTGTCCAGATACCAGAAATTTTAAACAAGTTCTATGCTAACCATTGTTATTTTGACCAAAAACGAGCAAGTCAACCTGCCGGGTTGCCTGGCGGCTATTCCGGAACGCTATCCCATTGTGATTGTGGACTCGGGCAGTACTGATAATACGCTTGCCATTGCCAATAGTCGGGCTTGCAGCGTTTATATCAACCCATGGCCCGGTTTTGCCGAGCAACGTAACTTTGCCATTAATCAATGCGCTATAAACACACCATGGTTATTGTTCGTCGATGCTGATGAAATCTATTCTCAGGCATTTTATGACTGGTTTGAATCCGGGATGGCGGACACCGATTCCATTGATGTGCTGATGGTGCCATCGATACTTTATCTTCGCGGTAAACGCCTGAACCACGCGCCCGGCTATCCCATTTATCATCCAAGACTGGTGCGTAGGGAAACGGCCCGTTTTGTTTGTAACCATACCGGGCATGGTGAAGCCGTCATTAATACCTGCCGGATCGGCTATTCCGACATCCCCTATCAACACTATTTTTATCATGGCGAGATCATCGAATGGATGCATAAACATGTTGATAAAGCGGCACAGGAAGTACAACTTAAGCCTACTACGGATGCGGTGATGACAACACGGGGACGGTTAAGCGTGTTATTGGGGCGATCCTGGCTCAGAATCTTTGCCCGCTTTTTATACCACTTCGTATTTCGAGGTGGCTTTTTGGACGGCGTTGCGGGCTTAGAATTTACCCTGATGTTTACTTGGTATGAGGCCACGATCTACCTGCAAGCAAAAGCCACTATGTCGGCAAGGTAAACACTATGAAAATTTCTCTGGTTTTGGCAACACTGGGAAGGGATTTGGAAGTGGCTGATTTTTTGAAGTCGCTATTACTCCAGACTTATAAAACCTTTGAGTTGATCATCATCGATCAAAACAAGGACGGCAAAATTGACGCCATCGTAGAGCTGTTCGAGGATTGCCTTGATGTAAGCCATGTGAAAGTAGATTTTACAGGTAACGCAAGGGCTCGGGACTATGGCATAGGCTTGGCTCAAGGCAGAATCATCGCGTTTCCCGATGACGATTGCGCCTATGAAAGGGATGTCCTGGAAAAAGTAGTTGTTGAGTTTGAACGGCGTAAAAATCTCTCCATCCTGGTTGCGGGTTCTTATGATTTTTCATCCAGCCGATTTAGTATCGGCGTTAACAGTCCCAGAGCCCGGTATTTTTCGCGCTTCCAGATGATGGGGGTCGAGTTTACCCAGTTTTTTGACCGGAACAGGATTGATGGTAAGCATTTCCACCTGGATCACGATTTCGGCATCGGTTCCAAATATTCCGGAGCAGAGGGTTTTGAGCTTTTGTATCGTTTGCTGCGGGCAGGCAGTACTGCATTTTATACCCCGGAAATAAAGATCTATCACCCGGATAAAGATCACTACAAGCTGGGAAGCGCAAGAATGCTGATGTATTCTACGGGGATTGGGGCTTACATCAGGAAATTCGCTAATCAGCAGGATGTGTTTATTTTGTACTATATCGTTCGCAAAATGTTTGTCGTTCCCATCCTGAAAATGCTGCTTGCCCTGGTTTTATTGAACCCCAAAAAGCTGGCATATTCATTTTACAACCTTGTCGGTATTTGGCGTGGGTTTTGGGAGTATGGGCGGTAGCAATTGATGAAGCCCTTATGGGTGTGTTTTACACAGCATTTATGCTAATTTCACCGTGGTCCGGAATAAGACCGGCCAAGCTTGTCCTGAGCTTGTCGAAGGGCATAGGGCAGGGTGGTCGTTTCCGGTACAGTGCGCGATTTTGCCGGAAACGCCAGTTCTCGCTAATCGCTCGAACCGGCTTATTCCGGCCTACGGGTATTTATTTGTTCACAGAACGATTCAGGAGAAATTTTATGGAAGTAGGTATTGTTACTACGCATATACCCCCAGCTAAAGGTTACGGAGGGGTGTCCGTGACAGCCTCCGTTTTGACAAAAGCTTGGGCGGAACGAGGGCATAAAATGGTGTTGATCGCTTCTGACGAGTCAATTGCTGGGCGAGTTAGAGCTAGGCAGGTGCGACTTGGCGATCAGGTCGAAGTCAAGCTCTATCGTTGTTACGGATTTAGGCGTTGGGGCTTTGGTCTAGGCGCTATCCCTAAGCTGTTCAAATTATGTCTGCAAGCGCCGGTGGTTTATATTCACGGCATTGCAACCTGGCCGTCTACGCTCGCGGCTATTTTTTGCGTCATGATGCGTCGGCCGTTCATGGTCGCCGTGCATGGTGGATTGATGCCTGAGCATGTTGATCTGATACGGAGGGAGAAACCCCACAAATGGCTCTACTATAGATGGCTGACTTTTCCAACCCTGCGCCAAGCCATTGCCGTGCATTGCACTAGCGAAACTGAAGCTGAAGGAGTTCGTAATGTACTTGGCGAAGACGCTCGTATCCTGTTGGTTCCGAATGGCATCGACAGCCGTGATATTAAAGTGGCCCAATATTCTGACGCCGAAGGAATAAAGCTCTGCTTTCTGGGACACGTTCAGCAAGAAAAAGGCATTAATGCCTTTATCAGGGCGTGGTTGAAAGTTCGGCAGCCTGCAGATCAACTGGTGATTGCCGGCCGTAGCGTGGACGGAGCCTATTTTGAAGAGTTTAAGGCACTGGTCGAACAGGCTCCCCAAGGGGCTATCAATTATCGTGGATACCTGGAGCGCGATGAAGTCATGGAATTGTTAGCGTCCAGTCATTTTCTGGTGTTGCCATCGGGGTTGGAGGAGGCGGGCGGCATGCGCGAGAACTTTGGCAATGTGGTGGCCGAAGCCATGGCTGCCGGACGACCGGTATTGGTAGCCAGAGGCTTGGCATGGGATCATCTGGAAGCTATTGGAGCTGGCTTCGTTTTTGATAGAACCGAGGCTTCTGTGTGCGCAGTCCTGCGTAAAGCGCAATCAGTGGGAGATGGTTTGGAATGGGAGCGAATGTCGTGGAGTAGCCGGCAGTATGTCGAACAACAACTCAATCCTATCAAGCTGGGGGAACGGGTTTGGCAGGTGTTGAAGAATCGTGATCAGGCTAATCTGTCACAACAACTAGCCGAGAGGTCTTCGTATGAGTAAGGTCGGACTTATCGTCCCTACTCTAAATGCGGGTAGCTTGTGGGAGTCCTGGCTCAAAGCCTTCGAACAACAGACCCGAAAACCGGATTGCCTGTTGGTGATCGATTCTTCGTCAAGCGACGACACCGTAGCCTTGGCACGCGCCCAAGGCTTTGATGTGCAAGTTATTCCCAAGTCAGAGTTTAATCACGGCGGCACTCGTCAGCTTGGTGTGAATGTGCTTTCGGAGGTGGATATTGTAGTCTTTCTGACTCAGGATGCTTTATTAGCGAGTCCTGATGCCATCGAACGGCTGTTAGCAGCGTTCGATGATGAGCGAATCGGTGCAGCCTACGGACGTCAGTTTCCGCATCGGGATGCCGGAGCGATTGCCGCCCACGCCCGTCTGTTCAATTATCCAGCCAAAAGCCAGCTGCGCAGCCTGGAAGATCGAACACGCTTTGGCATCAAAACGGTGTTTATATCCAATTCTTTTGCCGCCTATCGGCGAAACACGCTGATGCAGGTAGGCGGCTTCCCCGTCGACACCATCATGAACGAAGACACTTATGTAGCAGGGAAGATGTTGATGTCAGGCTGGAAAATCGCTTATTGCGCCGATGCCCAAGTATTCCACTCTCATGACTACAGCTTCCTGGATGAATTTAAGCGGTACTTTGATATTGGTGTTTTTCATAGCCATACTGCGTGGTTGCAACAATCATTTGGCGGAGCGTCCGGCGAAGGCTTGCGTTTTGTGATTTCGGAAATGCGTTATCTGATGAAACACACTCCTTTTTTGATTCCCTCCGCAATTCTGAGGACTTGGTTGAAATGGCACGGATACAAGCTGGGCTCTCTGAATCAGCAATTGCCGAGGGCTATACGTAAATGTTTCAGCCTACATAAAACTTACTGGTTTCGCACCTTGCCATAAACCTAAATTCGTGAATACAACCAAATAATCCCACCTATATTTTCGAAAGCTTTCGTGATCTTCGTGGAGAAATGCCCTATATTAGGCTGAAGGTGACCTTTTAGTTCACGGGAGCGATCAAGCTCAGAGAGAATCTTCCTAAAATTATTTCTTTCTTAATCTAATTTTAATCAAATCTACAGGTTTCCTCTCACCTTGTTCCTGTAATATTCACGCAGTCGTAGAGATTTGTGCGAAGCGCTTTGGATTTTTAAAGGTTACCTGAAAACAGACGGAATAGGGATTTAGCGAATATGCCACACGGCTTAGGAGCTAAAGATTCATTTACAATACTATTGAGTAAGGAAAATTAATATGAAAAAAGTAATAAAACTATCAATGATTGCTCTGACCTTCAGTCTGATTACAGCTTGCGCAACAACTTCAGACATTGAAAATTTACAATCGCAAGTTAATGGCCTGGATACTTCTGTTAAAGAGGCTTCAGCAAATGCAGCCAGCGCCCAAACTACAGCTGCTGATGCGGCTGCAAAGGCAGAGGCCGCAAAAGCTGCGGCTAGTGAGGCAGCTCAATTATCTGAAGATGCCAATACTAAATTGAATAAAAAATTCAAAAGATCAATGATGAAATAAATTATTGTTGTTTGAGAGCAGAAAATAGCCCGACGGAAAAACCGCCAGGCTATTTTCGGGCCCATTCGTTAATGACGGTCACGCCCCTTAATCTTCCACTAATTCTACTTTGTCAGATTAACTGGCCTATACAGAAACCAGGATATCATGTATAATAAGTCATTGTTTCATATAT
>Ga0194044_10000525_pt1 | contig 18862 bp, 19 predicted proteins | sample JunL4417m_MetaG_FD_155460 | JGI IMG/M metagenome (GOLD analysis project Ga0194044, IMG submission 155460) | Anoxic zone freshwater microbial communities from boreal shield lake in IISD Experimental Lakes Area, Ontario, Canada - Jun2016-L442-17m | ecosystem: Environmental > Aquatic > Freshwater...
CTATTGAATTTGCTGAAAAGCAGACGGGAGAAAAAGAACTCGGTATCGATCCCAATACCGGCAAGAAAGTCGTCGCAAGAATCGGAAGATTTGGTCCTATGGTCCAAGTAGGAACCGCTCAAGACACCGATAAGCCTAAATTTGCTTCGCTCAGACCGTGACAAAATATTGAATCGCTCACCTTGGAAGATGCCTTGGCATTATTCGCCCTCCCGAGAATTATAGGACAGTATGAAAATGAATGAGTCACTGCAGCCGTAGGAAAATTTTGACCCTATCTCAAATATAAGACGTTCTTCGTTTCCCTGCCAAAGACACTCGATCCTTACACCGTCACCATGGAAGATGCAATTCCTTTGATAGAGAAAAAAATCGATACGGAAAAGAATAAATACATCAATACGTTTGACCACCCCGCTAAAGACGGGGCAGGTGCTTGAAAGAAAATAGAAGTCCTCAATGGGCTCTATGGAGCGTATATCAAGTTCGACGGTAACAATTACAAGATCCCCAAATGAGGCAAAGATGCTAGCGATCTCACCATGAAGGATTGTCTAGATATTATCAAAGTATGAGGTGTAAAATGAAACGATACAACTACCGCTGCAAAGAAATCTACGAAGAAAAAGGCTGGAACATCAGCTAAAACTCCAGCAAAGAAAACAGGAAAGAAATCACCAAAAGGATAATCTTTTTTATCTTCTTAGTTCTTTTCCATGAATATCACTGACCTTATCGGGATCATTGGATCCGTCATCCTGCTAATCTGAGCTGTCTATCCCGAAGAGACGCGAGTCACCTCTCCCATTAAATCTAAGAAGAACTGGCTTTTCGCGATTTGATGTTTCTCAATGTTTATCTACGCCTTGCTTGGGTATCTCTCATGATCTACGTTTATCTTCCTACTTCTGGAAGTACTCATCATGATAGCAATTACATTTATGATGCTCGATATCGATGATCGCGTCGATACACTCATTATCTGAGGTCTCTGAATACTCCTGGGATTATGGGCATTGTCACTCTTCCCTAATTTTATGATTTTCTATTTCATCTTGGGTATGATAGGATTAAGTCTCGGATATGCCTACAAGATGTTTACCCTACGCAGATATATTTTCCTTACACTCGGAGCTTTTTTCTTGGCGCTCTTTAGCTACCTTGGCGCTAGCTGGATCTACTTTCGGCTGAATGCATTATTTATGGTAGCATGCCTCTATTATGTCATCAAACATTTCCATGCTCCTCGCCATGTACCAGCGAATATTCCTGTCACCCCCGTATCTCCATCCAAAAAGCCTACTGCTCCCAAGCGTGTCATCAGCAAAAAATTTACTTCCAAAAAAGCTGCTCCCAAGAAAAAATAATCCCTGTGTCCTTATATTTTATTTTCTTTGATTCCATGCTTAAACTTTACTTTCTCACTCTCCCCATCCTCTTGGGACTTGATGCACTACGACTTGGTGTTATTTCCAAAAGTTTCTATAAGAGCGCTATGGGTTCTCTTATGAAGACTGATATCAATCGGATTGCCTGATGACTTTTCTATCTTCTTTTCTCCTTGGGATTGGTCTTCTTCGTCCTCATGCCTTCCATCAAAACATGATCACGAAAACAAGCACTCCTCTCCTGAGCGCTCTTTGGTCTTGTCGCTTATGCTACCTATGACCTCACCAATCTTGCAACACTCAAGGGGTTCCCACTCAGCGTCACCTTGGTAGATCTTGCATGGGGAACTGCGGTATCTGGTATTGTCTCTCTGATTGTCTATCTCATCATCCAAAGATAAACATTTTTTTCTTTATCCTTACTGCCCTCTATCCATGCGTGATGACTATCTCACCTCCCCTTCTGAAAGAGAGTACTCCATAGCTTCTATAAAGGATGAATTGGATTCGTTGTATGATGAAGTTTCCTTCACGGAAGCATCAGAACTACCTAATGACCAGTGAATGATGAATGATGGACCTTAATTAATTTTGAATTTTGGATGATGAATTTTAGATTAAGGTAGTGTCTACTTATGCACTATTGTAAGATACAATAGTTCATTCTAGTACATCATACATTAAAAATTGAAAATTATCTTTCCTCGTAGGGGGTTATCCTGGAGGGGAAAATTCAAAATTAAAAATTCTTGTATTATATTTTAAATTCTAAATTTTTTTTGTTTTGTTATATATCCGGTATGAGCATCTTTCACCTTCTCACCCGAGTTTTCGTGTCTACAAAATCCGTGAACACGATCAGATTCTCCAATATATCCTCCACGAAGACCTCCTCAAAATAGTCGATGAATCATGGGAATATCCAAAATATCAGCATTATTTCATGCTCGATGAGAGCAGATTCTCGTTTTTTAGATTCGATGTTTTTCAGACCTTCGAGAAAAAATTTACCGTCCACGACCTCAAACAGATTATGGAAGATAAGTCACAGATGACCAAGAAGCATAACGATGTCAGCGGCGAAAGAATCATGGCATATATCGATAGCATCCATGTCAACGGCGAAGAAAAAAAACACGTCATCGGCGAGACCTGAGAGATTTTTTTTAGGCTCTATATCATCTATCTTCACAAAAGCACTATCAATACTATCAATTCGGTCTATGGCAATCTTTTTGATCTCAAAAATATCCACATACTTCCCCAGTCCTTCCATACCCTCCTCTTCCTGAGAAACAATCTCAAGAAAGATAATTTTGTCCTCCTCTACATCACGGAGAATTCTTGCAAGGCAATCAAAATCCAGAACGGATTCTATCATAGCGTAGAGACACTCAATCTCGGTATGAGCGCACTCAAGCAGATGTACAAAGATAACGGTATCGTCCAGTACCGGTACAAGACCTATGAATTCATCGAATCTAATCCTTTGGCTAAAGGTCTGGTCAAAGATACCCTCCAATTCTATTCCAAACTTTTCTGCAAACGATTCCAAGAAAAAAATCTCAACGGAACTGACGTCATCGTCATCTCCCCTATCACCAAAAACGTCCACTTCATCGAGATATTCAACGAAGAATACAAAAAAATGACGAACAATTATATCGTCCCCTTCCATCACTCCACTATGCTCAATACCTTCGGCAAGGTATGGGATCCTGATGATATGGATGCGATTATCCTAATGAACCGCGATGAAAAGATAAGAACCACGCTTGTGCCAAATAGCGAAGAGAGTGATTCTCATGAAGTAGAAATGTAACTACCTACTATCTATACTATCGACAAAAAACGGCTACACACAAAAGTGTAGCCGTTTTTTTTTATTTCGTAGCTTGCAGTAATGCTGATAGTTTCAGCGATACCGTATCCGTGATATTTTTATATTTCTCGTCGGTGATGATCTGATCAAAATATCGTTCATTGGCTCTCAGGGTAGTTCCTCAGAACGCTCCAATAGCTGTTTTGAAGTCGCCATCTTTGGTTCTGAAGACATAGGCTTTGATGCCTCTCAGCTCAGAATATTGAAGGTAATGACGTACTCCTCTGGGAAGTTTTTTCAACTCTTCCTCAGTCAACATCACATCTTCATCGATCTTGATCAGCAGGATATCTTTGACCTGAGCGCTGATAAATCTTTCGATATTTCTGAGGATGTTCTCATCATCGCTTTTCATATTTTCTTCAAAATCTCTGTAATCCGTATGATGGATATATTCACCAGCAAGATATATGTTGAGATCTTCCATGGATTATGATTCAGGTATAAAATATTATTTCTTATAGATCCTGTATTCCACTGCTTCGAAACTTGAGGAATTATCGAATTTGTGTTCGATGAGTATTCTTTCATTTCCCTCCTCGTCGCGTTCCAACACTCACCCAACATGTTCAGCTATTTTTCTGCTTCATGCATTATCTGTTTTGGCTCTATAGATGATATATTCAAACTCCTTATGCTCCTGTAATCGATCTATAAGTCCTCCAATCAGCTCTTTTCCATATCCTTTCCCTCGTGCTGACTGTTTGAGCCATAATCATAATTCTGGCATCTTCGTATCCAGATGCATTATTCCGCAGCATCAGAGGAAGTTGCCTTCTCTATCCGCAACCGTAAAATTTATATCGGTTCCGTTTATATATTTCTCTCCTGATCTCTTTACTCGTTCCTCTTCCTCTTCGATAGCTTTTGGCGTAGAAGCCCTGAGTGTCTTGGTCACTTCATCGGTAAACTCCTTGAATATCTCTTGGATATATTTCATACTCAATGTTTCAATCTGCAATCTTTGGGTTTCTATGGGTAATTCTTCTTGTCTTGTAGTTTCCATGTTCTTATGGTTAATGATAAAATGTTGAAGTGTTTCAACAATCAAACGATGTTTTCTTCGTTTATCATTTCATCGTTCTCTCGTCTATTCATTCTCTTCTGATATAAATCCTCCTGACTGGATGTTTCGGAACTTTTTGTAGATGCCGTCCGGCTTCGCCAAGAGTTCTTTGTGACTTCATTTTTCTATGATCTTCCCTTGCTCCATGACGATGATGCTATCCATCTTCATGATGGTAGAAAGCCTATGTGCGATAACGATAGTGGTCTTATTGTTCATGACTTCGTCCATCGCTTCCTGGATAAGATGCTCGGATTCTGAGTCTAATGATGAGGTCGCTTCATCGAGGACAAGGATCCTTTTGTTTTCTAGGATCGCTCTTGCAATAGCTACTCTCTGCCTTTCTCCTCCGGATAATTTTATCCCTCTTTCTCCTACCAGGGTATCATAGCCATACTTCATCTTGGTGATAAATTCATGACATCTCGCCATCTTGGCTGCAGCGATGATCTCTTCATCACTCGCTTCTGGCGCTCCATAGGCGATATTTTCTTTGATGGTCCTATGGAAGAGTACGGTATCTTGGGGGACCATAGAGATATTTCCTCTCAGACTATCTTGGGTCACTTGGGCGATATCTTGCCCATCGACTAAGATCTTGCCTCCTTGGATATCATAGAATCTGAATAATAATTTTGCTAATGTTGTCTTTCCTGATCCTGACTGCCCTATGATTGCAACCTTCTCTCCCGCTTTGATCCTTAGGCTTAGTCCATTGAAAATCGCTTTGCCATCTACGTAGGTAAACTCTACCTTATCGAATTCCACTTTGCCTGCATCTACGTGCAATGCTTTGTGGCTATGGTCAATGATCTCATGTTTCTCATCCAGGATTTCCAGCATCTCTGCTGATTCTCCGATTGCCCTATTCATCTGTTTGAGGATATTCCTGATATTAAAGAGTTCATCAAACACCTTGAAGATATATACCTGGATAAGGATTATTGCTCCTGCAGAGATTGTTCCATTGCCTCGCGCTTTGATTGCAAGATAGATCACTCCGATCTCGAAGAATAAGATAAGTATGGTACTTCAGAAGAACATCCATTCTGATCTCATCCATTTCGTTCTTGTGAGATGTTCCCGTTCCCCGATGACTTCGCCAAATCTTTTGATCTCTCTCGGGACTGATGCGAAGGTCAGGATATTGAAGTTATTGGTGATCGTATCGGCAAGCTCGCCTGTCGTCTTGGAATCCTGGATATTTGCTTTGATCTCATATGAGGTATTCCATTTGAAGAAGAGATATTGCAAGAAACCGAAGAGCATGATGAATGCTATAAATACGAGTCCTATAGTAGTATCTTTTCTACTGACGACGATAATGATAAATGGCATAAAGATGATCATCCTCAGAATATTGAAGACAAAATTGTCTACGATATTTTCATAGGAATATGCGAGTTTGTTTATTTTCTTGACCAGCGATCCGGAAAAATTATTGGTGAAGAATCTGAAAGAATGTCTGTGGATATAGGCGAAGCATTGCTGGAAAATCTTTTTCATGATCTTAGGTTCCAGGCTTACCATACCAAATCCTACCATTCTCCATCCTACGATTGATCATAGTTCCAGTATCCCCATCGTGACCAATATCCCCATCAATATCGGAACAAATTCCATCCTATTGCTTGTGGCGGTCTGGACGACATCTACAATCCTGGTATAATAGATTGGCAAAAGTAAGTTCATCAACGAGGTGATGACCATACCTATAGATGCTATGATAAATGGCCGTTTCCTGGTCATCGTCATTTTCCAAAAATAGGAGACTACTCTTCGTGTGCCTATGGTAGTTGTTGGTTTCTTGTTTTCGTTTTGCATAAGTAAATTTTTATCTGATAAATAAAAGCTACGGATTTTTTCTTGTATCCGTAGCTTGATATCCATAGGGGGATGTAGTTTTTTTACTTTGTCAGCGTAAAATATCTCTCCTGTTGGTATCAAGCCACGGTAGTGTCGGGGTATGCGATTTCTACGAATAATTGTCTTGTTTTCATCGCTGGAGGAGAAATAAAAATAAAACTATTCATCTTTTTATACGATTGAAATTCCATTCTGTGACAAACTCTATTACCAAGGGACCAGAATCCAGGGATCAGGAACCAGTACTAGCAACTGATTACTGGTAACGGGATACCATGGTTAGATCAATGATTTCCCTGTCATTTCCTTTGGGATAGCTATGCCTATAAGTTTCAATACGGTCGGTGCAATATCTATAAGTCCTCATGTTTTTTTGATGGCTTGTGCTTTGCCTTTACTGATATATCGGCAAGGTACAGGATTCATACTATGGGCGGTCATCGGTGCTTCCGGCGTCCCCATATCATCACTATTTCCATGGTCAGCAGTAATGAGAAGTTCAATAGTATTTTTGCTGCAGAATGCGATAAGCTCTCCTACGATAGTATCAAGTTTCTTGATTGCTTTGACGACTGCGTCCATTTTACCGGTATGTCCTACCATATCTCCGTTGGCGAAATTGACGACGATGAAATCAAACCCCTTTGCTTTATCGATGAATTGTTCATAGATCTCCTGTGCGGACATCTCCGGATCAAGGTCATAGGTAGCGACTTTGTGTGATGGGACGAGGATGTCTTTTTCTCCATCAAACACTATCTGTTTACTACCGTTGAGGAATTTCGTGACGTGAGCAAATTTTTCGGTCTCCGCAAGATGCATCTGACGAAGCTCATGATGAGAAATTACTTCAGATAAAGTATTGTGTATATCCTGATCTTTGATAAAGAGCGGTCAGGTATATTCTTTGTAATATCTGGTCATCGCTACGAAGTAGATATCGTGAAGCGATTTGGTCATAAATTGTGGATCCCATGTCGGATATTCCTTGGCATTTTTTGGATCTATAGACACCATGATGGCTTGTGTCATCTCTCTTGCCCTATCGGACCTGAAATTGAGATGGAAGATCGTGTCACCGTTTTCTATCTGTTCTCACCGAGTGAAACTCACCGGCGCGATGAATTCATCGGTAATCCCTTGCTCGTATTGTTTGGCAATGTATGCGCTAGGAGTATCGCTCGTCTGTAACTGACCAAACACAATCTCATCATATGATCTCTGGACCCTTTCTCGGTTATTGTCTCTATCCATACCATAATACCTTCCTGCTAATGATGATATCTTCACGTTGGGGAATTTGGTAAGAAAAGTTTCAAAGTCCTTCATAAGATCACCCATACCCTGTGGCGCTAAATCTCTTCCGTCACCCAAGAGATGGAGGGAAACGGTAATATCTTTGGGAATTATTTTTATAATTTTCTTGAGGTGGCTATCCATCGCATGGACACCTCCTGGTCCAAAGAGCTGGATAAGATGTAAGGTAGATTCATTTTTTTTGCAATGCTGGATGCCTTGGGTAAATTCTGGCAATTTTGCGAAGCTGCCGTCATCCAACATATCATCTATCTCGACCAAATTTTGCTTAATGACCCTTCCTGCACCTATTGTCATATGACCGACTTCAGAATTTCCCATTTGTCCCTTGGGCAATCCTACGGCTTTTTCACTGGCATCCAATGCTGCGAACGGCTGAGAGAAAAGATTTTTGAATACAGGAGAATCTGCCTGGACTATGGCATTATATTGGGGTGTTTTGGTATTTATTCCGAAGCCATCAAGGATGATCAGGGCAAGTTTTTTCATAAGCAACAAGGGACATAATAAAATCAGATATCAAGAAAGTATAGTCTTTGCCTATCAATTTTCAATTACAAATCACCGCCTCCATAGTTTTTCCGTCTGGTATCATACAATTATTACACATATACCATATATTTATATCTTTTACTTGACTTCGTATTTCTTATTTATATATGATATATACATAAAACAAAATTAAATGCAAATAAAAAATATGATGAACAACGATCCTTAACACCTAAAAATGGTTATGATGTTTTCCTAGTACCCAAAAACACTCTGAGGTTCCCTGATAGATTGACCAAAAAAACAAATAATCTATCCTAATGTGGCGTTGACAAACCACAAGTAGTATTCTCATTGTCAAAAATCAAAAAAAAATCAGAAAAACTATGTCAAATTTAATTTTTTCACAGTGGTGGGTGATCTTGATTCTCGGGGTACTTCTCCTGGCTTTATTCACCTATATCTTATTCAAATTCTTCGTCAACGTAGGAGCCGACGAATTGGCTACTATCGAACGGCGATACCTTGGCTCTGAAATGAAAGACGGACGTACCGTCGCTCTTCATGGTGAGGTGGGTATCCAGGCAAAAATTTTGGGTGCCGGATTACACTTCCTGATACCGTTTATCCAGGTGGCCAAGAAATACAAGTACCTTATCATTCAACCAGACGAAATGGGACTGGTCACGGCAATAACGGGCGCTCCAATTCCGCAAGGACAATGGATGGCAAGCCATGTTGAATGTTCTATCTTCCAAGATGGGGAAGCGTTTTTGAAAAATGGTGGTCAAAAAGGACCACAAATTATCGTGATTCCTCCTGGGGAGCATAGAATCAATCCACACTTATTTGATGTGGATACTGTCAAAGCACCGTTTGTACAGCAGAACCAGATAGCGACTATCGAGGCAATTGCAGGACAGCCTATCGAGCCAGGAAAAATCATGGCTAAATCGGTCGAATGTGACTTATTTAAAGATGGAGTTAAATTCTTACAAAATGGAGGTCAACAAGGACCACAAGTAGAGATTTTAACGCCGGGATTGAACAGAATAAATACCTATCTGTTTAAAATTAAATATGCTCCGGTAACATCGGTGCCTGGTGGAAGTATTTGTATGGTAACCGCTATGGATGGTTCACAGATACCTGATGGCAGATTATTGGCAGATAAGGTGGAAGGCCATTCAAACTTTGAAAAAGGGGAAGCATTCCTCAAAAACGGTGGCCAAAAGGGTCGCCAAATCCAGCATCTTATGCCGGGTAATTATAGGATTAATACCATGCTGTTTGAAATCAGTCCACCTCAACCATGGGTACAAATCGCTTCAAACGAAGTCGGTATTGTTACCATTTTGGAAGGTAAACCGATTACAGACCCCAGCAAAATTGCTGCGGAAGAAGTAGGCCTCGACGTGCACCAAAACTTTCAGGATACCAATGCATTCTTGAAAGCTGGTGGCCAAAAAGGTTTGCAGATTCCGGTGCTTCGTGCAGGGGCGTATGCCCTTAATCCCTGGTTCGTTTTTGTAAAGAAACAACCAATGGTTGAAGTGGAGATAGGTGAATGCGCTGTAGTTACCAACTTCGTTGGTGATGACGGTGAAGACACCTCAGAATCCACAGTAAATGCCAAGATCGTAGAAAATGGTAAAAAAGGTATCTGGAAAGACCCGCTGGGTCCTGGAAAGCATGCACTCAATCTGGAAATCTGTAAGGTGGACATCGTTCCTACTACGCAGATACTTCTCAGTTGGGCTGATGATGAGTCCAGTGCTCATAAGTTTGACCAGAATCTGAAAACGATTACCCTCAGAACCGCAGACGCCTTCAATGTAAATATGGATGTTAGAGTTATTATCCATATTGCCATGGCAGATGCACCAAAGGTGGTAGCAAATCTTGGTTCGGTTACCAATATGATCAGCCAGGTCCTCGAACCTGCAATCTCTTCACATTTCAGGAATGCAGCGCAGGCTGTTGAAGCTTTACAATTGTATACTCAGCGTGCTGAGTTGCAGCAGAAGGCGAAACTCCATATTCAGGAGGTCCTCAAAATTCATCACATCGAGTCGAAAGATACGATGATAGCTGACGTGATTCTCCCGAAAGAGCTGACCAAAACGGTCACTGATCGGCAGATTGCAACTCAGGAAAAAGCAACCTATAAAACGCAGCGGGAAGCACAGGATGAAAGAAAGACTCTTGCCAATTCCACCGCTCAAGCAGATATGCAACCTGAGGTTGTTAAGTCTGAAAGAGGCGTTGAAATCTCAAAGAACCTTGCTGATTCCAAGATCAAAGAAGCCACTGGTGCAGCGGAAAGTACCAAGATCAAAACCAATGCTGACGCAACAAACAAGCTTACGCTTGCCAATGCTGAAGCTACGGCTATCAAAGTGACTGCAGACGCTACGGCAGAACAGACCACAAAGGTAGGAAACGCTGAAGCAGAAGTTATCCTTGCAAAAGGTACATCAACGGCAGAAGCCTATAAATTATCGGTTGCCGCGATGGGAGCCGACTACGCAAAACTCCAGATGATTGAGTCTATAGTGAAGGGTAACCTGAAGCTGATTCCGGACAATATAATCGTTGGAGGTGGTGAAGGTGGAAGTTCCACTATCGAAAACTTTTTGGGGATCTCTATGATAGAGAAATTGACGGGCAGACCGTTTAACCTCAAAAAAGCCCTCGAAGCTGAAACGGAAACTGACAAGAAATAAATGTAATCTACGTAGCGGCTTAGCGCCGTATCTCTCTTTGGGGCGCTCTATTTATGAGAGCGCCCTTTTTTTATATCTCATCTTCATACACCATATCATTAAACAAACATGATGAAAAAATTTATCTTACAGATTATCCTGATCATCGGAAGCATCCTTTGTCTTAGGATATCCTCAGAGGTGACGGCGACGACCATCGGACTCTCCGTCTTTGTATTCATGACGTCCTGGGCAGTCAGTCATCAAATCAAGAATAAACATCTTCTCTTTACCGACGTAAATTTCGGAGTCAGGAAATATATTCTTCTTTTTGTCCTGAGTATGGGAGGCCTTGCATTGACATTCAAAAATCCCAATCATCTTGAGTTTATTCTCGGCCTTTTGACTTTTATGGGCGCTTACGGCTGGTTTCTGTTTAGTAAACAAACCTTTGCACTCAAGATAGAAAAATGGAAATGCTCGATTATCAGCTTCCTTCCTACGAAAGATCTATCTCAACAAAAAGAATAATCACTAAAAACAAATGAAAACATGAAAAACACGTTATCGAAACTTATCTTATTTGTCATCGGCATCGCTATTTGCGTCTTTTCATCCAGTAATTTTCTCATATTTCTAGGAGTAGTATTTACTATCGCTCCTTTTATCTGGGAATTTATGGATTGGAAGATTGCCATAGAGAAACGAAAACTCCTGGAATTGTATGCAAATTCCTCCACATCCACCGGGACGAGGGCTCGACAACAACAGCCTGTCTCTGATGATTCCGCTGCCCGTGATAAAGCATTGAAGTGGAAATATACACTGGATGAGGAAGCAGTACGGTTAAGCAAGGAAGCCGAAACTACTATCATGGCTTCCAGAGATGTACAATACCAGTGCATCATCTCCGTCAATGCTGATGAAAGAGACTACCTATGTAAACAGGTCATCTGTCGGCAGTTTGGAGAAAGTGTCTGGGATATCAAACAACGAATAGATACCTTTATTACTCTCACGGACGATCAGATTATTCTGCTCTTGAACTATGGATCAGACCGCTTCATACAGCGATTCTCCGACAAAGCTATCCAACATGATTGGAAAATGTCAGACTATATCTTCGATCAATTGAATAGCAACCGTCAGCTCATACTCCTGAAGCTTCCCTATTATTCAGCGGAATGTTTCCAGAAACTGATTGTCGCGGCTGATGCCTATACGCTCTCAGGATATCGGATAACACCCACATCGACGGACGAACAACCTGTAAGCACGTTCATCAATTACCTCTACGATAAGACAATCTCCTATTATGAGTATGTGGACACTGATGTCCTCACCCTCGCGGAAACACATTTCCCCGATGCACTTGATCTGCGCAAAACGGCATTTGATAAACTGTTTGCTCACTGCGATCTCATGGAAGTAATAGAACGATTGGACGAAATCACCGAATATGAAGCCAGGAAAATTCTCGAACGGGGAATCAAGGAAGATGTTAATGCTATATTCAATCGTGACGATAGCGATGACTATCTCAACTACCTCTCGCCTACGTATGTCATCAAAGCAGTGCTCGGTATCGTAGAGTCTGAATGGATGGGATATTTCAAGGACAACTTCGAGTTTGATCATATCCCCAAAGATAACCTTATTGTCATCCTGGATAGCTTGACTGCCGATGAACTTGCCAATACTAATGAAAACGGCGAATGTGACATCATCGAATTGTTTGAGAGTGCATTGGAAATTCATCCTGACTATGATGAACTCCGTAAACTTGCCTTTGCTAAACTCTTTACTCTTACAGATCTCTCAGCTAGTATCGAGAGGTGTGAGAGAATCACTCAGTATGAGGCGAATACTATCATTGAACGCAATAATGAGAATGAACTCGAAGCATTGTTTACCCGTGACGACGCTGATGAATTCATTGGAAAGTTTCCTGATGCATTCATTATCAAAGTCCATCTAGGACTCTGGGAATCTAGCATAGATACTGATATCTTCGATGATGAATACCAGGATCGCATGGAGGACGAAGCCTTCAAAGCCAAAGTCACAGCGATGCTTGCGACCTTACAGTAATCATACTCAGCACTCAATGTTATGATAGAAAAAATCACGTCATTGTCTTCTCTGCCGCAATTCAACGGTGGAGTGACAGAACATGGACTGTTTACCTTCGTGGTGGTCTGCCTCGCACTCCTAATGACTATATTCGCTGTAGTTGCCGTCAAATCTATCATCTTCGGCATCCAAACGATATGGACCAAAGGCTGTGAAGTACGCCAATCTGCAATCAACGCCAAGATAAAAATCGAGGAGGAACATACCAAGCAGATTCAAATCAAACCTAAGATGAGCTGGTAATCTCCCAGCATCATGGATATGACGTCGTGTATTTCACGGCGTCTTTTTTTTTAATCTTATTTTTTATTATTACTTGACTTTTGTTTTATAATATGTATATACATGTTACAAACAAAATATATATATTCAAAGGTACGCAAGCGTACTATGAAGTCCGATCATTATCATTCAACATTATTCCATGGGGACATCACTCCCTACACTATATTATCCCCAGAAATGGCTATTAACCTAACGTAGTCCGTTCTTTGTATTATAATTCCTTGTTCCAATCTAACTAAAAAAAAATAAAAAAAATGAAAAAACATGTAATTACATTATTAGTCGTGCTTGTATCAATATTCTTTACATCAACGATTACTGCACAGTCTATCACTGATACGACCAAAACACAGGTAGTTGAGCCCATATTCCCGTATTCTAATCCTTCTATAGATCAGATTAGGGATTTAGCACTCTCAGCCACACCAAAAGGTATCGTCTTCCTTAATTATATGGTAGATATTACCAATAGGTATCTGGAGGAAGCACATGACACCCTAAGGTTGGAACCGAATCAGGAAGGTTTGGATTTTATTCTGAGTCATACATTTCTCGAAGAATCATATCTCTATGATTTCGAGAATTCAGGATACGACACAGAGAACCAGGCAATCGTTGCTTCAAAAGGTCACTATTATGAGGGTTTTATCCGTCGTTTCCAATACAATGGCATCGATAAATCGCTTTTAAAAGCCAATTGTGCCAATGTCGTGTACGATAACTCTAGGAGTAAGAATCCTTGTGATATAGACGCATTCTCAAAGCTCCTCTTACAAATCATTGAAGACAAGAGCAAATTGAATTTTGCTGCATGCTCCCAAATGGTTGCAGAAGAGAAGAAAGCAAGGGATGCAGAGTTTGCGGCCATACGCGCTGAAATCAAGGGTGTCAAAGATGACGTACAAAAGCAGAAGGATGCCTATACTGCACAGCAGGAGCGTCACAACATGGAACTCCAGGAAGCAGCGTTCAGAGCCAAAGGAAACGACCAAATGCTTTGGGGAGCTATCTCTGGCTTAGTATCATTAGGATCATGGTATCTCTATTTTACTCCGATCTACAAACCGGATGTAACATTCACGGATCATGAAGTAGAATACCAGTATTACAAGTATTCATTGAATATGACCGTACTCCCAACCATTACTACAACTACTACCACTACAAGTACTAGTAGCAGTAAAAGTGCTAAGGGTAGTGGAAGCGGTTTCAATTTTGCTCCTGCAAACTGTGGCGGCGGTGATGATGATAACCATGGTAATCATGGTGGTGACAAATGTGATGATAATATTACGATTATCAATAAAATCTATGAAACGATAATCAATAACAATTATATCACTCAGGAAATCATCAATATGATTACTGAAAACATCACCAACATCCAAAATTTTATAACCAATAACAACATAACTGTTGAAGAGATTACTAAGATTGAGCAGATCTTCAACACCTACAACTATTATACGACCACGAATATCACCAATATCGTAGACCCCAAAGTCTATGAGCTGGTGGAGACCTTAATCAATGGAAAGATCAAGTTTACTACTACTGATCGTACCATGCTCCCTGTAGATCGTAAGTACAAAGAGGCCTACAAATACGTAGCCATTGGTTCAAGTTTACTGTTGGGCTATCTCGAATATCGTGGCCTCACGAATATCGTCAAAGCAAATCATGTCAGGTTCTATCTGAAACAGCAGGACCTGAAAAATACTATGCAGCAAAATGCAACAGCAAATCTTGCGGGGCTCAACCCTCTTAAGAATGCTCAGTTAGCATTCACCTGGACCTTCGGTCCAAAAACATCGTATAACAACTAAGCATACAGGACGCTGGGTTTCTCCCGGCGTCTTTTTTTTGTTCCGGAAAAAATATTTGGTCTTCAAATTATCCTAGATCTACAAACATGGTCTTGGACCTGTATTGCATTGCTTCGGCGAGGTGGTTGATGGTGACGGAGGCCTGACCTTGGATGTCGGCGATAGTCCTCGCTAATTTTATCGTGCGGTGGACGACTCTGGTGGATAAGGTTAATTTCCTTGATGCTTGAGCAAGGAAGTCTTTGCATGGATCGTCGAGAGGAATTAACTGGTCGATATGCTTTGATGTGATTTGTGCGTTGGACGTGATTGAAAGTCAGATGAATCTCTTTTGTTGTATTTTCCAGGCATTGACTACTTTTTCTCTGATACTCGCCGAGCTCTCTTCTTTGATGTTGTTGAGAATTTTGTCGATATCCTCTCTCGGAATTTCCAAAATCATATCTATCCTATCCAAAAGTGGTCAAGAGATTTTGCTTTGGTAACGCTTAATCTCCATCAGCGAACAGGCGCATGGCTTCTGGGGGTCCTTGTAATATCCGCATTTGCAGGGGTTCATAGAACCGACGAACATAAAGTCCGCCGGATAGTGGATGGTGCCTGCGACCCTGGAAATCACTATGGTCTTGTCTTCCAGTGGCTGACGGAGCACTTCCAATACCTCCCTTGGGAACTCAGTTACCTCGTCAAAAAATAATATCCCTTTGTGCGCCAACGACACTTCACCCGGCGTGAGTTGTGATCATCCTCCCACGATAGAAATCTTGGAAGCAGTATGATGAACCTGGCGAAATGGTCTCCTCGTAATGAGTGGTGTCTCTTTGCTGAGCTTGCCGACGAGCGAATATACCTGAGAAACTTCGAGGATTTCTTCGAATCCCAATGGTGGCAAGATGCTCGGCATCGCTTTGCTCAAGAGCGTTTTACCGCTTCCTGGCGCTCCGACCATGAGGACGTTGTGCATACCCGCAGCCGCTATAGCCAATGCTCTCTTGGCGATTAATTGCCCTTTGATCTGTGCGAAATCCGTTTCATGGTCACTACTCTGCTGATATAATGTTTCGATGTCCTTGGCTTGGTTGATGCAAAAAAACTCTTTCCTTTCCAGAAAATATTCTACTATCTGATTAAATTTCCCTATCGGATATATCCTTATCCCCGGCACATATTCCAATTCATAGACATTCTCCTCCGGCACAAAAAAATCTTTGTAACCATGCTGCATCGCGCTGACCACGGACGGCAATAATCCGTTTACTCTCTTGATACTCCCATCCAAACCTAGTTCTCAGAAGAAAAGAAAATCGTCGGTAGGGGGTAACTGTTTGTCTTCGAATATCAGAAATAATATCGCGACTGCCATCGGCAGATCGAAACTCGTCCCTACTTTTTTGATATCCGAAGGCGAGAGATTGAGGACTATCTTTCTATTGGGCAAGGGAATCTCTGCATTACGGAAGGTAGCTCTCAAGCGTTCTTTGGATTCTTTGATCGCTGCATCCGGCAGCCCTACAATCTCTATCGTCGGCAAGGATCTGCTGCTATCTGCTTCTACGATGATCTCGTGTCCCTCGAGTCAGACATTGGCATAGGTTTTGATTTTCTGGATCATTTTTTTAATGGAGAATGTAAAATGTAGCATTCAGAATTTATGTTTTTTATGTCGATACTATGTATTGTAAAATTTTCTCTTTTCTGTATACGTTATTTCACAAACGTCCCTTGTCTTACCTAATTGGGGTAAGGGATCCCCCGGACACGCGACTTGCCTGCGTAAACAGTCGGGGCAAAAATCGGCTTAAAGAAGTAATTCTTTAAGTTTTTGTTTTATACGAAAAAACTCTTCGCCGGAAATTAGTCACATAATTTCGGTGAATCTCTTTTTATCTATCACTCTTACTTGAGAGAGGATGCAATATGATGTGCCTTCATATTTTCTATTCTTTTCATTGAAAGCTACATCATGTATTTTGTGGTAGAATCTACTCTCTCCTTTTCATTTGCTCGTCAATGCTACGACAAAAAATAGGTTTCCCACTTTCTTAAGGACGAGTACTGGTCTAAGAAATTCTCTTTTCCTATTCTCTTCATATCCTATATTTATTCCCAGCCTTACATACCATATTTCTCTTTCATTGAGAAATACGTGAGATAATCTCTCTTCGTCGAAATGAATTTCCTTCTTGGCTGCATTCCATTCATCAAAGCATTCTGTGATTCTCTGCATAGTAATCAAAAAAAGATACTAAAAAACTAGTATCTCATTCCTTATGTTTTTTGCAGATATCCATGTTTGGCAACACTGCAATGGATTGTAAAAAAAATGCTTAATATTTCAAGAGGTGTTTGTTTACTGTCTTGTCGTATATGCTCTTCCAAAGAGCTGTTGGAAAATAGCTGAGATATCTCTCGGGTTGGATGCTGGCTTCTTCTTGGCTACGTCAAAGAGCGATGGATTATAATGCTTAGTATATGCCTGATAAAAGTCCTTCACATGCACTTTGACCCCCTTACTGGTGAATGTATCCACCTTGTGTTTCTTGATGATCTTCTTGACGATTGGCAAGGTGATTCAGAAAATATCGGCGATTTCATCGGGAGAACGATAAGACTTTTGCATTACTGCGAGAAGAGAGAGAATAAAGGGAATGTGGTAATTTTCCTCTACGAGGATACATCAATTTTTCTTCCTTCGAGGACAGGTAATTTCTAATCCCGCCTTGCGGGACTCCGCTTCGCTTCGTTTCTAATTTCTAAACAATTGTCTAATTTTCAATTTTCAATATTTCAACGTTTTTTTATAGTAGGATTGTAGAGAAAGCTAGTGCTTTTTCAAATAAAAAAAACCTCCGAGTAAAAACACGGAGGCGAATTTTATGGGATATACCCAAAGGTCTTAGATAAAATACTTTTGTGCGTCTGGCGCATATCCTAGGATAATCTTTTTGATATCCTCGATTTCGTGCTCCACTATTTCATGTCTCGTATCTCCTGGGTGAAAATACATTTTCACTGGCCCTTTCATATTTCTTGTACTGGGCTTATACGCTTCCGGTTCTGAAAACTGAAATCCGGATTTGGATACATAACATGCAATCGTGATATCACATATGGAATGCCATCTTAGGATCAGTTTCCCGCTGATTGTATGATCAAACGTAAATTCTTTTCCCGCAAATCTTTTTTTTATCTTGCGGCAGAATCTGTGTTCTTCATCTGTCAGACTGTCTTCGAACTGATCATAATAGAAGAGTTTGAGCATAAGCATCATTACTTGTTGCGCTGTGTTCATCGTTTTGTTTTTTTTGTTTTTTTGTTTTTTTGTTGTGATTCTTTTATGCAGGACGATACTTTTCTACTAATTCATAGAGGTAATGTCCTTTCTGGAAGATCTCTTTGGGTAATTGTCCTCCATTGCTTTGGATGTCGTCAATTATTTCATCGATTGGCACATCGACAGCTTGGGCCAGAAGTATGACTGCGACTGCTGCATCTTCGTTGCTGTTTTTGAGCCCTGCGACTGCTGCATGGATTTCCTGATCGTCAATGAAATACGTCACACAACCGGCGAACCTGTTGTGATCGATATCTTCGCTCTCCTGCGATGTCCTATGTCCCAGCATCTCTGTTCTTACTGTTTTTTCATCGACATAGAATTTTGCTAGTGTAGAAGGCATTCCGATATGAAAGTTCATAACATCCCTTTTGAAAAGCGTCCTGAGGTTCACACACATGCCTGTGCCCTGCGAAAGGATATCCTTAGGGAGTACATTGGGGGGACGTAGATCTTTGGAGCGGACATTTTCAGGGTATCCGTTCTCTTCGTCTCCCTCAGCTGGAGCCATTTCCCTCCTTAGGAGAGTAATGTCATTGAACACTTGTACACTGAGGTTGTACATGTG
>Ga0194044_10000528_pt1 | contig 18818 bp, 20 predicted proteins | sample JunL4417m_MetaG_FD_155460 | JGI IMG/M metagenome (GOLD analysis project Ga0194044, IMG submission 155460) | Anoxic zone freshwater microbial communities from boreal shield lake in IISD Experimental Lakes Area, Ontario, Canada - Jun2016-L442-17m | ecosystem: Environmental > Aquatic > Freshwater...
TTTGTCCCGCGATTCTCAGTTCTTCATTTCATACATTCTGGTAATTTTCCTTAATTTGACATACCATTCGGTAGGTTCATTGTTGAGTCCACACAAACCCATTACCATGCCTCTTCACATATTAATGCAGCAATTACTGATTTTTATCATGCCATAACCTGTTTGGCACACTTCTTGATAACTCCGGCAAGTAAAGAAAGATCGTAAGACTCTTATACAGGAGACTCGTTATGACTCGAAAGGAAGCAACAGAACTGATTGTTCAGGCAAAGAAAAGTCAAGGTTTGACATGGGAACAGATCGCACGAGAAATAGGTAGTCACAAGGTCTGGGTCACTTCAGCTTTGTTAGGCCAGAACAGTATGAACTCGGACGATGCCAAGAAAGTGGTTAAGGTTCTCGGTCTGGATAGCAATGTTGCGGCGGCACTCATGGAGTTTCCGATGAAAGGCGCTCTGGATCATGCTGTCCCCGTTGATCCTCTGATTTACCGGCTTCATGAAATAACTCAAGTTTACGGAACCACCATAAAAGAAATTATTCACGAAATGTTCGGGGACGGAATAATGAGCGCCATCGATTTTGAAATCGACATTCAGAAAAAGATCGACCCTAAAGGGGACCGTGTTGTCGTGACATACAACGGTAAATTTCTCCCGTATCGTAAATGGTAGTGATACAGATCAGTTAACCGTGCCTAAAATAAATTCTCTTGGTGGCTCAAGAAATTACTTCAGGAGGTTTATATAATGAGCCGTATTAATAAAGATATAGATCTGACATCATCAGTTCATTCTCTTTCCGATCCTTTTGATCCACACGTGTCAATAAATCATGGCCACCACAAGGAGCATGGGGTATCGAAAGATAAGCTGGTTCTTACTTCTGAAGACGTTATGGATCGTGCCGTGGAGGGTGCGGTAGTCAGGGCTCTGTTCGCGGGAAATGAAATTTCACGAAGGAATTTCATGAAGACGGTGGGGTCTTCAGCCGCCCTATCTATCTTGTCAAGCATCTTTCCCCTCGATTCGGCCAAGGCCTGGGCCAAGGATTCAACTGGACCGCTTGAAAAGAAGGACTTGAAGATCGGATTCATACCCATAACGTGCGCGACCCCAATTATTATGGCAGAGCCCATGAAATTTTACGACAAACACGGCCTAGTCGGGACCCAGGTAATAAAGGCGGCGGGGTGGGCGATGATTCGTGACTGGGCGATGGCCGGTCAAGTAGATTGTGCACACATGCTGGCTCCCATGCCACTTGCGATGACCATGGGTGTAGGCTCCACACAAAAAGATTTTATCATGCTGGCAATTGAAAACCTTAACGGACAGGCTATAACACTGCACGCTAAACACAAGGGCGTCAAAGAGCCTAAGGACATGAAAGGCTTCACGTTTGCCGTACCGTTTGACTACTCGATGCACAACATGTTGTTGCGGTACTACTTGGCCGAAGGTGGAGTGGATCCAGATAGGGAAGTAAAAATACGAGTTTTGCCGCCGCCGGAAATGGTGGCTAACCTGAAGGCCCAAAATCTTGACGGCTACCTCTCACCGGACCCATTTAATCAAAGAGCTGTATACGAAGGAATAGGGTTCATTTTCAAGTTGTCAAAAGATATCTGGGCAGGCCATCCGTGTTGCGCCTTCGCAACATCCAGACAGTTCGCCACTGAAATGCCCAACTCATTCAAGGGAGTTTTTAAAGCCATCGTGGATGCAACTATGTTTGCCCATGATGAAAAGAATAGGAAAGATATCGCCAAGTTTATCTCGCCTAGAAATTATTTGAATCAACCGGAGATAGTTGTTGAGCAAGTTCTCACAGGCCGTTTTCCCGACGGAATGGACAACAATTTGGACGTGCCTGATCGAATCGACTTTGACCCTTTCCCGTGGCAGTCCATGGCTGTTTGGATTCTTACCCAGATGAAACGTTGGGGATACATAAAGGGAGAAGTTGACTACAAGAAGATCGCGGAGAAGGTATTTTTAGCTGCCGATTGCTCCGAAGTGATGAGGGGTGAGGGGTTTGAAACACCTTCCAGCACCTACAAGAAACATCTCATCATGGGTAAGGAATTCGACTGGGAAAAGCCTGAAGAATACCTGAACAGCTTCACGATAAAGAGGACCTAGCTGAATTGTTTGTCGCTCTTTGACTGTATGAGAAAATTCACCAGGCATGGTTGCAAGACCACTCAACCAAGGCATGGAAAGCATGTCTCTACGAGTTGGCAGAAACCAACATGTAATTCTGCTGCCAGGATGCTTATGTGGGGGTTTGATTAATGAACAATTCTAGCACAAAGGGCTCACTTATCCTGAGCTTGGTATTTCTGTTAGTTTTTTTGGGATTTTGGCAGCTTGTTACCACGAGGATCAAGAGCCTTCCTGGCCCTTGGCCGGTTGCCGAGACTGCCTACTATTTCCTATCGGATCCTTTCTACGACAAAGGACCGAATGACCAGGGCATAGGAACTCTCGCGTTGTACAGCCTCGGGCGATTGTCACTTGGTTTTATAAGTGGTTCCCTGGTGGCCGTAATACTTGGAGTAATACTGGGGCTCAACCAGGTTCTTTTCAAGGCGGTAAACCCCTACATACAGGTTCTACGAGCAATTTCTCCCATAGCCTGGATGCCTCTCTTGCTCTATTCTGTACAAAACAGCAACATTACCGCTCTCCTTGTGGTTTTCATGGCCAGTGTGTGGCCTACACTGGCCAACACCGCTTTCGGAGTCTCGAGTATTAAAAAAGATTACATCAGTGTATCCAACATATTACAGATGAATCCTATCAGCAGAGTATTCAAGGTTATTCTCCCTGGAGCAGGCCCTACTATAGTCGCTGGACTTAGAATCTCCATGGGCAGCGCCTGGGTAGCCGTCGTCCCTGCAGAGGCGCTGTTAGGAACTCTCGGACTGGGCTATTTTGTATGGAATGAGTGGAATAACCTGTCCTTGACCAGTGTAATATTCGCGATTCTTATCATTGGTATGGTCGGGGTTTGCATTGATTTCTTGTTCAACAAATTGGCTAAAGGTTTGGCTTACGTGGATTAGGAGCATATCATGGAACTTCTAAAGGTCGACAGAGTATCCAAATATTTTCAGACTACCGGCAAGAAGCAAGACTACTGTGTGTTCAAAGATGTGTCTCTGGCTGTGATCGAAAAGGAGTTTGTTGCAGTCTTGGGCCATTCAGGCTGCGGAAAATCTACCTTGCTCAATATTATTGCAGGGATTGATAACGCCACTCGAGGCTACGTGTTCCTTGACGCAAAAGAAATAGTCGGACCGGGGCTGGAGAGGATGGTAGTTTTCCAGAATTTTGCCCTCATGCCATGGCTGACGGTATTCGGGAACATCAGAATCGCGGTGAAGGCAGCCTACCCGGCCTGGAATCGCCATCAAATCAACGAATGGGTACAGAAATACGTAGACATGGTAGGGCTGACGGGCGCAGAGGGCAAACATCCTTCTGAACTCTCGGGAGGAATGAAGCAACGCGTGGGGTTGGCTCGCGCGTTCTGCGTGCAGCCCCGGATTCTCCTATTGGACGAGCCTTTCGCTCAAATAGACGCACTTACTAGAGGCGTAATTCAGGAGGAACTCGTTCGGATGTGGTTCAAAACCGGAATCACCATATTCATGGTGACCCACGATGTGGATGAGGCCATACTTCTTTCCGATAGAATCCTCCTCATGAGCCCGGGTCCGGACGCAAAGATAATGGATGAAATCCATGTCGGTATACCCCGGCCGAGAGGCAGGGCGACTATAATAGAACACCCCTCGTACTATGCGGTACGTAACCGCATCATTAAATTTCTCTCCCAGCGGGAGGAACCAAAGCCTGCCAGAACGATGAATCTAGTTGCCTAATCGCAGCCTGCGAATGCGCACGGAGTCTCGGTGAAGGAGGGAGAATTCATTACCATAGCTTTCCATAAGGTGAATCTGTTTCTAAACTCCGATGGGGTATCTTTCTTTTTCTCTCACCCTGTCGGTTTCGACCTGAAAACGGTTTATCCAACGGATGAGGAAAAGAATGCTTATTACAATGAGGACTGATATGGTGCCAAATGCATAGAAAATGGACTGTATCCCCCAAAGAGAGTCAATTCCCTGGATCATCTTGACCCCCAGAGCCCCCACTCCGAAGGTAAAGACGAATTTTAGACCGTAAGCGGAGTGATGCCATCTTTTTGGTGAGAGGCGAGCCACGAGGGTATTCTCAATGGCTTGCATACCGAGGAGAAAAAAGAAATACAACCCTGCCACAACCATCAGAAAAAAATCCTGGGCAAACACCATTAAAAAGGCAAAAGGTATGCACGCTGCGTGAAAAACCAAATAGGAGTACTTGCATTCATATCGGTCACCTGCATGACCTCCGACATATTGTCCCAACATGCCTACCGCGTAGATTACGGTCGTGACGGATGTCGCCACGAGATTTCCTGAGAGACTTTTCCCGGACAGGCTTGCGAGAGCTTCGAGGATACCGTGGCCCCTCAATTCTAGATAAGTAGGCAGTATGAGCGTTGCACCGGTAAAAGCTATCCCCCCAAGCATCACTGCTACCAGGAGAATAAGAAATGCTCCCAGCATACCGTTGTCGCCATCAGAAGCTTCCTGCTGCCTCACGGGAGACTCTTCCAGAGGGACTAAAACCAAAAGGACCAGTCCCAGAAAGTTCATTCCAGCAAGAACAAATAAGGATGCCTTAGGACCTGAAACCCAAACGGCAACTCCTGTGACCAGGGGAGCAACAGCAAGCCCTAATCCACCGAAGACAGCATTGTACCCCATCGCTACGCTGATTCGCCTCACTCCCTTGGAGATAAGTCCTAGGCCTATGGGATGATATATTGCTGAAAAGAGTCCCGTGCCGGCAAGTGCAAGAGACAGCGTTCTCGGGGATTCCATGAAAATGGCAGCAGCCAAACCGCTCAAACCTGATCCCAGGAACATTACGAGAGTAAGCCCCTTAGCACCAAATCGATCTCCTGCCAATCCCCATGGTAATGCCATTAAGCCGAATAAAAGGTACTGCCAGAAAGACAGCCCCAGGACTTGAGGCATGTCGAGTTTCAAGACTCCAACAAGGGGGAGTACTATGGCAGGGAATACCAGCATGTTGTAGTGACTCATAAAATGACCAAACGATGTCACAACAAGTATCCGGCGCTCCGCTGGGTTCAATTTGGAAAACCTCCGTGATAAGAGTGGCTGGGAGAAGCATAGTATCATTGATCTTGAGCTTTATAACATTATTATCCCATCCTCTTTGTCCTGATGATTTTGAGCATTTTTTCCCCTTGACTTGTCTGAATCAGGGAAATATTCTCGATCTTGATTTCGTTTGAAAAAAGTGGGCTATTGGCTTCCTGAGATCAAGGTTCGGAAAACTTGGCTTGCTCAATAAGGTATAATTCAAATACCTCAACTGAGTTCGCAAATGATGTACGGATCAGGGAGCTTGATTTTCGATCTTGATACCATACGAGAATATTTTGATCACGCAGTCAGACTGCAACAGATTCCCGAGGGAGAGGATTATTGATGTCCGGTTCTGAAATCTTTCGAGGTAAGTTGATTCTGGCGGTAGATGACGAAGAGGATATCTTGGAGATTATCCAGGAGGCACTCTCGGAATTTGCCGGTGTCACGCTTCACACGGCTACTTCCTTCGAAAAGGCATGGGAATGCCTGGTTTCATACACCTATGATCTGGTGATTCTCGACATCATGGGTGTGCGCGGCTTTGAACTTCTGAAGTTCGCTGTCAAGCAGAATTTTCCCGCGGTAATGTTAACGGCGCATGCTTTGAATCCGGAATCCTTAAAGAAATCCATCGAACTGGGGGCCAGAGCCTATCTTCCGAAGGAAAAGCTCAATTCGTTGGTCCCGTTCCTTGAAGACGTTCTGAGACTTAGCTATCAATCGGTTTGGCAAAGGGCTCTGGACCACGTGGCGACTTTGTTCGACAGTCGCTTTGGCTCGGATTGGAGGAAGTCCGAGCAGGAATTCTGGAATGATTTTGAAAAGACACTACAAATGGATGAAGCGGCGATCATCAAATGATGTTCAAATCGCGAAACGTTTTTCTTTCTTGCCCTTTTGCTCATTCTTTCCTTAAGCAGCCCGATAGCAACGAGAGGCACCATGTTGAATCCAGGCAATAGTTATGGTGAGGTATATCAGTCCTTTAGCTGGCAGATTCCGGACTTTTACAATATCGGAGTAGACATATGCGACAAGTGGGCTCATCAACAAGACCGCCCTGCTCTGATTTATGAAGATCAACAAGGACACGTTGAAAGATACACTTTCCATGATCTGAAGAGATTTTCAAATCAGCTCGCGAACGGTCTAAAAGCTCATGGTATACGACCGGCTGACCGCGTGGGGATTCTTCTCGGACAGTGTCCGGAAACAGCTATCAGCCATATTGCCATTTACAAGATCGGTGCCATCGCGATACCTCTTTTCACTCTTTTCGGGACCGATGCCTTGGAATATCGTTTGTCCAACAGCGGTGCCCGGGCGGTTGTTACGGATACAGCTAATTTGCACAAGGTCATGGAAATTTTAGACAGGCTCCCCGATCTCAACTTGCTGATCATTACTGGAGGCGAAAAACCTGAAGGAGTGATCGATTTCTGGGAACTGTTAAGAAAAGGTTCGGAGGAATTCGCGCCGGTAAAGACCAAAGCCGACGATCCCGCATTGATAATATATACCTCCGGGACTACGGGACCACCCAAGGGTGCGCTTCACGCTCACAGGGTCTTATTGGGACACCTTCCTGGTGTTGAATTCCCGCATAATTTCTTTCCCAAGCAAGATGATATGTTCTGGACACCGGCGGACTGGGCATGGATCGGCGGACTGATCGACGTGCTCTTCCCCAGTTGGCATCATGGTATTCCTGTTGTTGCTCATCGCGCCAAGAAATTTGATCCCGAGGAAGCCTTTCACTTGATCGCCAAACACAGGATTCGAAATGCGTTCATGCCTCCGACAGCCCTGAAGATGATGCGCCAGGTTAAAGATCCGAGGAGTCGGTACCACTATCAAATGCGAAGCATTGGATCCGGCGGAGAGACTTTGGGTTCCGAACTTCTGGACTGGGGTCAAGAAGTTATGGGGGTGACCATAAATGAATTTTATGGGCAAACTGAAGTGAACCTGGTCGTGGGAAATTGTTCGGAAGTCATGGAGATTCGCCCCGGTTCAATGGGCAAGCCTGTACCCGGCCATTGCGTCGAGGTAGTTGATGATTCGGGGATTATTTTACCTCCGGGCACTGCAGGAGAAGTCGCTATTCAGTACCCCGACCCTGTCATGTTTCTCGAATATTGGGGTAATTCTCAAGCGACAAAGGATAAATTCGTCGGGGACTGGTGTCTTACCGGCGACCTCGCCCGAAAGGACGATGAGGGATATTTATGGTTTGTGGGTAGGAAAGACGATGTAATTACCAGCTCAGGCTACCGTATAGGGCCTGCCGAGATCGAGGATTGCATACTGAAGCACCCCTCAGTGAGCATGGTCGCGGTCATTGGAAGCCCGGATGCAGTAAGGACTGAAATTGTGAAGGCCTTTGTCGTACTCAAATCGGGACTAACCCCAGATCGAAGCTTGGAAGAAGAGATCAGAAACTTTGTCAAGGTCAGGTTAGCAGCTCACGAGTTTCCCAGGGAAATAGAGTTCGTTGAAGAACTTCCCATGACGGCTACAGGAAAAATTATTCGTAAAGAACTCAGGCAACGTGAAGTTGAGAGAAAGCTGAAACAGAATAACGCATGATTACTGCCAAAGATTTTTTTCTTGGTATGTTGGGATGAGTCAGACGGCCAGATACCGCTTTTTGACATCTTCGTCTTTTTCCAATTCTTTGATGGTTCCCTGATACTTGATGTGTCCGCTGTCCACGATATATGCCCGATCAGAATGCTTGAGGGAAAATTTCACGTTCTGTTCGGACAGGAGTACGGTCATTCCTTCCTGTTTGACCCGGTCGATGAAATCGCCGAGAGTCTTTACAATGATCGGGGCAAGTCCTTCTGATGGCTCGTCCAGAAGGAGTAAATCGGGGTCACCCATGAGGGTGCGCGCGATTGTGAGCATCTGCTGCTCTCCTCCGCTGAGGGTACCTCCACGCCGTCTCGATAGTTCCTCCAAGCGTGGGAACAGGGCGTAAACCTGTTCAATGGTCCACTTATTGGCACGGGTTTTTGATTTCTTGTACGCCACATCTAGATTTGCCCGTACCGTCAGATCTGGGAATATGCTCCGATCTTCGGGAACGAACCCGATGCCGAGTCTTGCCGTTTTGTATGGTGCAAGGCCTGTGATGTTCTGACCGTTATAAGTTACCGTCCCAGTCTTTGGAGGAGTGAGCCCCATGATACTGCGCATGGTAGTGGTCTTGCCTGCACCGTTTCTTCCGAGCAGGACGACTACCTCTCCTCGGTCCACTTCAAGTGAGACGTCAAAGAGAATATGACTCAACCCGTAGTAAGTGTTGATCGCCTTAGCCTCGAGTTGCATGGCTAGACCTCTTCCCCTAAATACGCCTCGATGACCTGCCGGTCGGCTGAAATCTCCTCGGGTGTTCCTTCTGCCAGCAGTGTCTTGTAACAGAGCACCCGCACTTTTTGAGAGATCCCGAATACTACATCCATATCGTGCTCGATGAACACCATCGTGATCTTGAGTCTCTTCCAGAGTTCTTTCACCAGATCAACAGTCTGCCAACGTTCTTCAGGGCTCATCCCCTGGGTTGGCTCGTCCAGAAGCAGGAGGTTGGGCTCCAAGGCCAGCGCTATTGCTATGTCAAGTCTCTTTTGATTTCCGTGAGCCAGGGTACCGCTCTGGCGTTGGGACATGTCTGTTAAGCCGACACTCTCTAGTATTTCATAGGCCCTTTGGTGATCACTGGTCAGCTTACGGACGGGGGTCGTCATGTTGAAGTTGCCTTTACGTCTGCTGATCACCGTCGAGACTACGTTCTCGAGGACGGTCATTCTCGGAAAGATGTTCGTTCTCTGGAAGGCTCTGGCCATACCAAGCCTTACGATGTCATAGGGTTGCATGCCTACAATGTTCCGGCCTCTGAGGATCACTTTGCCTGCATCCGGGATGTGGTAACCCGTGATCAAGTTGAAGAGCGTCGTCTTTCCCGCGCCGTTCGGACCAATGATGGAACTTAGCTCGCCTTCTTCTATGGCAAAACTCACGTCGTCGAAGACCAGGTTTCCCTCAAAAGCCTTGGACAAGTTCTCAATCCGCAGTACGTGATCGGTCATATCTCAACTCACCGTGGTCTATGTATGGTATCAGGATTCAGTTTTTCGAAGCAGTCTCTGAAAAATGCCCACCAGTCCACCGGGCGCGAACAACACCACCAGCAAGAGTATCAAACCAAGGATGATGGCCCACATTTCCACCATACTCTTGTGTAATTGCTGGAGGACTATCTTGAGGAACATGAGAAGGGTCGATCCTATCACTGGCCCTACCAGCGAATACATGCCTCCAACGAGACTTGCAAAAATCGGTTCCGCTGACTTGCTCCAATGCAAGAATTCCGTCTGGGCAAAACGATTCAGTTCCGTCAAGAGCCCGCCTGCCAAGCCTGCGAACGCTCCTGCGATGATGAAGTTGATCCACTGATAGCGCTTTACGTTGATGCCGATGAATTTAGCCCGCTCCATGTTTTCCCTAATCGTCCTGATGCTTAAACCGAACGATGAATTGACGATCATTCGCATTATCAGGAAACAGGCCAAAAAGATGATGAGACAGAGCAGATAGTAGTTGACCGGCCCCAGAAACTCCGGCCTAGGGATCCCGTGGATCCCGTCATCCCCACCTGTGAACGTGTACCACTGGAACGCAACCATGTAAAGCAACTGACCGAAAGCCAAGGTGAGGATGGCAAAATAGAGTCCTATAAGCCGCACACAAAACCAACCGATGACGGCGGCCGCTATAGCGGCCGTGAACGGGGCAGACAGAAGAGCCAAGTAAAGCGGGACTCCTGCCTTCTTCATCAAGAGAGCCACGGTATAGGCCCCAACCCCGAAAAATGCTGCATGTCCGAAACTTACCATGCCGCCGTAGCCGAGAATGAGATTGAGGCTCAGCGCAAAAAGCGCATTGATGATCATTTCTGTCGTAACCCAGATCCAGAATTCTCCAGTTCGCCCGAATTTGGCTAGAATAAAGGGGAGTACGAACAGGGCTGCCGTCACAATGATCCCTGCAATCCAGTTCGTGAATCGCCATCGTGTTGTGTCAACCGTATGTGTTTTCATAGATCACCACTATCGTTCCGGTCTTCCGAACAGACCCCAGGGCCTGATGATAAGGACCAGGGCCATCACGAAGTAGGGAAACACAAGAGCCCATCGGCCAAAGGGAAGCTGGAAGAATGTGATGCCAACCCCGATGATCAGCGATCCCAGGAGGGCTCCCCCGACGCTTCCCAGGCCGCCGATTACCACCACAGCAAAGCATTCAATGATCTTTTCCATGCCGATTGACAAGTCAACATTGGCAAGCGCAGCCACAAGAACGCCTCCCAGGCCGGCCAGCCAGCAACCGAGCATGAAGGTCGCAGTCATAACCCACGAGACGTTGACGCCTAAAGCTCCGAGGATGTCCGGGTACGAGACTGCGGCCCGGATGACGTTACCGGCCCGGGTACGGTAGAGTAAGAGCCACAGCCCAAGTGCGATCACAGGCCCAACCAACAAAATAAACACATTGTAAGTGGGCAACGCCATTCCCATCAAATCGACTGATCCGGCCAGGATTTCCGGACGAGCAACGTTTCGCGGATCCCCGCCCCAGATCATCCTCACCACGTTATCCAGTATGAGAACGAGAGCATAGGTGAGCAGAAGCTGAAGCAGGTGCTCCTCACGGTACACACGACGGAACAGCGAAACCTCGAGAACGAAACCGAGAAGCGCAATCGCTGGTGGAACCACGAGCAATAGTAACAGAAAGCTGGCCAAAGACGTTCCCGTCAACAACGTGGACAGTGAATACGCGACGAAGGCTCCGATCATGTAAATGGAACCGTGAGCAAAATTGATGACCCGCAGCACGCCGAACACCAGGGAGAGCCCCGACGCTACGATGAAAAGGAGCATTCCCTGGCTGAGCCCGTTGATCAGCATAAATAAATAGTACTCAGCACTCATGTCTTTCGTCCGAAGTTGGGAGACTTGACAGGGGAGTTATGGGAAATGAGTGGACCGAAGGCTCTCGAATGAGCCGTACGGCCACCCCTGTTCTCCTACTTTTTTTCAGCCTGAAGTTTCTTGACCTCTTCCACCGACAGCAAGATTTTTTCCGCAGGCACTTCCACCACATCCTTCAACACGAGAAAATCTTTAAAATCTGGATTCTTCGCCGTGACTCCCACATAGATGCCCACGTTGGCCATGTGATCTTCAGGCCGAATGTAGCGTTCTCCTCTGAGTGATTTGAACTTCAGTCCTTCCAGGGCCTTGACCACCTGATCCGAGTCGGTGCTGTTGGCCTTTTTTATGGCGTCAGTGAGAGCGATGAGGCCGTCGTAGGCCATAGCGGCCCAGTCTGCAGGCCATTCTTTGTTCTTGTCGTAGTACTTCTTCACGAACGCCTTCATTTCAGGATTGTCTATCGCATAGAACGGGCAGCGAGAGTATCCCAGCAAACCTTCGGGCATGTCCATTCCAGTCACTCGCAGCATGTCAAGGTCAAAGAGTGAATAAAGCGCGGCCTTGTTGAATACGCCATACGGTTTGGCCTGCTTAACGAACGAACTGAGTTGGCCACCCCAGAAACTGCTGAAGATCGCTTCGGGGTTTTTTGACATAAGGATTGGAATGTACGGCGAGAAGTTGGTCTCGCCCAATTTCACCCATACGATTTCCTGCAACTCGGCATCAGCCTTTAGCTTGCCAAGCTCGCCTTTGAAAGCCTTGAATTGATCATGTCCGTAGGCATAGTCCGGCCCTATGTACGCATACCGCTTATACGGTCTCTGCGACATGAACAAGGCAGCGCCGCGCCCCTCCTCACCCGTGTTGGGCACCACCTGGAACATGTAAGGCTGGAAATCAGTTGTGGTAAGAGCTTCGGTGTTTGATGTGTGAAAATAGATGATCTTCTTGAACTCTTGGGCCACCTTGGTGGCGGCAAGTGCCACTGCACTGCTCGTGGGACCAATTAGAAAATCACATTTCTCGCTCAGAATCAACTCCCGGGCCATATTCGCACCGATATCCGGTTTGAGCTGTGCGTCGCGAACAATAACCTCCAGCTTCTTTCCAAGCACGCCCCCTGCAGCATTGGCCTCTTCGATGAAGAGATCCACCGCTGCCTTCTGGCCCTTGTAGAAAGTGGCTCCAACCCCTGAAATATCAGCCACGAAACCGAGACGGATCGTCTCCGAGGCCGCAACTTCCCCTGAATTGATCATCCCTCCTGCCAAAATTAGGCAAAACACCACAATTAGGACAGCCAGATTGTTCCGTTTCATAATCGTCGCCTCCATTATCTTGTTTTGCAGCCCTCCGCTGCGTTGACCGACTTCATGGCGTGGTGGCTAAACATCCAACTTAGTAAGTCAAAACCATGCCTCCGTCAAAGAGCACATCCCCTCCCACCAGGTATCGTGCATATCTCGAGACAAAGCCGGAGCTGACCGTGAAAGACCTGATCATCCCGTCCCCTTCAGCGGAAATGGACTGGGACAGGGCCATCAACCCATACTTCGTGATATTGTATACGGGTTTGTTGACGGTGTAAATGTGAACATGAACTGAAGCCATGTTTCCGATAGCACCGGTTCCTGACGCGCTGTTCTTCATGTGCGGTATACAGAGTTTGGCAAGGAGAAAAGGGGCTCTCAGCATTATTCTCTGCATGACATCGTACTGTTCCATGGGGAAATGTTCCACAGAATTAATGTGCTGTATTCCGGCTATATTGGCAAGAAATTTGATCTGCCCACAACTCGTTGCCTGGGCAACGGCATGCTCCACTTCATTGGTGAGAAGGAGTTTGAGCGCGTAGGATGCACGTCAGTCATCCCTGTCGACTTCCGGTTGATTGCTGCAACCAACCAGAATCTCGAGCATATGGTGTCTGAGGGGGATGCCCTGCGCTACGCCCTCGCCCTTGAGAACGGTAACAAAGCCCAAGCAGCGATGCTTCTGGGGATTCACCGAACCCTTCTCTACAAGAAAATGAAGAAACACGGGATGCCTCTGGAATAGATCCTTGGGAGCCATGTATCCATCGTGGTAAACTGTGCATCGAATGCGGAGGATGAGAGATGGTCTGGTTCGAGACTCGAGGAAGGGGCAGCCTTAAGACCTTCACCTGCATCGCCGTTGGGCCGCCCCACATGAGAGAAGAGGGTTATGGCAGACACCCGGCCGTACTGTACTGTGCTAAATAATTCAAATACTGAGGATTTTAGCATGCTATGACTTGCTCCGCTCGGCTGCTATTCTCGGCTTGATTTCGAATAGGTTTTGGATACAATGCCTTGAATGATTTCTGGGAGATCAGATAATGGTTGAACATCTTGCTGAGTACTTTGTTTACGCTATTGAACGTGCCGGATATGCTGGAGCCGGGCTTCTCATGGCGCTTGAGAGCATGATTGCTCCAGTGCCCAGCGAACTGGTCATGCCTTTCGTAGGATTTCTCGTGGCAGAAGGCAAATTCGCTATGATTACTGCAATTGTTGCAACGTCAATTGGGTCACTGATCGGGTCTTTGATTTCTTATTGGATGGGCTATTTCGGCGGCAAACCCTTTGTACTGACCGTGGGACGCTATCTCTTGCTCAATCTCGAACATCTGGCATGGACAGAGCAGTGGTTTGCTCGACACGGTTCCTGGACGATTTTCGTCAGCCGTTTCATACCGGTCGTGAGACACCTCATTTCCATTCCGGCAGGAGTAGGCAAGATGAGGATCGTTCCTTTCTGCCTGTACACGTTGATTGGAGCCACGATTTGGAATTCGTTCCTGCTGTTGTGTGGTTACAAATTGAGGCAAAATTGGACTGTGGTTCAGCAGTATTCACACATTGTGGATATAGGAGTAGTCATAGTACTCTTGTTGGGCGTAGGGTGGTATGCTGTGAGGCATCTTCGATCTTCGTCGGTCCCAAACAAATCGTGACCTTCATTGCAATTTCTTAGGACAATTCGAGAAGGACGGTAGGAGAAAATGGATATCACAGAACCCAAGATCACGCGCGAGGAAGTTCTTGTTCTTCAGGATCCGGATTTCAATAGTCAAAACGTTTGCATAGTTACCGGTGCTGGAGGCGGCATAGGAAGGGCTACGGCTATTGCCGCTGCGGCAAACAACATTACCACCGTAGGTCTGGACGTTAATGAAAAAGAAGGCGACAAGACACGGGAAATGGCTAAGGAGATGGGAGGTAGGATGTTCTTCATCCGCACCGACCTCTGTAAGGATGAGGATATTGAACATGCCGTCAGCGAGGCAGCCAAGCTCGGTACCATAAAGTACCTGGCCAATATAGCGGGTATTCAGCATATTGACGCAGTGGAAAACTTTCCAATGGAAAAATACGATCTGATGCAGAGGATTATGTTAAGAGCCCCATTTTATCTCTCCAAGCTGACCATCCCTCACATGAAAAAAAGCAAAACCGGCACTGGTGTGATCGGTAATATGTCTTCCATCCATGGCCATATCTGCACCATGAACAAGCCTGTTTACAACATTACCAAGTTTGGTCTGAGAGCTTTGTCCCAGTCTATTTCGGCTGAGGGAGAAGGAAAGATCCGCTCTTTCTCAGTCAGTACCGGCTTCGTGAAAACAGGACTTGCTCTGAATCAAATTCCAGCCCAAGCCCAACAACGTGGTATCAGCCCTGAAGCGGTCGTGCGAGATGTAATGATGGGAAAATCTCGTGTTAAGGAAATGATGGCCCCTATCGAGGTTGGAAATCTTTTCTTGTTTGGGTTCTCTCGATTCGCCTCGTATCTGGTGGGGGGGGATCTCCTGATGGATGGCGGCATGGTCCTCACTTACTGAGGCCCAAGAGACTTCAGGGCTTGAGCACAGTCAATTCGCCGGCGTAAAACTGATAAACCTGTTGCACGTGAGGCCGAGTTCGGAACATAGCGAGGACAAAAATGAACATCGTAACGATATCTAGGCTGGTGGGCGCTTACGGCGACATCATCGCCGCAGTGGTGGCAAGAAGAATGGGCATGGAACTCATAAGTCTGGCAAAGGTGCATGAACTGGCTCAGGGCTGCGACCCGGAATACATGGATGCCTGTACCTTATTCGAAACAGAGCACGGCCCGACTTTTTTTGAGCGGATCTTTTTCGACAGACCTACCCATACGAGTCTTTTCAAGGCGCTTACCTACCAAGAGGCCTCCCGTGGAAATGTGGTCCTTGTAGGCCGGGGTGCTCAAATAATCCTGCGCGACATTCCCGGTGTATTTCGTGCACGGATAGTCGCCCCCAAACAACTTCGCGTAGAACGAATCATGGAGCGGTATAACTTCTCAAAGGATGAGGCCGAGGATTTCGTACGAAAGTCCGACCACGAAAGAGAGGGACTTATACACTCCATATTTCATATCGACCCGAATGATTGGTCGCTCTATGACATCACTGTGAACACGGCCCACTTCACTTCGGGTGCTCTTGCGGACATAATTGTGCAGGCCGTCGAAAAGATAGAAAAAGTGCCGGACAAGGAAAATGTTCAGGAGATACTCAAGAGCATGGCCCTTGCTAAAAAGATCGAAACTCTGGCACGTAAGAAAATGACTTCCGCAGTTGCACGCCACGTGGAAATAGATGCTGAACCTGGAGGAGTAGTGAAGATTTCTGGGCGTATACGTGACAGGAAAGATAAGGAAAGGCTGAACAAACTGGCCGCCGAATACCCCGGCGTGACCAAAGTAGTAGACGACCTTAAAGTTACGGATCTTTCTTTCAGTTATTAGACCCCAGTTTCTGGAGTATACTTAACGATGTCGGAAGCCCTCCGGATATTCTTGGGCCTGTGTCTCCTCGCCGCTGTATTTATGCTCACCCGTTACGTTGTAACCTGGCGATTTAAGCGTGCGGCGGATTCAATTATCAGCGATTTGCAGGCCAAGGGGGCTCTAGACGCATCTTCCGCCATTGCTCTGTCTTATGCCAAATCCGGTCTGATACGGATCGGCATGCGTGACTATCATTCCAAAGCAATGGAATATATGGTTTCTGAGGGAGTCTTGGGACTTACGGACTCCGGAAAGTATTACCTTAGAATCGAATCCAACCCTTAGTTCGGAAATGAATAGAGACGATCTTCGTACAGAGGAAGGAAGTCAGATGTTCGATGCTCTACCTCGGGAGTCCGAAGGACTTTCAGAGTGGTCTTGGGATGACTTTGCGCCTTATTACTCCGAGTTGATCAGCCGCCCTATCGGAAAGTCGACAGATTTTCTGTCCGATTGGTCGCGCTTGAGTGAACTGATCGAAGAAACCTTCAGCCGACTACACGTAGCCACGACAGTGAACACGGCAGACCTGGAGGCTGAAAAGCGCTACCACAGATTTTTGGACGAAATCTTTCCCAAGGCTGAAGAAGCGGAACAAGAGCTTAAGAAAAGACTGTTGGAGGTCAGCCCGGAGTTACCCGGCTTTGAGTTGCCGCTTCAAAAAATGCGTACCGAAGCGGAGTTGTTCCGTGAAGTGAACCTGCCTTTGCTTGTTAATGAGCGCAAGCTAGAAGGCCAGTATGACAAGATAATCGGTTCACAGACAGTTCCGTGGGAAGGAAGAGAACTGACGGTGGCCCAACTCCGTCCGCACTACCAGAACCCGGACCGTGCCATACGTGAACAGGCGTGGCGCTTAGCTGCACAGCGCCAACTTGAGGACCGGGATGCTATAAACAGCCTCTGGGGACAGTTTTTAAGCTTGCGTGAAGAACTCGCTTCAAATGCCGGATTCACCGAATATCGTTCCTACAGGTGGAAGCAGCTATTGAGGTTTGATTACACCCCGGACGATTGTCTTCGCTTCCACGAAGCAATTGAAGAAGTTGTGGTCCCCGCTGCTGCACGAATTTACGAAAGACGCAGGAAATTATTGGGATTAGAAACTCTGCGGCCCTGGGATCTGGACGTTGATCCCTTAAAACGGCCTCCTCTGGCTCCTTTCCAGGATGTTTCCGAGTTGAAAGCCAAGGCCTCGGCTGTTTTCCATCGTGTGGATCCAGTTCTGGGGGATTACTTTGAGACCATGCTCAGGGAGGATTTACTGGACCTTGATAATAGAAAGAATAAGGCCCCCGGGGGCTACTGCACGGAATTTGCCGCAGCTAAACGTCCGTTTATTTTTATGAACGCCGTAGGCCTGCACGATGATGTTCAGACTATTCTGCACGAAGCCGGCCATGCATTCCATACATTTGAGAAAAGCCGTTTGCCTTATTATCACCAGCGCCAGATTCCTATGGAGTTTGCAGAGGTGGCCTCAATGTCCATGGAGTTTATGGCTTCTACTTTCCTTGCTGAGAGTGATAGCGGGTTTTATTCGCCGGTGGACGCAGCTCGCGCCCGAGTCGAACACCTTGAGAGAAGTATCGTATTTTGGCCTTTCATGGCTGTGGTGGATGCCTTCCAACACTGGGTATACGAGAACCCGGCCGACGCTGCATACCCATCCAATTGCGATGCACAGTGGATGAGAATTTGGAATCGCTTCATGGGGTGGATAGATTGGAGCGGCCTTGAACTGGAGTTGATGACAGGATGGCAAAGGAAACTACACATTCATACAGTGCCTTTCTACTACGTTGAATACGGCTTGGCTCAACTAGGAGCGGTCCAGGTGTGGGCAAACTTCTTGAGCGATAGGAGCAAAGCTGTATCTGCCTATCGTAGTGCTCTCTCCCTCGGCGGGACTGCGCCTCTCCCGACTCTCTACACCATTGCCGGAGCCGGATTTGCCTTTGATTCCGATGTGCTCGTTGCGGCCGTCTCACTCATGGAGCGCACGAGAGATGATTTGAAAATGGGCGGTGGATGAATTGGAATAAATCACGTGTTCACTACACGGGATGGCAAAACAAAAAAAGGCAAGGGTTCGGTTGTCCGATCCCTTGCCGATCCAATATTATTTTTTATTCTGTGGAGCTGCAGCCAGCTACCAGCGTGACGGTCTGTTATCCCTTCTTCCTCCGCCGGATCCGCCGCCGGAACCTCCCCCGGAGTCTCTTTTCGGACGTGCCTCGTTAACTTTAAGACTCCGGCCTTTGTAATCCTTGGAATCGAGTTCCTGGATAGCGCGAAGCCCCTCTTCACGGTCGGCCATCTCAACAAAACCGAATCCTCTGGAGCGTCCCGTGAACTGGTCGGAGATTATTTTGGCCGAATCCACACGGCCATATCCCTCGAACAGTTCTTTGAGTTGGTCCTCGCTTGAATCGAAGGACAGGTTTCCAACGTAGATGTTAATGGTGCTCATTCTGTTGCTCCTTCTAAAAAATCATCCTGGTACGGGCTACGAGGATGCGTTGGTAAACTGTGGTGATCTTATAGGTGTGAAAGCTCAGTAAGATGTTGCGGCCGGAAAACTGGGGCACGGGCGGTCTAATCCTGGGATCTTGATTCTTGCATTACGCCCGTCGGTCTCATCAGCCGGAAGGGAAATACAAGTGTCATCTTAAGTTATAGATATATTGCACCCCCCCTACCTTGTCAAGTATTTTGACCACGCGCTTTCCCGCTTGACG
>Ga0194044_10000533_pt1 | contig 18787 bp, 12 predicted proteins | sample JunL4417m_MetaG_FD_155460 | JGI IMG/M metagenome (GOLD analysis project Ga0194044, IMG submission 155460) | Anoxic zone freshwater microbial communities from boreal shield lake in IISD Experimental Lakes Area, Ontario, Canada - Jun2016-L442-17m | ecosystem: Environmental > Aquatic > Freshwater...
TTAGACAATACCTGTTATCGACTACACCGACAGCGTCAACTAAACATTTATTGCCATCAATAGTTGATGGATAATAACCATTATCAGTCTTATACATCTCTATTTGTCTTGAGGCACCTGATAAATCTGACTGCAGTGAAGCTTCTGTAGCTTTTTTACTTATACCGTTATAACTAATAATAGTTATAGCCGCTAGTATTCCAATAACAACGATGACTACTAGAAGTTCGACAATTGTGAAAGCTGAATGTTTCTTCATTATATTAATAGTAACCTACAGCGTTAAATAAACACAATAGACAAACCTAGCAAAAACTATTAATTATACAGCTAGTTCGATGTTTTCAGCAATCTCTTGTTCTAATTCTTCATTAGATTCAGGAGCTTCGTAACCTTCAGCGCCTGTTCCAACTGGAATCTTGCGTCCGATGATAACATTTTCCTTTAGACCATGAAGTCGATCGATACGACCACTGATAGCAGCGTTAATCAAAACACGTGTCGTGTCTTGGAAGGACGCTGCAGATAGGAAGCTATCTGACCAAATTGATACTTTTGTAATTCCAAGTAGTAATTGAGTGTATCCAACTAGTTCTTTTTTATCAGCTGCAAGTTCAACATTTGCTTCAACAACTGATGCTTTAGAGACTATATCGCCAGATACAAAAGTACTATCACCTGGATCTTCAATCTGCACACGGCTAAACATCTGACGAACAATTATCTCTAGATGCTTGTCGGCCACGTCTTGACCTTGGGCAGAATAGATTCGAAGAACTTCGTTAATTATATAACGTTGAGTTGCTTCTGAACCCTTTAATCGCATTAGATCGTGAAGGTTTAGCGAACCAGATGTCAAACGGTCACCTGCTTCAACAACATCACCAGCAGATACAACTAACTGTGCACTACCTGGGATATCATAACGAACAGGAGAGCTAGCGTTTGCAGCAATGACTAATGTTTCACCAGCAACTTCAACTATCCCATCAAATGGAGCAGTTAATGGTTTTGATTCACTTTCGCCAGTCGCAAGAACATCACCAACCTTTACATCGCTGCCAGATTTAACAATAACAGTACGACCTTCAAGTGGAATGCGTTCAACATGCCCAGCCTCTGGGGTAACTTGGACGACATATTTCTTGCCATCTTCCCATAAATCAACTAGACCTGCAGTTTCAGTAGTATGAGCCTGTCCTTTTGGAGTACGAGCTTCAAACAACTCTTCAACACGAGGAAGACCTTGTGTGATGTCTCCACCGGCTTCACCGCCTTTATGGAAGGTCTTTAGTGTAAGCTGAGTACCAGGTTCACCAACAGATTGTGCAGCAATAACACCGACAGGTTGTGCAACATCAACTAGACGGCCAGTTGCCATATCGATACCATAACTCTTACGAGGAATTCCACGTAGGTTCTTTGTTGATAGAACAGATTGAATTTTAACTTTTTCAATATCACTATCAGCTTCAATAGCAAGAGCGATATCACGAGTGATGATTTGGTCAGCTTTAATATATCCTGGAATTTTTTCTGCAGTAAATCGACCAATCAACCTATTACTAAAGGCAATCATAGTAAGCTCTGTCTCGTTTCTATAAATTGCAAAACCTTCGTCATCATTTTCTGTGTCTTCAATTGTAAATACATCTTGAGAAACATCAACTAAACGACGTGTTAGATATCCTGCATCAGCAGTCTTAAGTGCTGTATCGATAAGTCCCTTACGGGCACCACGAGTTTGCACGAACTGCTCCAAAGAGCTAAGACCATCTTTATAGTTCGAGCGAATAGCAAGTTCGATTTCACGGTTATTTGAATCCACCACGATACCAATCATTGCTGATGCCCATTTAATGTTTGAAATATCACCACGAGCACCAGAGTTAACCATAATACTGATACTTGTATCCATATCCTTAAGCTTATCTTTTAGGAAATCAGCTATCTTGCGGTCGACTGCACGCCAAGTTGAAATAGTTAGACTATATCGTTCGTCTTCTGTAATTAAACCTTGATCAAATTGCTCAGCAATAAGAGCTGTTTTAGCGTCACCTTCAGCTACAAACTCACTTGTTTCGCTAAATTGGACGTAATCATCTTTACCGGTTGATACAGCCGCAACTGTTGCAAAACGAAATGCTAGACCTTTCATACGGTCGGCAGTTTGAGCAGTTGTATGTGCATCATAGTCATTAAATATTTTTGCTAGAACACGTTTTAATTGTTTCTTGTCTTGGACTGAATTATCATACGGGAAATCTTCGGGTAATATATCATTGAAAAATACACGTCCTAAAGTTGTTTCACGGATTGCGCCTCTGAAAAATAAACGTATTGGGCTTTGTAATTGTAGTTTTCCATTATCATATGCCATTTCAGCTTCATATACAGAACTAAATACCTTATGTTCTTTTGTTTGAGCACTTGGTTTTTCATAAGTAAGATAATAGTTACCCAAAACAACGTCCTGGCTAATACTTAGAACTGGAGCACCGTCAGCTGGTTTTAATAAGTTGTTTGTTGCACTCATCAATTCCCTGGCTTCACGTTGTGCATCAGCTGATAGTGGTAGATGAACTGCCATTTGGTCACCATCATAGTCTGCGTTAAACCCGTTTGCTACAAGTGGGTGAAGTTGGATTGCTTTTCCTTCAACAAGCACAGGTTGAAAGGCTTGGATTGAAAGTCTATGCAAAGATGGAGCGCGGTTTAATAGAACGTATTTATCTTCAATAACTGCGTCTAATGCATCCCAAACAAGGGCATCACCAGATTCGATTAATCTAGTAGCGCTACGAATGTTATATGCGTGTTCTCCACGAATTAACCAACTAATAATAAATGGTTTGAATAGCTCTAATGCCATTTGTTTAGGTAGACCACATTCACTAACTTTAAGCTTCGGACCAACAACAATAACTGAACGTCCAGAGTAATCTACACGTTTTCCAAGCAAGTTTTGGCGGAAACGACCTTGTTTACCCTTTAACATGTCACTAATTGATTTTAGACGACGACGTCCACCAGTTGCGTTAACTGCACGGTTTCCTTTTGCTGCACTATTATCAATTAATGCATCAACAGCTTCTTGGAGCATACGCATTTCATTGCGACAAATTACTTCAGGTGCATTTAGGTTTATTAGTTTCTTTAGACGGTTATTACGATTAATAACACGACGATATAGATCGTTCAAATCACTTGTAGCGAATCTTCCGCCTGTTAGTTGAACCATTGGACGTAAGTCTGGTGGAATAACTGGCAAAACAGTCAAGGCAAGACTACTAGGATCAATACCAGCACTTGACATACCCTCAAGCATCTTTAGACGCTTTAGAAGTTTCTTTTCACGTTGTCCTTTGGCGTTCTCGACTTCTTCACTTAATTTTGCAATTAATTTTGGAAGGTCAATCTCGTCAAGCAATTTTTTAAGAGCTGCTCCACCCATACCAACTTCGACTAAGTCTTCGTATTCTTCAGGTAGATTTCGGAAGTCAACTTCGTTTATTAATGCGCTTTTTACTAAACTATCTAGTTGGGATTTTTTAAAGTTATAAGCTTCGTCTAGTTCTTCAACTTCTCGCGATTGTTCGGTTGCAAGAGCTTTAATGTCAGCATTTTCAACACCTGCTTCTCGTTCATAACGCATCTTTATAGCTACTCTACCAGCTTCAGTTTCTGCTTCTAAATCCGATATATACTGTTCACGTTTTACGTCATCAACTTTTAAAACTACATAGGTAGCAAAATAAGCAATACGTTCAAGATTTCTGACTGTTATACCTAATAATAGGCTCATCGCACTTGGTGTACCACGCATAAACCAAATATGAGCGACTGGTGTTGCAAGAGTAATATGAGCCATTCTTTCACGACGAACGATTGATTTAGTGATTAATTCACCATTTTTATCAACAGCAGCTTCGCGTGAACGAACACCTTTTAACTTATTATCATGTGGATTTACATCTTTTACTGGACCGAATATTCTTTCACAGAAAAGACCATCTCGTTCAGGTTTTTGTGTACGATAGTTAATGGTTTCAGGTTTAGTTACTTCACCATTACTCCATCTTAGAACATCTTCAGGGCTAGCTACTGTTAGGCGGATTGCGTTAAAATCAGCAATTCCGTTCGTTGCAATTACTCGTGACATCTTACGCCTCCTCCTTAACTTCAACTGTTTCATTAAAATCTTCTATTATCATATCTTCCTCAATGTCGCTTATATCATCTATAACTGTTTCATCGATACTTTCAGCCATCTCTTCAGGAATTACCTCGTCAACTGGAAGACTACTGATAACCTGTGCCGCATCAACAATTGCGTCTTCGGATTCATCAAGTAGATCAACTCGTAGACCAAGACCTTGAAGTTCCTTAACTAAAACGTTAAATGATTCAGGTAGTTTCGGACCGACGATAGGTTCATTCTTGATAATTGATTCATAAGCTTTTGCACGACCATAGACATCATCTGATTTAATAGTAATCATTTCCTGAAGCGTTGCAGCGGCACCGTAGGCTTCTAAAGCCCAAACTTCCATCTCTCCAAACCTCTGACCACCGTTCTGAGCTTTACCACCAAGTGGTTGTTGAGTCACCATAGTATATGGTCCGGTTGAACGAGCATGAATTTTGTCACTAACCATGTGGTGTAGTTTAATCATATGCATAACTCCGACTGTAGTACATTCTTCAAATGCATTTCCATCGCGACCATCATATAACTGGAATTTTCCATCACGGCTAAATCCTGCTTTTTCAAGTTCATCGCTGATAACACCGTTTGGAACACCATTAAATGGTGGCGTAGCAACCTTATAACCGAGCGCTCGAGCTGCCATTCCTAGATGAGTTTCAAATAACTGACCAATGTTCATCCTTGAAGGAACGCCTAATGGGTTTAAGACTACATCAATTGGTGTGCCGTCTTCCATATATGGCATATCTTCGATAGGCAAAATCTTTGCAACAACACCTTTATTTCCGTGTCGTCCAGCAAGTTTATCACCAACACTAATTTTTCGAAGTTGAGCAACGAAAATTTGTATTTGCATCAAGACACCAGCTTTTAGTTCATGTCCATTTTCACGACTGAATATTTTTACACCAACAACTTTACCACCACCAGTATTATTCATACGTAGTGATGTATCGCGTACGTCTTTGGCTTTTTCACCAAAAATTGCACGAAGTAGTCTTTCTTCGCTTGATAATTCTTGTTCACCCTTAGGGGTAATCTTACCAACTAGTACGTCACCATTTTTTAATTCAGAACCGATCTGAACAACACCAGATTCATCTAGGTGTCGCAACGAATCTTCACTAACATTAGGGATATCTCGAGTAACGATTTCATTTCCAAGTTTAGTCTCACGTACTTCAACAGTGTAATCTTTGATATTTATACTTGTTAAAGTGTCGTCACTAACAAGACGGCTAGACAATATTGTGGCATCATCCATGTTGTATCCGCCCCATGGCATAAAGGCAACTAATAAATCGCGACCTAGTGCTAATTCGCCATCAGCAATTGATGCGCCTTCGATAAGTATGTCACCTTCTTTGACTTTTTGTCCTCGAGTGACACATACTTTTTGGTTAATTGAACGATCATCATTACTTTTTGCAAAGTGTATCAGTTCGTATTTTTTAACACCATCCTTGTATTTAACATGAATTTCATCAGCATCTGCACGAACAACTTCACCATCACCACTTGCGGTAATCAACTGTGATGTATTTTTGGCAATTTCTGCTTCAATTCCAGTACCAACAATTGGTGATTCTGTAATTAGTAGTGGTACAGCTTGCTTTTGCATGGCTGAACCAGTCAATGAACGATCAACACGGTTCTTTTCAATAAATGGAATTAAACCAGCTGATGAACCAAGAATTTGCTTATTTGATGCGTCAACGTAAGTAACGTCGTTAGCATCAACTTGCTCTGGCAAAATACCATTTCTAGCACTTACACGTTCGTCAGCAAATGAACCATCTTTGTTTAGTTTTACGCTGGCATCGGCAATAACTTCGACAACTTCTTGGGCTGCATCTAGGTAAACAACTTTTTTAGTTACTTTTCCATCAACAACTTTGAGGTATGGAGTTTCAATAAACCCATATTCATTTATACGAGCATATGAAGCTAGGTTAAGTACTAGTCCAATGTTTGCACCTTCGGGAGTTTCAACTACACAAATACGTCCGTAGTGAGTTGGGTGTGCATCACGAACATCAAATCCGGCACGTTCACGTGATAGACCACCAGGACCCATCGAGCTTAGGCGTCGTTTGTGTGAAAGTTCTGACAGTGGATTTGTTTCATCCATAAGTTGTGAAAGCTGTGAACTAGCAAAGAATTCACGAACAGCAGCAACAACTGGACGAGCATTAATTAATTGTCCTGGTGTAACATTTTCTAAGTCACACATACTCATTCTGTCCATGGCATTTCGTTGCATACGTAGCATACCAACACGGAATTGACGTGCAACTAGTTCGCCGACTAGCTTAACGCGACGGTTTGATAATGCATCAATATCATCAGGACTGTCTTGGGTATTATTTAATCGAATAATTTCACGAATTATTGCAATTAAATCACTTAATTGGAAAACACGATTTTCAGTTGTATTCGGAACTTTTAGACCAAGTCTTTGGTTTAATTTAAATCGTCCAACACGACTATAATCAAAACGTTTGAAATCAAAGAACATTCGTTCAATCATAGTTCGAGCATTATCAACTGTTGCAAGATCACCCGGACGTAAACGCCTATAAACTTCAATTAATGCTTCATTTGATCCGCGTGCTGTATCTTTATCAAGTGTGGCATCAATATATTTAACTTCACCGGTATCAATATCATTAAATAAACTTTTAATTTCTGATGTCTTACTATGGCCTAGTGCACGTAATAATGTCGTAATTGGCAATTTACGACGACGATCGATTTTTACATAAATAACACCATTTGAAGCTGTTTCAATCTCTAACCATGCGCCACGGCCAGGGATTAATTTTGCGCCATAATAGTTACGAGCAACTGCTTTATCAGCAGTGAAAAACACACCAGCACTTCGTATAAGTTGTGAAACGATAACACGTTCGGTACCGTTTACAATAAACGTTCCACGATCGGTCATCCATGGATAATCACCAAGATAAATTTCACTTTCTTTAACTTCACCAGTAACTTTGTTTGTAAGTTCGACATTCGCATGTAATGGTGCGTCAAAAGTTAAATTATTCTCTTTGGCGTCTTGTTCGCTATTTTTAGGATCTTGGAATTTATATTCCTTGAACCGTAATGATAATTTCTGACCAGTATAGTCGTCAATTGGGTTTAGCTCTGAAAAAATTTCACTTAGGCCGGTTTCGACGAAATCGCGCCAACTGTCCTTTTGATGAGCTATTAAGTTTGGTAGTGGTAATGCTGTATCGCCCTCAGTAAAGAAGACACGCTTAGTGCTATTAGGCTTTGCTTTTGCCATAGGTGGTGTTTGCTCCTCGCAATGAATTGTATTTTTAGTTGATTTAGGGGGTCTTTGGCGCCGAAGATTCCCTTAACTATGGTTAGTTTCTATATACAATGCCACTTGTATTTAGAGACATAAATAACCAAAGCTACACTACTTCTTAATAGCTATTGTGGGGTAATGATGGTATTTAGTCAAGACTTTTTTACGCTTTTGAGATTATTTCGTCAATTAGACCGTATTGTTTAGCTTCAGTTGGCGTCATCCAATAATCACGCTCCATGTCTGCCTTTACTTTAGATAACTTTTGACCTGTATTTTTAGCGAATAACTCGGCAAGCATTTCTTTGACAGCTAGACCTTCTTTTAGGTCAATTTCCATATCTGTTACTTTACCTTTTGTGCCATGACTGGGTTGATGAATCATTAACTTACTATGAGGTAACGCAAAACGTTTGCCCTTTGTACCACTTGAAAGTAAAAATGCGCCCATGCTTGCCTGCAAACCTATGCCGATAGTTTGAACATCAGGTGAAATATACTGCATTGTGTCATAAATCGCCATACCATCATAAACACTGCCACCAGGGCTATTGATATATAACTTAATATCCTTTTTTGCATCCGTATATGCAAGATGTAATAATTGTGCAACAACGATGTTTGCAGTTTTTTCGTCAACCTGTTCACCTAAAAACACGATACGTTCATTTAATAATCTTGAATATATATCAAAAGAACGCTCACCTTCGTAAGTTTTTTCAATAACCGTTGGGACAAGGTAGTTTCTAGCCATATTCGACCTATTTCTTTTTAGAATTCAATTCTAATAATCTATCAACTGTTTTTTCGGTCAATAACCTACTAGCTATATCACGACGCACTTCAGGGTTTTCGAATTGCTTTAGTGCATCAGCGTTTTTAGCATATTGTTGTTTATAGCTATTAACATGGGCTTCCAATTCATCGGCAGTAGCCTCAATTTTCTCGGCTTTACTAAGTTCGGCTAATACTAATCCAGCCTGAACACGTTTAGTTGCTACGTCTTTTACTTCTGTCCCTAGCCATTTTTCTTTATTTTCAAAACCTTTATTCTCTAGATATTGATCTATTGTAATTCCCTGGTATGCCAGATTATTCATAAAATCCTGCTCAATAGATTTTGATTGATCAACTACTAGAATTTCAGGTACTGGAACTTTACTTACTGAAACTAATTCTTTAACAAGGTTGTCTTTCAACTTTTCATTAGCTTCACGTTCTTTTTGGACCAAAAGTTCACGTTTAATATCTGCTTTTAGTTCAGCTACATTCTTGAATGGACCTGATTTTGCGGCCAACTTGTCATCAATCTCGGGTACTGACACTTCTTTTATTGATTTCAATGTGGTCGTAAAAGTTACCTTTGCACCTTTTAATTCAGCCGCATTGTAATCATCTGGGAAGGTTAATTCTAGGTCAAATTTTTCACCTGGCTTATGTCCTATAATTCCATCTTCAAAACCAGGAATAAATTGGTTAGAACCTAGTGTTAAGTTGTAGTCTGAACCAGTGCCACCATCAAATGCAACACCGTCTTTTTTACCTACAAAATCTATAATGGTTTCATCACCTTTTTTAGCTGCTCTTTTTACGTCTTTTTTCTCTGAAAAACTATGTCGAATACGGTCAATTGTATCCTGTATATCAGATTCTTTAACAACTATTTTTTCAGTAACTGATTTTAACTTTTTGTAATCGCCGAGTTTAATAACTGGAAGTATCTCTACTTCGGCAGTAAATTCTAGCATTTCACCAGGAACAAATTTTTTAATTTCAACAGTTGGCCTTTCAAGAGCCTGAAGTTTGCTTTCTAAGAATGCAGCAGCGACTGCCTTACTTATAGCGTTATCGAGAGTTTTTTCCTGAAGCACATTATGGTCAATCCCTTTTGAAGCAACTGCAACTGGTGTTTTACCTTTGCGAAAACCAGGTACTTTAACATCGCGCGCTAGCTTTTCAATTGCTACTTTTTCTGCATCTTTAAGTTCACTAGTATCTAATGTTACAGTTAATGCCACTTTTGTGTCAGATAAGGTCTTTTTTACTACCTTCATTTTTTCTCCTTGTCAATCTCAGTAAATAACTTTATTATGTCTGAAAAATTTAATTTATATTCATTTGAATTTGCAATATCCCTTAGAGTATATACACCACTTGAAATCTCTTCTTCACCAATAAATAGAATGTAGGGAATATTCTTTTTTATCGCAATCTTGATTTGACGATCTAATTTACGTCCAGATAAATCAAGTTCAACATTCATACCTTTTTCACGAAATTCACGAGCTAATTTGCTTGCTTCACGCGACGTATCGCCAAGAGACGACATATAAATGTCGGTACTAGACTTTAATTTTGGAATTAGACCATGTACGTCCAAAAAGTTCTCGAAAGTTGTGCCACCTGGAGCCATTCCGACAGCTGATATTGATTCAGAGCCAAACAGACTAACTAATCCATCATAACGACCGCCACCAAACAGTGAACGATTGTTTTCTGGGTTTGTATCAAATACCTCGAAAACCATTCCAGTATAATAATCCAGACCTCGCATCAAAGTAATATCAAAAACTAGACTTTTTACATCTGCACGTTCAAGTAGTGTGAATAGGTCTTGAACCTCACTAACACTAGAACTATCACGAATTTCTTCGGGCAAATCTGCCATGCTCGTTGCATTTAGAAGTTGATTAATCTTAGGTAGCCCAACCTCTGCCTGTTCGCCAAAAATCTCTGTTGCTTGATCTATAAAATCTTGATGGCTGATTTTACCCTTACGGTCAAATAGTTTTACCATAAATTGAGCTTGAACAGCATCTAAGCCAAGGTATTGAGCCATCATAAAATTAATTAATTTACGATTGTTTATCTTGATTACATAATCTTCGGGATTTGCACCAAAAGCTTTCATGATTCCATCAGCAAGGATAATAATCTCTGCCTCGGCAGATACGCTATCATCACCAAATATATCTACATTCAATTGCCAAAATTCTCGTTCTCGACCTCGTTGTGGTCGTTCATAGCGCATAAAATTTGCGATTGAGTATAATCTAGCTGGATATGATAATTCTTGGCGTCTAGCGGCCACCATTCGGCTAACAGTTGGTGTCATTTCTGGTCTAATTGCAACTGTTCTGCCACCACGATCAACAAAAGTGTAAGTTTGCTCAGTTGCTAGCTCTTGACCGCTCTTTGCGGTATATATATCAAGTGGTTCAAGGACTGGCGCACCATAATCCTCATAACCAAATGATTCAGAAACTTTTTTCCATACAGAAAAAATATAATTCTGAATTCTTTTCTCTTCAGGATAGTAATCGCGTGTGCCTTTATACGGCTGTGGTGATAGTGCACTCATAGGTATAATTTTTGCATTTTTATCTGTTTTTTACAAGTGTTCAATACATATTTGTCAACAAACAATATCAATTTTATTAACTTTTTACAGTTCACTCTCTATTTCTACTACATGAGCTTCAAAAGCCCTATCTGGTTGTTTATCATCAGTTATAGGTCGACCAATTACAAGTAAGTCTGCTCCTGCCTTGATGGTTTCGGCAGGAGTCTTTGGACGATTTTGATCATGAGTTTCTGCACCAGTCATGCGTGATCCCGGTATCATTGCAAATAAATTCCTTGTTTTTGGGTTATTCTTTACCATTCCGACTTCCATTGGAGAACAAACGATTCCTTCAATTCCTGCATCAACTGCACGAAAGGCTAGTTCTAATACTTCTTGCGATGCAGAAACGTGATAAATTTCCCTCGCTTCTTCATCTTTTACAGATGTAAGCACGGTCACACCCAGCATTTTTATGATTTTGTCGTTTTTGTTTGCCTCTTCCTGAGCTGCTCGCATGGCTTCTATTCCAGCTGTAGTATGTATCGTTATTCCAAATGGAGGGTGGTCAAGCTTCCTAATATTCCCAACTGTATTCCTGACAGTATTCGGAATATCATCAATTTTGGCATCAGCAACCCAATCCAAGCCATTCTCTGCCGCAAGATCAGAACAATACTTCCAACTAGTTGCACTAGAAAGTTCAAGACCAAGTTTAACAAACCTCGCCCCAGCTGCTTTTGCAATTTTTGCTAGTCTTTCGGCTTCATCTGGCTGCGATGTGTCAATTGCTAGTATAATTCGTTCACGTGATGATAGTTCTGACATATTACCCCCAAAATAAATTAAGTTTTATTATAGTGTGTTGAATAACTTATTTGCAAACGTAAGCGAGTTGTAGCAAATGTATTATTTTTTTAATACATTCTGTTGCATCCAGGCATACATAGCTATACCAGCAGCGACTCCGACATTAACTGACCTAGTTGATCCGAATTGTTCTATCATGACGATTTTTTCAGCAGATTTTTGCATTTCTTCACTTAAACCCGGGCCTTCACCACCAAATACTAAGACAGATTTTTCTGGTAATTCAGTTTCCGATATATTTACAGCACCCGGCAGAATATCTACCGCTATTATTTGACGCTTGTCATTTTTCATCAACTCAGCAAATTCATCGACAGTTTGATGGTTTATAATATTCATATATCTGTCTGTAACCATTGCGCCACGTCGATTCCAGTGTTTTTTCCCAATGATATGAACTGCTTCTATATTAAAGGCATTTGCAGACCGAACAATTGTGCCGATATTAAAATCATGTTGCCAATTTTCAACAGCAATGTGAAGTGGCACACGTGATTTATCTAGATCCGCTTTGATTGCATCGATTTTCCAATAACGATATTTGTCAATAACATTAAAAGTGTCACCGTTGGCAAGTAATTCCGTGTCGTATTTAATATCTGTTGGCCAAGGTTTTGGATGTGGCCCTACGCCAACACTTATTTTATTCATATCTACATTGTAGCCTATGTGTGAAGTGATATAATAAACATTATTAATATTGGAGGAAAATATGTATAGATACGAGTGTTCAAGATTTATGGAAGCCCCAGAATTTAATGTTTGGTTGATGCCTTTAATTATTGTTTTAGTTTTATGGTCACTTTTTTGGAAGGGAACCTCACTTTGGCACGCTGCACGAAGAAAAGAAGGTGCTTGGTTTGTAATATTGCTACTCTTCAACACACTTGGAATACTAGATATGATTTATCTATTTGGATTCTTAAAACTAAAAGCAGATAAACTATTTAAATAGATTAAACTGATTCCGAATCAGACTCGGTTGAAAATGCAGCTTTGACTGCGTTTTCAACTTCATAAGGTAACTCAGATTTACCACGTTCGTCTCGGACATTATTAACGCTGAAATCAATAAAATTACTAGAATCGTCGTATCCTACTAATATTCGGCCGTTAACTAGATTCCTGTCGTAATCATAAGTTTTGTCTTCTTCATGGATATAATGATCAGGTGTTGTGTGATGAACAGTAGAATTATCCTGACTAAATTCGATTTGTTGAGGTGGAAATATAAATTTATGCAACGCATTGACTACAAATTTCTGTGAATCAATTTCAGTACTTGTCTCTAGAGTCCTTTTGACACTAACTTCTGTTCCTAATCTTCCTAATTCCGTAACTAGCCTGTCGTAGCGACTTCTCCACTTTAATCTTTCAGTTTTTTGTACATCTACACCGTCTAATTTTTCAGATTTGTAGCTCTTATTATCCATAATATATTTCCTCGATTTATATTATTATCATGGATTATTTGATATCAAGCAAGCATAGACATAATTTATATAAAATAAACGACCAGTCATCTTCTATTTTATTTAGTACGCGAGAGATGACTTGGTCACGTTCCGCGACCCCGAAACTTCACGATTGACAACTTAGTTGTCATCGGAAGGTTTCCCTCAAACTGTCACAGACAGTTTTCGCCTTTACGCCAAGGGTTAAGTGTTCAAAATCCCATTTCAAGGCAACCAAATTAAAAACCGACCAAAAGGTCGATTCTTAATTTGGTACGGATGAAAGGACTTGAACCTTCACGCCTTACGGCACTAGCTCCTAAGGCTAGCGTGTCTACCAATTCCACCACATCCGCGTGTATATTGAGTATGATAACTGATATATTGTAACAAATTACCTACACTTAAAACAAGTCTATTGGGGTTTTGAACGGTGTTTTAATATAGCTCGCTTATGTTATTATTAATATAGTAATTACTGAGAGGATACACTTTATATGAATAAAATCGCTCAATACCTTAATGAACACCTTTTAGGTGAAGTAAGTTGTGTTGAATCAACAAGACAGAGATTTTCACGCGATGGCAGTATACTCAGCATTAAACCTGAAATAGTTGTTCATCCAAGAGTAACTAATGATATCCGTAAAATTGCAAGATTTTCATGGCAGTTAGCTGAAAAAGGTCATGTACTTCCAATTACTATTCGTGGTGGTGGCACCGATAAGAATGGTGGCGCAATTGGAAAAGGAATTATCATTAACACCCTTGCCCATCTTAATAACGTTATTTTCATTAGCTTAAAAAATAAAGATCAATTTGTACATGTGCAACCAGGTACAAATTTTGAATCTTTGAATAACATCTTGAAATCACAAGGTATGATTATTCCCACATATCCTCAATCTTCACTTTACAGCACAATCGGAGGTGCTGTTGCTAATAATAGTAGTGGGGTTCAATCAGGTCGCTATGGACTAACTGGCGATTGGGTTATGCGTCTTGAGGTAGTTTTAGCTAACGGTGATTTAATTGAAACAAACCGTATCAGTAAACACGAATTAAACAAGAAAAAAGGTTTGCAAACTTTCGAAGGTGAAATTTATCGAAAAATTGATGGAATTATAGATGATAATCAACAAGTAATTGATGATAAAATCGCAAACAATGAACCAGATAACACTGGCTATACCGGTATCGCAAAAGTTAAGAACCGTGATGGGTCATTTGATTTGACACCACTATTGATTGGTAGCCAAGGAACACTAGGTATGATTTCTGAAATCGTAATGCGTACAAGTTTTTATAATATTGAGGAATCCATAATTGTAGCAATATTTGATAGTCCTGAACTTGCCAGAGATGCAGCTGATTCTCTACTATCAACTGAACCAACAATAATGGAAGTTATCGATGGTGAAATGTTCGATATGGCTCACACACTTGGAAAAAGATATGTATTTTCAGAACAATATCTTGATAGAAAAACGGGAACTGTCCTTTACATTAGCTTTAATGATTTCGGAAATCATGCTCGTAACCGAAAAGTTAAACAAACTTTGAAAAAATTGTCTAAAATTGAAACTACTGTTTACACAGATAGTGATTATTCACCAGAAGAATTAAATGTTATTCGTGATGTTAATTCAGTCATAATGCAACCTGAAACCAAAGGTGAAACTCGACCCTCTATTATTAATGGGGTATCAATTCCATCGACTCGTCGTGAAGAATTTATCGAAGGTGTTGCCGAGCTTGCAAAAAAACATCACATTAGTCTGCCGCTTCATATCCAATGGATAAATGGTGTTATTGATACAAATCCTACACTACAGCTGCATGTCGTTAGTGATAAGCAAAAAACATTTAAACTAATTTCAGATTATATTGAATTAGTGACAAAATTTGGTGGCAGTATGTCTGCTAATTCTGGCGAAGGACGCCTACGTGCAACAGCCGCCTATTCACAACTTGACGAAGATGAATTAAATATATATGAACAGATTAAAACCGCATTTGATCCATTTGGGATACTCAATACAGGGGTTAAGCAAAAAACTGATTTGAAAACCTTAGTATCATACCTTAACCCAGATTATAATAATTCAGATTTTACTCAATATTCCCCACGAGACTAGATTTACCAAAAATTAGAATAGCGGCCTTACGACCGCTATTCTTTTTGGTAAAAAGCAAGTGCCGCGGTTCCGTAACTACGATTGTCCACCACAACAACTCCATAAACGGCCGGCATCTCACATCTACCTGGATATGATAATACCATAAGCCCATTTGGTTTTAATAGACCACTCAGGCCTGAAACTGTGGATAACTGTAGGTCATTATAGGGTGGATCGGCAAATATTATGTCAAATTGTTTGTCGTTATTTTTATCAATCCATGTTCTTGCGCCTACTTGAATTGACTTTGTGACTAATCCTAGTTTTAGTAATTTGATATTTTCACCTAAAATTCTACTAGCCACCCTGTCACGTTCGATAAAAGTTACGTGTTTGGCACCACGGCTTAGTGCCTCTAGACCGATTGATCCGCTTCCAGCAAAGACGTCAAGAATTTCGGCATCATGAAGTTTATCGTTTATCATATTAAAAAGCGAACCTCGTACTCGTTCGCTCATAGGATGAGTCAATTGACCATCTGGTGCATTAATAACCCTGCCTCCAAATTTACCTGAAATTATTCTAACATTCATTTTTTTGATTCTTCAGACTTAATTACGGCATCGTACCAAGCTAGAGTTACGACTTTAATCATTTCAGGAACAAGGATATTCTTTGTTTGTTTAGCAAGACCTTGAGTCCAACCTTTTTTTCCAAAGTTATCATACATCTTTAATTCATTAATTTTTTGTAAAGATTTCAAAAAGACTTCCTCAAAACTGTTTCGTTTCAAGAATATTATGTCTTTTCTGTCTAAAATTGATTCTTTGAAATTAAGTGGGGCAATAGCTGTTGCAACGCCCATTTCGAACATTCCATGTGTTGTGAACACACCACCAACACCCCAGTACTCCCAATTTTTCGAAATTGTATCACGAATGCCATCACCATGAATGATATTTTTATCCTTTATGGTATCTCTTTCAGTATGAGCTTTGCCCCATAACTCCTCGATTTTGTCACTCAAAGGATAGTGATGAGCTGGAGTAAGCCCATCGACGATAACATGTGACAACCAAGCAGACTCAAATGCAGCCCTAATGTGGTTTTTATTTTTTAACGCAACAGATAGATTAATAATATGATTATTAACTGTAGTCAATAATACCTTATCGTCTGGATTATTTGGATCAATAAAGTACCATGGATCATCTTCGGTAGAGCCTTTACGTTTAATACCATCGGGACCGTTATTACCTTCAAAATGGAGTATTTGTTTAATGGTTGGAAATTCAGATGTTTTTGGTAAGTATTTTTTGATATGTCGACGTGCAGCGCGATCAATTTTCTGATGCACGCCTACTATTTTTCCAGATCCACGACTAATTGTTGTTCCTGCGTACATGATAATTTTTCTTTTAAATTGATTATTCAGTTTAACGATGTTAGACGCTGATAGTATTTCACTTGTGCGGCTAATTGTTTATATTGTATCAGATTCAAGTCCTCTTTAATGAATAATTTTGCTTGTTTTTGAGCTCGATTAATCAACTTCGTATCTGCAAGTGAAGCGATCTGTAGATTTAAAGCGCCGTGTTGAGCGCGTCCATATATCTCACCTGGGCCTCGTAACCTTAGGTCAACTTCTGCAAGATAGAAGCCATCATTACTCTTTTCTATTTCACGTAATCTTTCGGTTGGTTTTGCACTAGTGCTAGTTATTAGATAACAATAGCTTTGATGTTCACTACGTCCAACTCTTCCGCGCAATTGATGTAATTGAGATAGGCCAAATCTATCAGCATTCTCGATTAAAATTACAGTGGCATTAGGTACATCAACTCCGACCTCTACAACAGTTGTACTGACTAAAATATCAATTTTTTTATCAATAAAATCACGCATCACTGCGTCTTTTTCAACTGGTTTTAATTTTCCGTGTAATAAACCAATCTTACGATGCTTAAAGACGGAATTTTGCAATTTTATATATTCCTTATTAACACTTTTTATGTCATTTTCAGGATTGTCCTCTATTAAACTACATATCACATATACTTGACGTCCGTCAGATATCTGAACATCGATGTCTTTATATAGTTGTGCACGGCTGTTAGGAGACCATGTTTTAGTGATTATCAACTTACGTCCACTTGGAAGTTCGTCAATAACACTAATATCTAATTCGCCATACACAGTTAAAGCTAGACTACGTGGTATTGGCGTAGCAGTCATCGCAAGCATGTGTGGCATTTTTTCTGACTTTTTAAGTAATTGCAAACGTTGTTCGACACCAAATCGATGTTGCTCATCAATAACGACAAAACCTAATTTATGAAATTTTACCGTATCTTGTATGAGTGCGTGTGTACCAACAACTACGTCAACCTCACCATTTGATATTTGATCATATAAAACTTTTCTTGCGTTTGATTTCACACTACCAGTTAATAAACCAACTCTAATACCAAGTGGCATTAATAAATTCAATAGAGTTTGAGCATGTTGGTTAGCTAGTATCTCGGTGGGGGCCATTATTGCAGTCTGAAAACCAAAATGAGCAACTTGACATGCAACTAAACCGGCCACAACTGTCTTGCCCGATCCGACATCACCCTGAAGTAATCGATTCATGGGCGTTTTTTGTTCTAAATCTTGAATTATTTCCCATGCAGCACGACGTTGTGCGCCTGTTAATTTATATGGGAGTCGTTTCACAAAATTCGCAATTACTGGTTGTTTGAAAGGTATTTGCCATCCTGTTAATTTTGCATTTTCTTGACGATTTAATTGACTGGCAAGTAATAGTTGGAATAGCTCTTCGAAAGCAAGTCTTTCCTTGGCTTTTTCGACATCTTTGATATCATCCGGAAAGTGCATAGTTAAAATTGCTTGGCTTCGTGACATTAACTTTTCACCGCTAACAATAGAATCTGGTAATGTTTCTGGTAACATAGTAATTAAAGGTCGAAGCTCTGCGATTATTTTACGGACCAAGGTAGATTTCAAGCCCTTTATTGAACGATAGACCGGGAGTATTCTGTCAGTTTGAACTGGCATATCCTTAACCATTTCAGCGCTTGGATTGGTCAGTTGATATCTATTGTAGTTAAACTCAAACACACCAGAAAAGTAAAATTCTTCACCTGATTTTAATTGTGTCTCGCGATAAGGTTGATTAAACCAGACTGCTTGTAATTTACCACTATTATCCGCAAGTGTCGCAGTTGTTATTCTTAAACCACGTCTAACTGGACGCGTAACAATTTTTTCACATCGAGCCTTTATAGTAGATTTTCCTGGTTTAATACCTAAAATCAATGAAACCGTTGAATAATCTTCGTATGATCTAGGTAGAAATTCAATCAAATCACCTACTGTATTTATTCCAGCCAAAGTAAATTGTTGTCCAGTTTTTTCACCGATACCTTTAATTTTTTCTAAAGGTGATAATAGATTCATATATAC
>Ga0194044_10000536_pt1 | contig 18777 bp, 11 predicted proteins | sample JunL4417m_MetaG_FD_155460 | JGI IMG/M metagenome (GOLD analysis project Ga0194044, IMG submission 155460) | Anoxic zone freshwater microbial communities from boreal shield lake in IISD Experimental Lakes Area, Ontario, Canada - Jun2016-L442-17m | ecosystem: Environmental > Aquatic > Freshwater...
GGTCTGGACCGGCCGCTGCGGGAAGAGGTTGTGGCGGCTTTCGGCCCGAATCGCCGCCCCCTCCTGCTCCATCTCCCCATTGACGAATGCAAACATTTCGAGTGCGGAAACACCTTTCAGCCGCTGCAGCTCGGCGCGATACCAGACGGCGCCGCGGTTGGCCGGGTAGAACTTCAAGCCCGTGCATTCGCAGACCAGGATGCTGTCGTAGAGCCGCTTCAACTCGCGGTCGATGGCGAGAGACAGCGAGCCGTTGCCGCCGGTTTCCTCCTCGACGACCAGCATGGTCAGCACGTTGCGGTTCCACTTCAGCCCGGCTTTGGCCATTACGTCGGAGAGCACTTTGAGGGCGGCGACGATGCTGACCACCGGCCCTTTGTCGTCACAAGCGCCCCGGCCAAAAACAATCGGGCCTTTGACGCGGGGCCGCATATAGGGCGCCACCACATCGATGTGGGCGTTAAGCGCCACAGATTGGCCGGCCGCGCCAGCCTCTGTGCCGGGGGCGACGTAGAGAAGGTTGGAACGGTTGGCGTAAGTTTCTTCCGGTGTAAGGCCCTGCGGCCGCCGCGGACTCTTGGTGAAATGAAGCAGGGAGTAGTTCGGATGAGCCTGGATGGCCGGATTGATTGGCCGCCGTTCGAGTCGTGCGCCCGGAAAACTCAGCCGGCCCAGCTCCCGCTCCAGAATGCCAAAGCAACAATCCTCGGCGGCCTGCATCTGTTTGACGTCCAGGTTCGGGGTGGTATCAATCTCGCAGAGCTCGACCAGCAGATTCTTCACGTAACGCTGGAAGTCCACGCTCCGCGTTCGGGCGAAGATCTCGCTGACGATGGCGGCGGAGGCCGCGCCAGCCGAAGAATGTGCGTGACCCGATCTGGCCGGCTTGCGCCGGCGGCGGCCGGTTCTTGTTTTCCTGGCAGGCATTAGATTGCGCTTCGTTGTGGCGTTGGTTGCTCAACCGCGCCAGCCACAGCGTGGCAGGCAGCGGTTGAGACTCGATCCGCGCGCAAGCTACCAACCGCGTTCGGGGTGTCAAGAATCGCCCCGCCCATTATCGGCGCGAGTCCCAGAAAACCTTTGTCGGGGAAACATCAGAAGTCGTCCACTTTGGCCGACAGGCATGCGCTGATTGGTTGTGACTTGTGATCGGACCAATCTATGGCCTGCCCTGTTTTTCACCACTCAGGTGGCATCGCTCATGCTGCACGCTTCAAGATGGCCTGAAGGTCTGCATCCACCCGGCCATTGGGCATCAGGTTGAACTTCTCCACCAGCACGTTGAGCACGTTCGGAGTGACAAAGGCGGGCAGACTCGGCCCAAGCCGGATGTTCTTGATGCCCAGGAACAGGAGTGTGAGCAGCACCGCCACTGCCTTTTGCTCGTACCAGGAGATCAGGAACGAGAGCGGGAGATCGTTCACTCCGCAGTTGAACGCCTTGGCAAGGGCGACGGCGACTTGCACCGCTGAGTAGGCGTCGTTGCACTGGCCCATGTCCAGCAGCCTCGGAATGCCCCCGATGGCGCCGAAATCCAGCTTGTTGAAACGATACTTGCCGCAGGCCAGCGTCAAAATCACACAATCCTTCGGCACCGACTCGGCAAATTCCGTGTAGTAGTCGCGGCCCGACTTCGCCCCGTCGCACCCGCCGATCAGGAAGAAATGGCGGATCGCGCCGGTTTTCACGGCGTCAATGACTTTGTCGGCCACGCCCAGGACTGCATGATGGCCGAAGCCGACCAGGATTGTTTTGTCCGGGCCGTCGGATTCAAACCCTGGCGCGCTCAACGCGGCCTCAATCACCGGGGTAAAATCACCATTGCCAATGTGGCGCACGCCGGGCCATGCGACGCGTCCAGACGTGATGATTCGCTTCTTGTAGCTTTCCTGGGGCTGCTGGATGCAGTTGGTGGTCATCAGGATTGCGCCAGGGAAATCGGCAAACTCATCCTTTTGGTCCTGCCACGCCCCGCCGTAATTGCCCACAAGGTGCTTGAATGCCTTGAGTTTGGGATAGCCGTGCGCCGGGAGCATCTCGCCATGCGTATAGACATTAATCCCCTTCCCCTCAGTCTGCTTCAGCAGCTCCTCCAGATCTTTGAGATCATGACCGGAAACGAGGATGGCCTTGCCCTTGAGCGGCTCAACCCGCACCGGCGTGGGCACCGGGTGGCCGTAGGTGGCGGTGTGCGCCGCGTCGAGCATGGCCATGACCTTGAGGTTGATTTCGCCGCATTTAAGCGAAAGGCCCAGCAAGGCATCCACCGCAGGATTCTCCTGCGCGAGATAATCCAGAGCCTCGTGGAAAAAGGCGAATACCTCGTCTGACTCGTGGCCCAATACCCTGGCATGGTCCGCGTAAGCCGCAGTCCCTTTGACTCCGTAAAGCAGCAACTCCTGCAGCCCGGCAATATCCGCCCCGAGGCGCTCCCTTCGGAACGGCAGCGAGACGGCAGCCCCCTGCCCCACCAGTTCGGGAATGCTGAGCGCCGGCGTCCACGTGGCCGGGCCTGAGACCACCTCCGCCGCCACACCCGACCGGCTGGCAGCCGCCTCATACAGCTCGCGCGCCGCCTGCCGCACCTTCACGCCCCGGTTCAGAATCGCCTGGATGCGCAACGGATCAAAGTTCACATTTGTCACGGTGGTAAAGAGCGCTTCGATGATGAAGACATCCACCACCGGGTCTTTGGCTCCCAGCTTCCGGGCCCGATGCGCGTATTGCGAAACCCCTTTGGCCATCTGGATGAGTAAATCCTGCAACACTGCCGATGATTCATCCTTGCCGCACACGGCAAAATCCGTGCATCCCGTTCCCCGTGTCGTCTGCTCACATTGATAACAAAACATAGTATTCTCAGTTAATTTTTCAATTCCGTCGTCCATTGCCCGGCAGTCCGCCGGTGCTCTTGCGCACACAGACTGCCATAGGCGGGCTTCGATTGATTTGATCCAAGTCAAGAAATGGAAGATATGGCAGCGATTGTTGCGCCCCTGCCATCCAGATCGTAATAAGGCGCTTGAACAAGCCTCGCCAAAGGCCCATTATCAGATAAGCGTTATGAAACATAAACACATCCTTGCCATCCTCGGAGCCGTCGTTATTGCGGCTCTGGTTACCGGCTGCAACATTGTCCCGGTCCAATCCAAGCAGTACCTGGGCGTGCCGTCGTATTCGCCCACCGACCCGGCATCGATCCAAATTCTGCAAACTCAACCGACGGCGGCACACGTTCGGCTCGGGGAAATCACGCTTCAGCCCCAGGGCAATCCCACCAAAACAGACATCGAACAGAAGTTGCGGTTGGCTGCGTCGAAAATGGGCGCCAACGCTGTGGTGCTCGTTGCGGATCAAACGATGGTGTTTGGAGCCACAGTAATGGGGCCGTGGTGGGGCCGAACGATTTCTCCCGACGTAGGCCGCGTGATCGTGGGCGTTGCGATCCGCTATAACCAGTAGTGACCAACCGCCCGCGGGGTCGAGCCTCGGGATCACCATGAAACAGCCCAACACCAGCAAAGACGCTACCGCAGACGCGCGCAAGGCTGCGACCGCAGTGCCGGCGAAACCCGAGCCGTCTGCGGCGGGAAAGGGCATGACGCAACTGGTCCTCCAGCTCCTCCGTCCGTACCGTGGATGGCTGATCATCGTCTTCGCCGCCATGTTGGTTGAGACGGCCATGAGCCTGGCGGCACCCTGGCCGCTTAAGATCATCATCGATAACGTCGTCAGCGATCACAAGCTCCCCGATTGGCTTGCGTGGATGCACGACCTTCCGATGGGTGAAAACAAGATGGGGCTGGCCGCCATGGCCGCCATCGGCATCATCATCATCGCTGCGGTGGGTGCGGTCGCCAGCTACATCGACAATTATTACACCGAGAGCATTGGCCAGTGGGTCGCCAACGACCTCCGCATGCGGGTTTACCATCATCTAGATCGTCTATCGCTCGCCTATTACGATACCCACCAGACCGGCTCGCTCTTGAGCACTATCACTGACGATGTCGGCACAATCCAGGATTTCGCTTCCTCGGCGATGCTCACCATCCTTATTGACGCGCTGACGATCATCGGGATTCTTGGCGTAATGTTCTGGCTTAACTGGGATTTTGCGCTGATCGCCGTCGGCGTGACACCCTTCCTGCTTTTCTTTGTCGCCCGGTTCAAGAAGGCGGTCAAGAAGGCCACCCACGAAGTCCGCCGCCGCCAGAGCGACATTGTCGCGGTGGTCCAACAGGGACTGGAGTCCATGAAGGCGGTCGAAGCTTTCGGGCGGCAGGATCTCGAGGAGTCGCGACTCGAGGACGCGAGCCGTGAGACGGTAAATGCCGCACTCAAGGCCCGGCAGGTCAAATCGCTCCTTTCCCCGGTCGTCTCGGTCGTTGTCTCGTTCTGCACGGCATTCGTTCTTTGGCGCGGCGCCTGGCTCATTGTCCACGTCCCGCAGTTGATGACGGTGGGCGCGCTGACGGTGTTTCTCGCCTATCTCAGCAAATTTTTCAAGCCCGTGCAGGATCTGGCCAAGATGACCAACACCATCGCCCAGGCCGCCGTCGCGATGGAGCGCATCCGCTCGGTCCTGGACGCCGACACGATCATTCCCGAGCGTCCCGGGGCTCGCGCGCCGAAAACCCTCAAGGGCCAGATCGTTTTCGAGAACGTCGCCTTTGCCTACAACCCGGAATCTCCCGTGCTCCGCGATGTCAATGTCTCCATCGCCCCGGGTCAGCGCGTAGGATTTGTGGGACCCACCGGCGGCGGCAAGTCCACCGTTGTGAGCCTGATCCCACGGTTTTATGACCCGACCGCCGGTCGGATACTCATCGATGGCGTTGATATCCGCGACTTCACGATTCAGGGCCTTCGCACGCAGGTGGGGTTTGTGCTTCAGGATACGACGCTTTTCCGCGGAACGGTGCGCGCCAACATTGCCTACGGGAGGCCGGATGCGACGGAGAGCGAGATTATCCAGGCGGCAAAAACCGCCAACGCGCACGAGTTCATCGCGAAGATGCCTCATGGTTACGACACGATGGTCGGGGAGCGCGGCTCCACCCTCTCAGGCGGTCAACGCCAACGCATTGGCATCGCCCGCGCCGTCGTCCGCAACTCCCCCATCCTCATCCTTGACGAACCGACTGCCGCCCTCGATACCGAGTCAGAAAAGCTCGTCATGGAGGCCCTGGAGCGGCTGATGCAAGGACGCACTGTCATCACGATTGCCCACCGCCTGAGCACCATTCGTGACGCCCACAAAATCGTGGTTCTCAAAGGCGGCGTTGTCGCGGAGGAAGGCACCCACGACGAATTGGTCACCCTTGGCGGAGTTTATGCCGAGCTGCATCGCATCCAAACCGAGTCGGGGCCTAACGTCGTGGCGGAGGCCACCGCCACCGCAGGCGGGCCGCCGAGTCACCACTAATATACGCGGTAACAACCTCAACACCACTCACTGATATATGTCTGACCGTTCCCTCATTGTTCTCCCTGACGATTCCGTAAAGCCGATAATCGACGCCATTGACGCCGCCAGGAAGTCGCTGCGAATCAAGATGTTTTCCTTTTCCGCCCCGGACTTGCTCAAGGCCGTGATTGCGGCGCACCAGCGCGGCGTCAAGGTCTGGGTGATGCTCAACGCCGCCCGGCGCAGCGGCGAGGATGACAACAAGACGGTTCGCAAGGCGCTGACGCGGGCGGGGGCGGATGTCAAGGACAGCAGTCCCGAGTTCGGAATCACGCATGAGAAATCGATGGTGGTGGACGATGAGTTGGCCTTTGTGAAATCGCTCAACTGGGCGACCGAGAACCTGACCGAAACCCGCGACTATGCCATCGTCACCGGCCATAAGAAAGGTGTGCGCGAAGTCATTGATGGTTTCGAGGCCGACTGGCATCGGCAGGTATTCAAGCCCGGCCTGAGCGCGCACATGATCTGGTGTCCGAACGACGGCCGCGAGCGCATCGCCCATTTCATTGACGAAGTCAGACACACGCTCTTCGTCCAAAACGAGCGGTACCAGGACGCGGTCATCATCGAGCGCCTGGTCCGGGCCAAGGAGCGCGGCGTCAAGATTCACGTCATGGCGAGGCCACCCCACACCCTCAAGAAAGACAAGCTCATCGAAGGCGTCGGCGGGCTGCGCATTATGGACGACGTGGGAATCAAGGTTCACAAGCTCAAACACCTCAAGCTGCATGGCAAGATGCTCCTCGCTGACGGATCACGCGCCATCGTCGGCTCGATCAACCTCGCTCCCGGCAGCTTCGACGACCGGCGGGAACTGGCCATCGAGGTCCATGACGAAGAAGTCGTGGCGCGCCTGGACAAAATCGCCCGGCACGACTGGGAGCACTCGCACCCGCTCGACCTTTCGGACGAAGGACTGATGGCTGATCTCGAGAAGCGCGGCGGCGCCGGCGCCGGCGCTGAAAAGCTGGTGCTGGACATCGAAGACAAGAATGGCAAGAAACCTAAGAAGTGACAATCTGTGCCGGCCGGTCTGCAGATGAGCAAGCCCCACAAATGGAATCGAACCGGCAGCAAAAGGTCCGTCTGCTTACACCGCTGGAGTGGGTGGCTCTGTCTTGCGGGTCTTGCTCTCGCGGCGACCAGTTGCGCTCTGCTTCGAGCTCCGACCGACCAAACCACGGCCCTGGTTCGGACACTCGAAGGGACGGTAGGGATGAAGCAGCCGACCAACATGCTCGCCTTGGTGCAAAGCGAGATCATGCGCGAGGCCGATGGTTACTCCTCAGTCGTCGCGCAAGCCGCCGATGACTTCGCCGCAAAGGTGGGAACCCTCGAGGCTCGCACGGCGGCCTTGCAATGGAAGCTTGAGCAGGCCACCGCCGCCTTCGTCAACGCCACCGGCGAAAACCCCAACCTCAATGCGGTGGACATGGTTGTTCTCGCCAGCTTGTCCCGCTCGGTCATGGAAGATTATTGGGTTGGCCAGAAGTTTGGCCAGTCGGCGCTCCCCTTGCTTGAAGCTCATCGCAAGCTCGAACAGAGCGCCTGGTCCGTCGTGGAGGGAGTGCTGGCCGTGGTGCCACGTGATGAATTGCGCAAGCTCATAGCGGATTGGTTCCAGAAATACCCCAACCAACGCCATGTCGGAGCCGTCCGACTCCGCGAATTCACGGGCATCCTGGGCAACAAGGCAGTCGTTGGGCTGGCGGCCAAGCCCAACAGCGTATTGAATCTCCTTGATATCGATCCGCTCTCCGGTATTGACCCCGCCGTGCGCGCTCTCGAACAGACCCGCTACATGGCCGAGCGGATGATGTACTACGCCGAACGCGCCCCCATGCTCATCAGGTGGCAGGTGGAGTTGTTGACCTATGGTTTAGCCGGTCAACCCGCAGCCCAACAGATGCTCTCCAACGTCGCCAGTCTAAGCCGGTCTGCCGCGATTTTCGCCGAGACTGCCCAACAATTGCCCAGCCTCGTCACCACCCAACGCGAAGCCGCGATCAATCAACTGTTCGCCGGCATTGCCACCGAGCGATCAATTATCCTCTCGAACTTGAACTCGCAGGAAGCAACACTCCGCGAACTGCTCCCTGAAGTGCGCCAAACCCTCGCCACCGGCGGCAACATGGCCAACTCGCTCGACGGAGCGATTAAATCCCTCGATGCTTTTGTCCGCTACGTCTCTCCGCCCGCCACCAACCCGGCGCCTCCTTCCACCAACAGCCAACCCTTCAACGTGCTCGATTACGGCACCGCCGCCGCCCAGGTCGGGGCCATGTCCAGGGATTTCAACGTCCTCATCACCTCCGCAAACCAGAGTGCGACCCAATTGGCAGTTTTGAGTGAGCAGGCCACCGCGAAGGCCGAACGCGTGGTGAACCGCGCCTTCCGTCTCGGACTCTTGTTGGTGGTGATTCTGCTCGCCGGCTCCGTGCTGGCCGCCTTGGTTTATCGCGTCCTGGCAAACCGGCTGACTGCCAAGCTGAGCAGATCATCGTCCTCAAACTCCTGAGGAGCAGACACAGGAATAATCTGCCGTCATGTCTCATCCAGGCATCGGCGAACCGTTTCCAGGAGGACCCGTGCCGAGCACGGCTTCTGCAGGAAGGGACTTTTGGTTCGCCGGATGAAATCCGTGTCATGGCCGAGGATGTCGGAGCTGTGCCCACTCATGATTATGACTTTCAATCCTGGCCGGTGCCCCCTCAACCGTTCGGCCAGCTCGCGGCCCGTCATCCCTTCGGGCATGATGATGTCGGTCAGCAGCAGCGCGATCTGCGCTGCGTGAAGCTGCCACACTTCGAGCGCTTCCCGTCCGTTGGCTGCCTCGCAAACCTTGTAACCTTTGCTCTCGAGCACCCGGCGGAGCGTCATCCGGACCGAGTGGTTGTCCTCAACCAACAGGATCGTCTCCTCTCCGCCGCGGACATCCGCGCCGACTTCAGATGGCGCCACCAAAAGGGCGGACGACGGGATGGCCGGCAGACACACTTTGAACGTGGTGCCCGAGCCTACCTGGCTGGCCACCTCCACCCAGCCCTGGTGCTGCTGGACAATGCCATAAACCGTTGCCAGCCCCAGCCCCGTACCCTTGCCGATTTCCTTGGTTGTGAAAAACGGCTCAAAAATGTGGGGCAAAATCTCCGGGGCAATCCCGGTGCCGGTGTCGCTGACCTTCACACAGACAAATTCACCGGCCCGCGCTTCAGGATTTAACTCCGCCCGCGCTTTGTCGAGCCGTATTTGCTCAGTGGCCACGCGCAGTTGGCCACCCTCGGGCATCGCGTCACGAGCATTGACCACCAGGTTGAGGAGCACCTGCCCCATCATGCCGGGGTCGGCATGGACGTGCGGCAGCGAGGCCGCGTAATGACATTGCAGGTCGATGTTCTCGCCGATGAGCCGCTTGAGCATCTTGATCAGGTTGACGACGACATCGTTGAGCATGAGCGGTTCGGGCTGCAAAACGTGTTTGCGGCTGAACGCCAGCAACTGGAATGTCAGGTTGGCCGCCTGATCCGACGCTTCCAGCACTTGTGCAAGACCTTCCCGGACTTCTACTGGGCAGTGCTCCTCGTCCATCAGCAATAATTCGGCATTGCCCCGGATGACGGCCAGCATGTTATTGAAATCGTGCGCCACTCCGCCGGCAAGCTGGCCCACCGCCTCCATCTTCTGCGACTGGCGGAGCTGTTCCTCGACTGTCTTCCGCTCCGTGATGTCCACCCACGACCCAACGATCTCCACCGGTGCGCCCTGCGGATCGCATACCAGCCGTTGCTCGTCGCGCACCCAACGGAGACCTCGGTTCTTGTGCTGAACCTGGTAATCCCGGGCGATCTGCTTTTCCGCGATAAGCCGGTCGAGACCATCGGTGACGCTTGGACCGTTGGCCGGACGAACCCGGTCGAATAAGCCCTGTGGTCCGTTACACTCAGCGACCGTGTAGCCCAGCAGCCGTTCGACGTTATCACTTATCCAGGTTGGTTCGGTCGTTTTGCCGTCGGTCTTGAGGGAATAAATCACCGCCGGGCTTTGGGTCAGCAAATGGCCGAGCCGGTATTGGGTCGTGCGCCACGCTGCCTCCATCCGGAGACGATCGAGCGCGCCGCCGCAATGATCTGCCAGTGCCTGCAGCGTCTGCAAGTCAGCCTGGGTATAGGCGTCGGGCGTGTAGCTCTGGATGGATAGGACTCCCACAGTTCGGCCCTCCACGCGCACTGGCACGCACATGATTGATTCTGAAAACCGGGAAACATCTCCGAATCGAAGGCTATCATCCGATGGCGGTTCGGTTGGCGTGCGCAGGATCAATTGAGCTCCTTGAGCCATGACCCGGCGGTTCCTGGCTGAGGCCGGGCAAACCGGCTCCTGGGTTGTAACTTCACGGCGTTCTCCATCCATGACGTCGTAAGCCAGCACCGTCTCTATCCACCCTGGCTCTGCCGACTCGATGTCCAGCATGCCACTATCCCATTTCCAGAACAGATCGGCACTGGCATAGATTGCCCGGGCCGCCTCGGCCGGGATTCTGGCCGCGCTAAGCTTCTCTCCTAGCTGGGAAAAAGCTTCTATCTGCAACTCCGCGCGTTTGCGCTCCGACACATCCCGGAAAACGCTCAGCAGCATCTTGCCGCGCTGACCTGGTTGGACGAAGGAGTTGGAGATTTCCAGGTTCGTCTCCTCGCCATTCCATAATTGCGCAAGCGTGGTAATGCGGGGAACAATATTTCCAGTCGCAAACTGTTTGCGGTAAACATCGATGTCACCATTGGGGTCGTGTGGCATGTAAGCGACCGAGAGAATCTGTCCTTCGAGCTTTTCCCGCGGCAACTTGACCAGCCCGCAAAAGGCATCGTTGACCGAGATGATACGCCCATCTTTATCGGTCAGCCACATGCCGTCAATCGAGTGCTCCCAGACGGATCGAAAAACCGCTTCACTCTCAAGCAACGTCTGCTGCGCCCGCAACCGCCCCAGCGCTCCGCCGCCGTGGTCCGCCAATGCTTGCAGCGTCTCCAGGCTATGAGCATCGTAGGCACTGGGAGTGTAGCTTTGGATCGATAAGACGCCGACAACCTCGGTCCCGTGCCGGATGGGCACGAACATGATCGAAGCCGACAGCCGGGACTTGTCGCCGAAAGGCAAACTCTCCGATTGCTCCGCCCTGGCAGGGTCGCGCAAGATCAATTGGCCTCCTTGTTCGATTGCCCGCCGGGCGAATTCAGTGGGCGGTCGGTCTACGGGCAGGAGTTCGCATTCCGTGCGCCGACCATCGATGAGGACCATCCTCAACAAATGCGTCACCCGGTTCTCGGGTGCGGAATACAGATGGAACACGCATGAGTCCCATCCGAGCAGGTTATCGGCCACTTCCACAATGATTTCGCCCGCCTCTTTGGCGGTCTTGGCGGCGCTTAGCCGCTGCCCGAGACTGGCAAAGGTCGCGATCCGCAACTCGTCGCGTTTGCGCTCGGTAATGTCGGAAACGATGCCATGCCATAGCGTGCTGCCGTCCTCCATTCGCTCTGGCAACGAATCACACAACCGCCACCGCAAGCCTTGCTTCGGAAGAACAACCCGAAACTCACAATGGAACGGCTGTTGGGTACGGGCCGATTCTTGGATGGCGGCGACAATGCGGTCATAGTCGTCCGGATGGTGACGCCTATGCACCGGGGTAGCATCCTCCCGCACCTCTTCGGGAGGCACTTCGTAGATGACGTTTATGGCCGGGTTCGATAAAGGGATGGAGGCGTGTCCATCAGGGTGCAACTGATATTGAAAAACCATGCCAGGCACCTGTGCGGTGAGCTTGACGAGCAGATCGCGGCTTTTGCGCAGCGCCTGGCTTGCCTGTTCCGCTCTCTCTCGGGCCGCCACCGCATCTTCCATCAGGTTGAGCGACGCAAGTTGACCCATGCCAGCGGCTTCGTTGCTTTGCTTCAATTCCTCGGCCTGCAGGCGCAGCGAGCGGGTCAGGCGAACGATGCGGACGTAGGACTCTACCCGGGCGAGCAGTTCGCGGTTGGTGATGGGACGGGTGATGTAGCCATCCGCGCCTGACTCGAGACCCTCCGCCTGTTCATCGCTCTTCGCGTATGAGGCTGAGGCCATGACCACCAAGATATCTGTCTGGGCCGGATCCCCCTTGATCCGGCGGCAGACCTCGATGCCATCAATGCCCGGCAGGTTGCGATCCAATAACAGCAGGTCCGGACGGCGGTCTCGGACAGCCTGCAGGGCTTCCTCGCCGGTGGCGGCCCGGTCCACGGCATAGCCTGCATTTTCCAGCAGATGCGCGGTGCCGTTCAGGATGTCGGCATCGTCGTCCACTACGAGTATTCTAATTTCGGCTGGGTTCACTTGGTTCATGGGAAGTCAGGGTTGATTCGCTCTCGCGCTGGCGGTGTGGCGGGCCTGCTGCGGCCCAGCCACCGCACTTGCTGGAGGATTTGTGCCGGCTCGTATAGGCAAAGGGTGGCCTGCCAGGCGGCGTCGCTTCGGGCAAACAGCCGGCCCCGCTCGCCATAGCGGTGCTCAAAGTAGGGAAACCGCTGCCAGCAGACATCGGCGGCCCGGAGGGATGCCTGCACCTCGCGGGTATCGGCTGGCACCGGATGCCGCCCCGCCTCGGGATTGATGGACGTGACCAGAAAGGTTTTGGACTCCGGCTGGAACGGAAACAAAGCCCGAAAGATCGCCTCGAGTTGGGCAAATAAATCGCTGGCCGCCTGAGCCATTTGCGCGCGCTCCTCCGCGCTAAGCTGGAGCCCGTTCATGCGTTGCTGATACTGTGCCCACCGGGCATGAACTTCCGGCCCATAGTTGTGCAGGTAGGCCAAACCGTCCGTGCCGGTGAGCAGGAAAGCCCGGGCAAAGAGCGGACGCAATATCAGGGCGCCAAGCGTGGAACCCTCCAGGACATAAACGCAGCCCAGCAGCGTGAGCGGCTGCTCGACCGACCGGAGGCGCATCTGCTCGACCGTCTTCAGCGTCGCGTCCACCGCTTCTTTGATGTCCGCCACAAGTCGCGGCTCGAAATACCGCAGATCTTGCTGAAGCTGGGGAACTTTGCGCATGGCGCGGTTCCAGACGGAGGCCACCCGCTCGTCCGGGCAGCTTTCCATTGCCTGCTCGAGCACGCCATGAATGGCCGCCAAAGCCCGAAGTTGCCCCACATAAGATTCCAGCGGCAATTGGCAGGCAGCCAGCGCCTGGAAGAAAGGCGCGGTTTGCAGGCGGGCATGAGACAGGAAGGTCGCCGCCTTGAGCTCTTCCATCAGAGTTAATCGCTGTCCGTAGATGCCTGTTTTCATCGTTGTGCTGATTGTGAAGTTCGTTGGTTCTGGGCTGGCAAGGCCAGGAGAAACGTCGCGCCCTGACCGGGAATGCTCTCCAGCCAGATGCGTCCGCCGTGAGCCTCGACGACCAACCGCGCGATGGCGAGTCCGAGTCCCACGCTCCGTTCGCCGGCGGTCTTCTGCGTGCCGGCCCGCGCGAAGCACGTGAACAGCCGGGCCTGGTCCTCGGGCGCGATGCCGGGGCCTTCATCGCGCACCGCCAGGACGAGGTTCTGGTCATCCCAGCGCGACGACAGCCAGACGCGCTGGCCGGGAACGGAGTGTTCCACGGCATTGCCAATGAGATTCAAGAGCACTTGCTCAAGCTTGGACGCATCCACTCGCAACCGCCGCCCGTTGTCGGCCATGTCCACGAGCAGGGAGATTCTCTTCTTCCCCGCCATCAGCCGGGCAATGGGTTCGACGCCAGCCACAATCTCCGGCACACTGGCGGACGCGAGGTCCAGCCGCAACTTCCCCGACTCGATGACGGATAAATCCAGAAAGCCATCAATCAGCCGCTTCATGCCGGTGGCGGCGGCCAGACAGATGCGCAGGAACTCCCGATGCTCCTCCGAGAGTTGGCCCCCGGCTTCGTCGAGGACGAACTCGCTGTAGGTCATGATCACCCCAATAGGTTTGCGCAGGTCGTGCGCGGCCATGCCGAGGAACTGGTTCTTGAGCTGGTTCAACTCGCGCAGTTCCGCGTTGGCTTGATGAAGCTGCCGCGTCAGGTTGTTCAACTCACCATTCAGCCCCAGCACCTCGTCGCGCAGCTTCTGCTGCTCCTGAAAATCGAGACTCCCAAGCGCGAGCACCCCGGCCGGCAAGGGGAAGAAGCGGAAGCCCAGGGTCTCGGGCATCCCCGAGGCGGTGCTCAGTGTGAGCTGATGAACCGCGCCGCCCTGCCGGATGAGCGCAGGCAGATCGAGTGAGCGGTTGAAGTCCACGAGCTGTTCCGTTAACGGGCGACCCAAGGCCTCGCCGCGCAGCACCTGGCGCGCCTGAGCGTTGGCGCCCGCCACGCAATAGCTGGCGTCCAGGTAGAGCGCCAGGACGGGGGCGGTCTCCCACACATGGGCTTGCATGGCTGCGGCGATGGCGGGGTCGTCAAACATGGTTGTCGCCATCCTTTATCCACCCCTCGAGTTCGCTCAAAGACAACAGGCAACGGACCCCGGGCAGGCGTGCGACCCGCTCGCATCCGCCCCAGCGGAACGCCTGCCCGCCGACGAGAATCGGCACCTTTGGGAACGCCGACCGAATCTCACCGACGGCGCTGATGAGCGTATCCAGACTAAAGGCCGAGGCCACTGAGAGCGCCACCACGTCCGGCTGCTTCTCCGCAATGAGCGACTGCACGTCGCGCACGGGCGTGTTCGCCCCCAGGAAGTAACCACGCCAGCCGTTCAGCTCGAAGAGATCGGCCACCATTTTGCCACCGATCTGGTGATACTCGTTGGCCACGCAGGTGACGACCGCCGACTTGCCCAGGCGCGGCCGCGCGAAGAGCCGGGGATAGGTCAGGTTCAACAGGCTCTCGCTGATCGCGGTGGCCAGATGCTCCGTGGCCACGGAGATTCGTCCCCGTTCCCAAAGATCGCCCACTTCGTAAAGCGAGCGCCGCACCAGCTCCTCATAGAGCGTGCGCAGCTCGGCCGTGGCCTCCAGCCATTGCTCGAAACAGACCCGGCATTGCTGGCGGTTGTTGGTCAGCAGGCCGTCCAGATAACGCCGATAGGCTTCCTCGAAGGCAAAAGGTGGGGGCGATGGCGGATTCATGCTTGAGCCTTCTGGGCTGCTGGCGGGGCCGTCTCGAGCTCCGCGATCCGGTGGCGGGGCGGCTCGCCCAGCTTCCCACACAGTTCGTTCACTTCGCGCTTGAGTTCAATCATGCGCAACTCGCGACCGACGGCGGCCTGGTTGAAGCGGTTCAGCCGGTCGTTGCGAGCAACTAGTTCATCGGCCTGCTGGCGCAGCGCCACTTCGGCCCGTTTGCGCTCCGTGATGTCTTGCAGAAAAGCCACCATCCGCCCGTCTTTGGCAGCCTGGTACTGGACGCTTATTTCCACGTCAAAGATGCTCCCGTCCTTGCGGCGGTGCCGGGACTCGAAACGGTCCTCGCCCTGCGCCATGGTCTTCTGGATGTGGGCAGCGGTCTGGTCGTCCGTTTCGTCGGCCTCCAGATCGGGAATGCGCCGGGCCAGCAGTTCCTGCGCGCTGTAGCCACTCATCCGGCAATAGGCTTCATTGACCTCCAGCAGACGGCCCTGCATGTCAGTCATCCAGAACCCGTCCATGGCCGTCTGGAGGATGGTTCGGTGCCGTTTCTCGCTCTCGCGCAACGCCGCATCGATCCCATACCGTTCGCGCCGCTCGGCCGCATCCCGCAGGCTGCGCTCGATGGCGGGCACCAGGCGGACCAAACTGTCCTTGAGCACGAAATCCCCAACCCCCAGCTTGAGCAGTTCGACCGCCCTTTCCTCGCCGACGCTGCCTGAAACGAGGATTATCGGCACGTCAGGATGCCGCCCTTGAAGGACGCGCAGGGTGTCTTGGAAATCCAGATTCGGCACGCTGTAGTCGGACAGCACGGCGTCCCAGCCGCCCTGCTCGACCGCCGCTTCCAACTCCTCGATACTCGCCACGCAATGGCAGCGGGCCGCCAGGCCGTGCTTCTCCAAGTGGCGCACGATGAGTCGGAAATCGGCTTGCTTGTCCTCGATGATCAGAAGATTGAGGTGCGTGCTCATATCAGCATTTCATCCTGCCGCGTGTCCTCGGCCAGAAGGATTGATTTTGTTTTCATAGCTCTTCCTTGTTCTTACCGTCTGGAGACGACAGACTAAAGTAAAATGTGGCCCCCTTGCCAGGCGCGGCGGCGGCCCGGATTGTGCCGCCGTGGCGATGCACGACACGCTGCACGGTGGCCAGACCGATGCCGATGCCAGGGAACTCATCCTCCCGATGCAGGCGCTGGAAGGGCTGAAAGAGCCTGGCCGCATGCTTCATGTCGAAACCAGCGCCGTTGTCGCAAACGAAGAAGACCGGGGTGTTGGAGTGGTGGAGTATTGGAGTATTGGCGTTTTGGGCGGGAGCCGCGACTCCATCACAGCACTGGTCCATTACTCCAACCTCAATCTTCGCCACCGGTTGCCTGGCCGTATATTTCCAGGCGTTGCCCAGCAGGTTGGCCAGGACCACTTCAATCATGCGCTCGTCGCCACGGACAGCCATGCCCGGCTCCACGGTCCAGGTCACGCGGCGATTGGGCTCGCCCGCTGCGAGTTCGGCCAGGATGCGGGCGGCCAGAGTCGAGATGTCCACCGCGTCGCGCCGCACTTCACCCAGCGTGCTGCGCGAGAGCCGCAGCAGGCCATCAATCAACTCGCCCATCTGCCGGCTGGCCAAAATGATTTCGTCCAGATCCTTGCGGGCTTCGCCCGGTAGCGACGCGCCGTGGTCCTCCAGCAGGATCTGGCTGAAACCGTTCATGGCGCGCAGCGGCTGCCGCAAATCGTGCGAGACCGCGTAGGCAAAGGCGTCCAACTCCTTATTGGCGGCAATCAGTTCGCTGGTGCGCTCTTGCACGCGCTGCTCCAGGCTGCGATTCAACTCGCGAATCTCCACCTCCGCCCGCTTGCGCTCGGTGATGTCGCTGGCAATGCCCGTGAGGCGAATCACTTTGCCCGCCGCATCCCGGACTTGAAAAGCCCGGTCATAAATCCAGCGGATGGAGCCATCCGGACGAGCGATGCGATACTCGACACTCACCTCCGGGTTGTTTCCTGAGAGCCCAGTGAGGCGGGCAAAGACCTGCTCCCGTTCCTCTGGGTGAATGGCTTCGGACCACAAGTGCGGCTGGGCATACAAGCTGGCCACGGAACGACCCCAAATTCGTTCAAAGCCCGGACTGACGTAGTGCATGATGGCGAAATCGGGCGAAGTAATCCAAAACACATCGGTGATGTTATCCGCCAACTGGCGGAATCTTACTTCGCTCTCCCGCAGCGCCTCCGCCGACTCCGCCCGATCCCGGTAGAACCGGACGAGCTGCTGCCGCCAGAGCGCACTCACACCGGCCCCCGCGCTGAAGAGCAGAACGCCGACCAGGGCGATCACCTTCCAGAGTTGCGCGCGTAACGGCGCATACACTTCCGCAACATCCCGGCGGGCCACCAGGAACCACGGCGAATCCGGGACAGCCCGCACCGCGGCCAACACCGGCACGCCCCGGTAGTCGCTGCCGGCCACGATGCCTTCCTGCCCCAGCACGGCCTTCACCGCAGGCACGTTGGTGTTGGCGAGCGAAATAAGCACATTCAGCACGGTGTTCGTTTGAAACCGGAGTTCGTTCAGAAAGACGACCTCGTTTCCTTCCCGGCGGACGAGCAGCGTCTCCGCCGTCTCGCTGGGCATGGGCCAGCGGCGGATGAACGGATAGAGATAGCTGGTGGGATCAATCCGCAAGACGACCACGCCCAGCGGCCGGTTGCCGTCCGCTTCGTCGTGGATCGGGACCATGAGGGATAGATAAATGCGATGGCTCGATTCGTGCCGGTAAAAATCCTGAAAGACCGGCTGGCCCGACCGCAGGACTTCGGCTGTTCGCGACGAAATCAAGGCCGACATCGGCACTGGCGATTCGGGCACTGACATTCGCACCCCGCCTTGAGCATCCAGCAGGAAGACCTGGTTATATTGATAGTGGATCTGGTATTTGCCGAGCCACGCCTGCAATTGCCGTTGCGCGTCCGCGTCCGCCGGCGACTCGAGGAAGCGGCGCGCCAGTTGGGTGAAAGCGGGATTGTTGTGGAGGATGAAGGCATCGCCCAACCGCTCCTTGCGATACTGCGCCAGCTCGCCGACTTTCAGTTCCGCGATGGCGGCAAGCTGCTGCTCGGCTTCGACGCGGAAATGCCGCTCGAAGTTCCGGTAGTAAGCGTAGCCCGTCACGACGATACCCATCGCCAGGAGAAAGAAAATCAAGACGAAGATAAAGGCCGGTTGGAAATCGCCTCCGGGCAATCGGCGGAACAGCCCGCCCGATCGGCGGGCCAAAATCAGGAGCGCCAAACCCATCGTGCTGAAGGCGAGGATGGTGGGGAGCGACGGCGGGATGAATGTGCCGCTGTAGAGCAGCGGCGCGCCGAAGCCGTAAGCCAGCAGGAAAATGAAGCAAACCCCCAGCCCATGAAAACCCGCCACGCAACGGTGGAATTGCATGGCAGCTTCACGAGCAGGGTGGTTTCAAGAAATCGTAGCCGCCGACGGCAGTCGGCGCTAACACTCCGATAATCGAGGAAAAGTGCGCCGACTGCCGTCGGCGGGCCCGCGGAATGGGCCGAGTAACCGCTTGAACGTTGGGAACCAGCGCCCGCAGCACGATAAGTCCTGAAAGGACGACTGACCGATCTCGCAGGGCCTCAGCCGTCCCTGTCGGGACTTATGCACCTCTAGACCCGCGCTCAACCGCCCAGCCTCAATAAATCCACGGCAGAAAGCGGCGCACTCGCCGCTCATACCGGGTGTAATCCGGGAATTGTTGCCGCAGCCAGCGTTCCTCCCGCCGCGCTTTGGCATCGAAGAACGGAACCAGGGCCATCCCCGCCACGAGTGCTGGCCAACTATGCCAAACTAGCGCCCAGCCGACCGAGGCACAGAATACCGCCGTGTAAAGCGGATGGCGCATCAGGCTGTAAATACCCGTTTGGACCAATCGGGTGCTCGCAGATGGTTTTGGAAACGGCGTCAGGTTTTTGCCCAGGCGGATGGCGCCCGCAACGCCGCAGACGGCGGCGACAACGAGCAGGAAAATACCGCAGAGAGTAAGGGCGAAACTTCGCCACTGGTGCCGACAGAAGATGCCGCCGACGATCACCATGCCCAGAAGCATCCCCTGGACTAGCACCCAAAGCCCACCGCGTTGCAGAAAATTGCCGCTCATGCCTGCCG